>OGON01002113.1_pt1 | contig 12572 bp, 10 predicted proteins | sample 1552671 | NCBI WGS metagenome assembly OGON01 (sample SAMEA2580136, study PRJEB22360) | human gut metagenome | biome: human gut; feature: human-associated habitat; material: faeces | place: Denmark | collected 2008/2010 | reverse complement strand
CCCTCATACGGGCAAAAAGGGGCCTGATATCCGCAGAAGCCGCCAACAAGTATGTCGGGCCAACAGACGAGGGCACCTACGGATATTCGGCGAGACAGGCAATCGCATGGTTGCGCAATAGGCCTACTAACGATGACGAACCGGGCTTGGGGACATTCGGCGACCCGTATCTTGATGAATGCGCCGCTGAGGCTACAACATTCGAAGGCCTCGTCAAAAATGAATGGCGCGTGGAAACTTGTTTCGAAGGCGACCGTTACTACAATCTCCGCCGCTGGGCCACGGATGTTTCAGAAATCAACAAACCGATCCACATGGCAAAGATTTCAAATCAATCGGGATTGATCTCTTATGAGTACCCGGTCGTGGAAACCTTGAAATATCCGTCACTTTGGGCTCCAATACCGTATACCGAAATTCGCAAATGTCCGAAATTACTCCAAAATCAGGGATGGGAAACGTGGAAATAATCGTCTGTCAAAAATTACACTTAAACAAAATGTATAAAATGGAAAAAGCAAAGATACTGGCACTGCTGCTGTCGTTTCTCCTCACGAGTTGCTATGAAAAATACACAATGGATTATGAACATACAGCAGCATACGTGGCCTACCAATACGACTTGCGCACCTTCGTAATCGGAGAAGGAATGAAATTTAATTTCACCGTGGCCCTTGGAGGGGTGGTAAAGAATACCCACGACCGTTCCGTACAGGTTGTAATTGACGACGCACTCCTGACCGACGACCTGTCGGGCTTCTCCGAAAAGGCGACGGCCCCTTTCACTGCCCTCGACGGCCTACTCGGGAGAGCCCCATTCGGTAATCTCAGTCAGAGCTATGTAAGCAAAGAGGTCGCAGCACAAAACCTTGAGAAGCTGACCCCGCTACCTGCCGATTGCTATACAACTAGTAGCATGGACAATCTCTTCATCCCTAAAGGACGGCATACCACGACCGTGACAATTAAGGCTACCGACAAGATTCTCACGAAAGAGGAGGCTTTGAAACCATATTATGCACTGGCCTTTAAGGTTACAGATGCGGATGCCGACATATTGATTTCGGAGAAAAGTTTTGAGATTATCGCCGTAAAATGCGAACAGCGCTTCTGGGGAAACTGGTATCACGGCGGAGAAACCATTGTTAAGAACGACATAACGGGAGAAATCGTTTCCCGGGAAAGTTATCCGCTAACTCTTCCGCAAGATGACGACAAAATATATACACTCACGACAATTGCGGCCAATGCGGTCGAAAGCGACAAAATCGGTCTGGGAAACGGTAAACTAAAGCTGATTTTCGAAGACGACGACCAAATCCGGATAGAATCGGCTGACGGCTCCAAACCTATCCGTCCCATTACCGACAAACCGAGTCATTTCAACGGTGCAAAGTTGTTGCAGGACCGCAAACTGTACTTGAACTACCAATATTCCAATGGAGATGGCACCACGACCTATATCAACGACATCTTGGTCTTCCGCAATCGTATCCGTGACGGCATTAATGAATGGCAGGATGAAAATCCTGAAGATTACCAATAGGTTTTATTCAACTCTCTTTAATTGATACTGTAACTCATCCAGCAATTATAAAAAACAACCTTATCCAAAAACACAATGAAGAACCATTTATTCTGTTTTGTCCAAAAAATGCAAATGAAAAACCATTTACTCAACATCGGCATACTAGCTGTTCTAATTTTTATAGGAAGTCCAGGTTGTAAGCCATCGCCCTCTCCGCTTATTCTGACCGAGCAATCACATGCGGAACTTACCCCCTATGCCGACACCAGAATAGATACATTGAACCATATAATAGAACTCATTTCTCAGGGAGGATCGTCCGGAATTATATTCAAGGGCGAGTGGGATTTGAGGGGTTATAATCAACTTCAATTCAAAGTTCAAAACCACGACTCGGTTCAATATCTGCAAATGATCGTACAGATTCAGGAAGAGTTGAAGAAAGCTCCGATCAATGCCCGTGTCCTTCGTGGAACAATGACCGACCAACTCTACGTTGGTCCGGGTGAGACAAAAAATGTGAAGATTGAGTTTTCCTCGGACGTACCGTATCCCGAAGTGGACTCTTGTTTTACGGGGATGCGTAATACTCCTTACAGTGTAAATGAACATTACTCCTACTCATTGGATTTGTCGAAGATACAAGCTATAAAACTGCTAGCACGACGCCATACCGCCGGTATGCGTTATTCCATATCCGATGTTATGCTTTTACCCGGTAAACGAGCCGAATCTATTTCATGGATGAAGATGAACAAGTTGGAATTTTTTCCTTTCATCGACAAATACGGACAATTCAAACACAAAGAGTGGCCTGGTAAGACCCATAACGACGAGGATTTGAGGCAAGCCCGAAAAAAAGAGGAGAAAGATCTTGCCGCCCATCCGGGCGCAACTGACCGCAGCCGGTACGGAGGTTGGAAAAACGGTCCCCGACAAAAGGGCACGGGACATTTTCGCGTAGCAAAGATTGACGGCAAATGGTGGATGATCGATCCGGAAGGCTATCTTTTCTGGTCCCATGGCGTTGTGCGCGTTACCACCTCCTCCGGCATTACTCCTTTAGATGGCAGGAACTACTATTTCGAAGATCTCCCGGCGGTCGACGATGAATTGGGACAATTTTACTTTACACACGACGCTCTGCTGAAACCCTACTATACAGCTCGGGGAATCGATTCTACCTACGACTATTCATCGGCAAACGCCTACCGAAAGTACGGGAGCGACTATAAAGCGCTTTATGCCGATTTAGCGCACCGAAGGCTACGAAGTTGGGGCTTGAACACCATCGCCAACTCTTCGGATAAAGCAATCTGTATGATGGATCGTACAGCCTATACAGACCGGATTGAAATTCATTCCGTACCTATCGAAGGCACTACAGGCTGGTGGCCTTTCATGGATCCGTTTGATCCATCGTTCGCTGAAACGATGCGTATGCGTCTACTCGCACAAAAAGATCAACTCGATGATCCTTGGTGTCTAGGATTTTTTGTAGACAACGAAATTAAATGGGGCGACACGAAATCTCTGGCCTCTTTTACTATCAAAGCCCCGACGACTCAACGGGCTAAAATTGCAATGATCAACTGGCTTCAAAAAAAATACAAAACTATAACAACTTTGAACAACCACTGGGGAACTACGTTTGGTTCTTGGAAAGAATTGAGAGCCAACCGTAAAAAAGTTCCAACCGCGGCTAATGGGGATTTAACGGAGTTCAACAAAAAGATCATTGAAGCCTATTTCAGCACCGTACAACGCATTTTCAAAGAGATCGCCCCTCAAAAGCTCTATCTTGGATGTCGTTTTGCGGGTTCTAATGCCGATGTTCTCGCCATCGCCGCCCGTTATTGTGATGTCATCAGCTACAATATTTACCGGAATGATCTTCAGTGGTTCGAGTTACCTGCTGGAATTGACAAGCCTGTTATGATTGGAGAATTCCACTTCGGAGCCATGGATCGTGGTCTCTTCCACCCTGGGCAGGTTTACACAGAGAACCAAAAAGTCCGCGCCCAAATGTACTACAACTACGTACGCTCCGCACTAGAGCACCCGTCCGTTATCGGCACCCACTGGCATCAATTCTCAGATCAAGCTGCAACAGGGCGTTTCGACGGAGAGAATTTCCAAGTGGGCTTCACAGACATTTGTGACAAACCTTATTATGAAACGATCGAAAAAATCCGAGAAATTGGCTACGATATGTATGAAATCCGCTCACAAGTTCAACAACTCAATGAATAAAATCCGTATGCAGAGCATATTTCTGCTCCTAACATTTTTCTGGTTATGTCCGCAGGTTTCAGCCCAAAAACCAACAAATGTGTACTATATCGATGCACGCCGACTCACTGTCGTCGGACAGCCCCTCCCCTATCTTCAGAAACCTTTCTCCCGAATGGATGGTAGGGCTTACGGCCTCAAAGGTTCACTTGCAGCAAAGGCCGCACAATCGACCGGGATAGCCGTGCTATTCACGACGAACAGCCGTACGATACGCGCTAAATGGCACACATCCAATTTGCGTGTTGTCGGAACTAATACCGGCGCCAATTGTCAGAAAGGTCTTGATCTCTATATCCGCAAAAAGGGGAAATGGCTTTTTGCAGGTGTTGGAGCTCCTAATATGAAAGGTAACTGTGCTGATCATGAGGCAATATTAGTTGCTTCAATGGACGAAGATGTAAAGGAATGTTTACTCTACCTACCACTTTTCGATCAGGTCGACCAACTAGAGATCGGCGTGGACAAAGGGAGTGCGATCAAACCTTTGGAGAATCCGTTCCGACATCGTATCATTTTCTACGGATCAAGTATTACTCACGGTTCAGCTGCCAGCCGAGCAGGAATGAGCTACGTAGCCCGTTTCGGCCGCGACAACGGACTTTACTGTATGAATTTAGGATTCAGTGGCCAGGGGCGTATGCAGGAAGAATTCGCTCGTTATTTGGCCGATTGTGACACCGACGCGTTCATCTTCGATACTTTTTCCAACCCGGATTCTAAACAAATTCGCGAACGGTTCGATGCTTTCGTTGATATCATCCGAGGTTCTCATCCGAATACACCGTTGATATTCTTGCAGACAATCCGGCGGGAAAAGCGGAACTTCAATCTTAAAACCGACATCTATGAAGCTCACAAACAACAGACTGCCGAAGAAGTAGTACGCGCTCGGATGAAACGAGATAAACATATTTACTTTATACTCTCTGATAGCTTTCTGGGTGATGATGGTATTGCAACGGCTGACGGGACTCATCCGACAGACGTGGGATTCTCCCGTATGCTCGAAGGCATGACCCCGCCGTTGAAAAAGATTTTTCGTAAATATGGAATTCAATAAAATTCATACTAATAGACGATGAAACACTTATTATTATTTTGCTCAATACTGACAACGCTTTTTGAAATTATTGGCAACGGAACAGTAGCTGTCGCTAAAACTCCGCTTCGAGTAATGTCGTCAAATATCCGATTCAACAGTGAGCAAGACCTTGGCGATACTTCGTGGGATGCCCGCAAACAGCCTTATGTTAACATGATCCGAGACACCAAGCCCGATGTAATAGGAATGCAGGAGCCCCGCGATGCACAATATGCAGACTTGGAGCGTTTGCTACCAGAATATGACCGGTTTCGCCTATTACCTAATAACCAAATTACGCGCAAACAAGCGGCCAGTGGCATGATTCTTTGGTTAAAAGAGCGTTTCCAATGCCTAGATTCCGGCTATTTTTGGCTGGGGCCTACCCCTAACGAGCCATGCCTACCGTGGGATGCCACGGATAAATACCATTACCGCATGGCTATCTGGGTAAAACTTTTAGATAACATATCCGGGAAAGAGGTTTATTTCTTTTCGACCCATCTGCCGTACGATCCCGGGAACCGACCAGACTGTTTCGATGCTGATGGTAAGCGTATTCGCAATATTGAACAGCGCACAAAATGTGCCAAATTGATCGTTTCCCAAATTCAACAAATCGCAGGGAAACGCGCTACGGTATTTCTTGTCGGAGACATGAATTGTTCTGACAATAAAAACACTCTTACCTACCCGAGTCTCATCCCATTTTACCAATGGATGCAATCAGGCCGAGAGGAAGCTCCTCAAACCGATACAGAGTGCAGTTATAACGGATTTGGGAAAAGTCCATGTAAAGATACATGGCGCATCGACCATATCTTTTTTCGCAGGGCAAAGCCCTTAAAATTTCAGACTATCACGAATTCTGGCTATGGCGTTACTTATATTTCTGACCATTATCCGATTACACTGACCGTTGAGTTCTAATTTTTGGCTCTAATCTATTTGTAATTCATGAAAAACTTACTTTTAACCGTCATCATATCGTGTGTCGGGATTAATATAGTCATAGCAAGTCCGAAAGTAAAACTTAAACTAATTTCCTACAACATTCGTTTTCTGCACGCAAAAGACTGCGGTATGCATGCATGGGAAGCCCGCAAGGAGGCCTCAGTCAACATGATTCGCCGTGAGCATCCTGATGTGATAGGTTTTCAGGAGCCCGAACTGCCACAGATCGAATACCTCATAAAATGCCTACCTGAATATGTGCATTTCAAACAAGATCGTGAGGACGGATTGCGTCCTAATGGTCAATATTTAATGATCATGTGGTTGAAAAACAAATACGAACTTTGCGACTCGGGGCGTTTCTGGCTGAGTCCCACCCCCGATGAAGCATCGTTTGGTTGGGATGGTCGCTGCCGCCGTGTAACAGTATGGGTCAAATTGCGTGATAAAAAGTCTGAGCGTACATTTTATTATTTCAATACCCATCTCGACCATCGTGGCAACGAAGCACGACAAAAAGGAGCCGAAATGAATGTTAAAATGATGCAGCGCATCGCTGGCAAGCATGCTGTGATTTTCCATTCAGGGGATATGAATTCTCAGCGCGGAACTACAACCGAAGCCTACCTTCAACCATACGACAACTGGATGAAATCAGCTCGGGAAAGAGCTGTTGAGAGCGATCAACGAGCCACATTCGATGGTTTCGGAAAATCACAGCCTCGTTGGCTCGATCACATTTTCTACCGTCATGCCAAAGCCGTAAAATACGCGACTCTTGACGGAAAAGATTACGGAGTGTCCCATATCTCGGATCATTATCCGATTGCTTGTACCTTCATATTCTGACCCTGTTTCATGAGATTCATTAACTATTTCCGAAAAAGCGTTCCGGTAGCAACACCATACCCGGGCAATGAAGACGCTCAACAGCGCTACTACAAAAAGTTGCGGCTACAAGTGCTCATCGCGGCATTGTTGAGTCACAGTCTTTACTATGTCTGCCGGACCACGCTCAATGTGGTCAAAGAACCCATTCTCGACAACGGTGCACTCAACGCCACCCAACTGGGTATGATCGGCTCGGCAATGCTGTTCGTTTACGCCGTAGGAAAATTCGTCAATGGATTCCTTGCCGATTACAGCAATATCAAACGTTTCATGGCTGCCGGGCTGATCCTTTCGGCGGGCGCCCATCCCCGACAATTGCCGCCAATCTCATTATCGGCATTGCAGGATTTCTCAATGGAGATGGATACATTGGGAATGCAATCTTTTTCCTCACATTCATCATTCTATGGGGTATCAACGGCTGGGCTCAATCCATGGGTGGCCCTCCGGGCATCGTTTCCCTTTCACGCTGGTATCCGCTCAGCACCCGCGGCACCTATTACGGATTTTTCAGTGCCAGTCACAACCTCGGCGAATTTTTCTCGTTCCTGTTCGTAGGGGCAATTGTCGGACTATGCGGCTGGCATTGGGGGTTCGCAGGTTCAGCAGTAGCCGGAGCCATAGGAATAGCCATTATCATAGCCTTGTTGCACGACTCCCCTGAATCCAAAGGCCTCCCGCCTATTGAGGTTCTGACCGGCGAGGAGAAAAGTGAAGAGCATAAAGCTCGCTCGACCCGGAAAATGCAGCGTACAGCCGTCCGAAACCCGCTCGTATGGATGCTCGCCCTATCGAGTGCCTGTATGTACGTCGCCCGGTATGCCGTCAACGGATGGGGTGTACTATTCCTGCAGGAGGTGAAAGGATTCACCTTGGTAGAAGCGTCGCAAATTGTTTCGGTGAATGCCCTGTTGGGTATTTTCGGTGCCGTTTGTTGCGGCTGGCTCACCGACAGATTTTTGCATGGGCGGCGCAACGTTCTGGCATTCATCGTCGGCCTCATCAATACTGCGGCCCTGTGCCTGTTCTTCTTTTCCGGAAGCGGAATGTCCATCAACATATTGAGCATGGTGTTATTCGGGACGACCATCGGCATACTGATCTGTTTCCTCGGCGGCCTGATGGCCATCGACATCGTGCCTCGAGAAGCCACCGGCGCAACTATCGGCATCGTTGGCCTTACCAGCTATATAGGTGCAGGCATGCAGGATATCATCAGCGGCCGTCTGCTCGATGCACACAAGGTGATGATCGGCAGCGAAACCCACTATAATTTCACCCCGGCCACCCTTTTCTGGATTGCGGCATCTACACTCTCGTTCCTGCTTGTATTATTCGTATCCCGAAAACAACAAGGCAAAGAGCATGACAACCGATAAACTTACATCTGACTTACAAAACATATGAAACACATTCTTTCAACGCTGTTCCTGAGCCTGTTGCTATTCACAGGGAATACGACCACAGCAAAGACCTCATCAAAAACTTTTCTGCTGATTTCGCCCGATACCCGATTGAAAAGCGAAATCGCAATCAACGAGCGAATATCTTTCACCCTTTCCGATGAGCAACAGACAATACTCGCTCCGTCTTTCATGGCCATAAGGTTGCAAAATGGAGAAACGTGGGGAACAACTCCCCAATTGCAACATGCCCGCAGGAATCGTATCGATGAAACGATTCATTCTCCTTTTTACAAACGTGAAAAGGTACAAAATCGGTACAATGAATTAATCCTCTCGTTCAAGGGCGGTTACTCGCTTATCTTCCGCATGTACGACGACGGACTGGCCTACCGTTTCGCCACCGACCGCAAAGGAGAAATCATCATTGAGAGCGAAACCGCGGAATACTGTCTTTCCGAGGACCGGGACATGATCGTCCCTTACGTTCTCCCCAGCGGAAAAGCCAAGAAAGCCAAGAATCCGACGTTCGAACAACAGTTCTTCAACTCGATGCAAAATCTCTACTCATACGGCAAAGCCATGCAGCTCAATCCCGACCGAATGATGTTCACACCCGTCATCGCCAAACTGGACGACGGCATGAAACTTTGTATCGCAGAAGCCGATACGGAAAGTTATCCCGGCATGTATCTGGTCAGCAGTTCCGATCGCCCGGTACTGCACGGCATGTTCGCCGCATATCCCCGCAAAGAGGAGCGCGGCGGCCACAACCAGTTACAAATGCTTGTAAAGAGCCGCGAATCGTACATCGCTCGCGTCATCGGTCCACGCAGCTTCCCATGGCGCACATTCATTGTGACACGCAAAGACGGAGAACTCTCCGAAAGCGACATGGTTTACCGTCTGGCCTCACCGTCCCGGGTCAAAAATATCGACTGGATCAAACCCGGAAAAGTCGCTTGGGAATGGTGGAACTATTGGGGACTCTACAACGTCGATTTCCGAGCCGGCATCAATACCGAGACCTACAAGTACTACATCGACTTTGCCTCAAAGAATAATATCGAATATGTGATCCTCGATGAAGGATGGTCGGTGAAATATGCTGGTGATCTGCTCAAGGTCATTCCAGAAATCGACCTGCCCGAGTTACTTCGCTACGCCAAAGGACGGAATGTAGGCATCATTCTATGGGCTGGATACCATGCCATCGAACGTGACATGGAACACGTTGTCAAACACTATGCCGCAATGGGTGTCAAGGGTTTCAAGGTAGATTTTCTCGATCGTGACGACCAAAAGATGATCGATTTCATGTACCGCCTTGCTGACATCTGCGCCCAGCACCACATGCTTCTTGACTACCACGGGTGCTGCAAGCCCTCCGGCCTGCAACGAACCTATCCCAATGTGCTCAACTATGAAGCAGTATTCGGTCTCGAGCAAATGAAATGGACCTCTTCAAAAACCGACATGGTGACTTACGATGTAACACTGCCATTCATCCGTATGGTTGCCGGACCGATGGATTACACGCAGGGTGCAATGCGGAACAGTATAAAAGGAGCATTTCATGCTGACTACAAACACCCCATGAGCCAAGGTACACGATGCCGCCAACTAGCCGAATATGTCATATTCGATTCCCCGCTTACTATGCTTTGCGACTCTCCATCGAACTACATGCGTGAGGTAGAGTGCATTCGGTTCATTGCTTCTGTGCCTACTGTTTGGAATGATACAAAAGTGCTCGACGGACAGATTGGTGAATATATCGCTGTCGCCCGACGTTCAGGAGAAGAGTGGTTCATCGGCGCCATGACCAATTGGTCTTCCCGAGAATTATCACTCGAAATTCCGATCGCTGATACGAACAACTACGAAATTGAACTGTTTCAAGACGGCATAAATGCCGATCGAGCGGCACAAGATTACAAACGCAGGGTGATTCCACTACCCACCAATCGTCGGTTAAAAATCTCCCTCGCCCCGGGAGGAGGCTGGGCTGCACGGATATACCCAACCCCAGCGACCATGAACGACAGATAGAACAGTTTCCAGTTTTCCATATGTAGTACGAAATAGCTGCCCCTTGAAAAACAATATCACAACGAATAAAAAATCAAGCCATGAAAAACCAGATTTTTTCGTTTTCTTTAATGAGCCTCGTTCTAGGAGCATGTACTGATGACGAGAAGAACACTGTCTGGTCCGCAGGTGGTCCCTCTGCCAAGGAAGGATGGGATATATTCACCGGAGAGGGTTACCGCTACGGTTCCTCGATCATCATCAATGCAAATAGTTCGATCAACGCATGGTTCGCGGCACCGGGAGATTTCCACAACGGAGAGGGGGATATGATGTACAAAGCTTCCGGGAATACTATGTACCAACTGGGGAGTAGTGTTTTCGCAAAATCTTTCGAACTCCAGCAAGAGTGCGTATCCATCGGCATCTACTGTCCCAATTGGTCTAGTTCCACCAAAAGCATGACACTGACTCTCTACAAATGGGATACGGATTACACAACAACTTTGGCATCCACGCCTGTAAATTCCCGCCACTTTACCAGCTACGGCGACAATTCAAGGCTCCAGATCTTCGCAGACAAAGCAGCTGATGGCTCGACGAAAATACCTGCGGGGGAAAATACATGTGGACCTTGACGGAAAGAACTACGAACGCCGGAATCTGGAAGGCAACAAGTTCCGAATCGTCCAACTCAGCCGTTTCCTATGTTGACGGAAATGAGATAGAGGGACTGTTTTGTTCCCGAATCTATTACACACAGGCATCAGGTGCTCCATACCGGTACCAAATTACTTATCAGCGTTTAGGAGACGGCGAAAAGACTTGGTCCGCAGAAGAAATAATGCTTAAACCGACAGACTACAGCCGTGACGCACTCTCCTGTTATGATCCGGGAGTAGCTCAATGGGGTAACTATTATTATTTAGGCTATACCTCGACAAAAGATACCTCGTAAACAATCATCTTTACATGATGCGCAGCAAAAATCCCAATGGCCCATGGGAAAAATGGAACGGTAGCAGTTGGGGCGGTAATAACCCAATGCCAATCGTAACATACACTGGAACCCCCAAAAAATTTGGTGTCGGCGAACCAAGTATGGTTGTCCTTGACAATACGGTTTATATCAACTATTCATGGAACGATAAAGAGGTCAGTACTCGTTTAGCTACTGTATTGACTGACGATCCCCATTGGCCAGCACACCTAAATCAACGAGGCACTGTTATCTATAAAGGCTAGATATCTGGTGCGGATCACTGCAATGTCAAATATCGTCTTGACATTGGGAAATTCTACGCCGTACACACTGCTGACAGAATGACCGAAAACAGTTACATCATGTACTGCGAATCCACAGACGGCATTGATTTTCAAGAGAAGGGGTTGCTGGAGAGTTTATTCTGCAAAGGCCTGCACAACTAACTGTGGAATCAGCGAGAACGAACAAGGACATATCAATATAAGCATACCGCAGTACGTTGATACGCTTATGGGATGAGGGGGCGAGTATCGAAGTGTGGGAGCAATGGAAAACAAGATTCTCACCACTAAAATGGTAAACGGGGGGGGAGCTTATTTGTTGCATCAATCACGATCGAGTTGATCAATTACAATGACGAAACAGACAAAAACTGAGGTATCGCAAACGAGATCGACGCAGATCATCTGCTACTCCACAGGCAAGAACGTTTTGACGGAAACACAGACAATTAAACATCTCACTGGAGATCTATAAACTGATAAATACAGAGCTGATTCCAGCAGAAAATCGTGTATATCCATGCGAATACACGATTTTTCTCATATTTCTCATATTTTGACATCAACCGAACGATTCATGAAAAAACTACTTATTCTTCTTTTAGGATTGCTGTTGTTACAAATATCTTATTCTCGTTCCGTTCTTATTCCTAAAAACCGGCCCGAATTGGTCATCTCGAAAATTTACAATCCTTCTTCAGGAAAAATACTGGTCATCTATCAATGCAAGGATTGGCTCAACAGAGTTACAAACTCCTTTGCAGCCCCTGAATTTATGATCCGTATAGGTTCTACCATTATGAGTCTCTCGGCCGCCGACTACGATTGGACCGTAAGCACGGACGGTAGCGAGTGGGTAAAAGTCACCGACTTGAACGACATGCCGCTCACAGCGGGCACGAAAAGCCCTTACGTCCAGCAAATCCGCATCACGGCCGACGTGAACCCCCAAACCGAGCTACGTCCCGCGACGGTCACCTTCTCCTCCACGGATCAGACGCAGACGGCGACCGTTTCGGTCACGCAGGAAGCGGCGGGGCCCGGCCTCCCCCCCCCGCCGCTTTCCGCTCCTCGCTGAAAGGCAAGGGGGAAGCGCTTATCGAGAAAGGCAATCTGTCGCTTT
>OGON01002102.1_pt1 | contig 12622 bp, 10 predicted proteins | sample 1552671 | NCBI WGS metagenome assembly OGON01 (sample SAMEA2580136, study PRJEB22360) | human gut metagenome | biome: human gut; feature: human-associated habitat; material: faeces | place: Denmark | collected 2008/2010 | reverse complement strand
ACCTTTTTTCCCTTCAGGATTGCCACCAGAGCGATTAGATTCTCGTTCTTACCGCGCATGCTCACATCCCCCAGGATATATACGGTATCGCCGTTATTCACCTTTTCATTCCACCGTTTTACGATCTCGGTGTGCATTTCCTCCAGATCCCGGAACGGACGGTCATCAAAACGTATCGCCGCTTTATGAAACAAATGCAGATCACTGATATAATAATTCATATTGTTCCCTCCCGCTCCACATTCTACAGATAAAACATCTCAATATTTGAGCGTTCTCATTATTGTTTCAAATTCTAATTCCGCATTTTCATCCAACAGTTTTGCGCAAAACAAAACTTTATTCTTAGGAAATCCAAAATACCATATTTCATCCTTTGGAAGATCTGCTCCATTTTCGACCTCTGCAGCACTTAATTCCCATGCAACTATAAGTTTTTGAATTTTTTCTTCTTTTTGAAAAATTCCGTAAATTACATGCATTTGTCGCTTTTGGACGGACAAATGCATGTAATAGATATATCCACATGACCTTTTTGACCCTGACATCAACAGATGAGTTGCCCGACAAATGAGCCTGACGTCGATTTTTCAAAGTCAGATATACTGCACGGCTTCCTTAAGATTCCTAACCCCTATGATACGTATTCCTTCTGTCTGTCCGGCGGTTTTTACAGAAACCTGCGGCATCATGACTGTCGTGAACCCAAGCTTTTTCGCTTCCGCAACTCTCTGCTGTGCCATACTGACCGCACGTACTTCCCCGCTGAGCCCTACTTCCCCGAAAGCTATGATCTTATCGTCCATCGCTCTGTCCCTATAGCTCGAAACCAGCGCCAGCACAATCGCCAGATCAATGGCAGGCTCATTCATCCGTATTCCTCCCGCAATATTTACATAGGCATCACAGGAAGACAGGTGCAGTCCCAGTCTTTTCTCGAGGACCGCCATCAGCAGATTTACACGGTTATAATCCGTGCCTACGGCCGTTCTTCTTGGCATCGCCATATTGCTTCTACATACCAGTGCCTGGATTTCGATCAGAATCGGACGTGTCCCTTCCATTGAACATGCTACAATAGAGCCTGACGCACCCTCAGGCTTCCCGTCCAGCATAAATTCCGACGGATTCTGCACTTCGATAAGCCCGGACTCTCGCATCTCAAATACGCCGATCTCATTGGTAGATCCAAAACGGTTCTTCACACCCCGCAGGATGCGGTAGGAGGCATGCCTGTCCCCTTCAAAGTAAAGCCCAGTATCCACCATATGCTCCAGTACTCTCGGACCGGCCACCACGCCCTCTTTCGTCACATGCCCGACGATAAATACTGTAATATCCATACCTTTTGCGATCTGCATCAGGACAGAGGTAGACTCCCGTACCTGGGAAACGCTGCCCGGCGCAGAGCTGACATCCTCATGGTACATGGTCTGGATCGAGTCAATGACCACGATCTCAGGGTTTACCTTCTGTATTGCAGTCTTGATAACTTCAAGACTGGTCTCACACAGAAGCAGCATATCTTCACCGATCTCACCGATCCGTTCTGCCCGCATCTTGATCTGCTGCATGGATTCCTCTCCTGAAATATACAAAACTCTCCTTCCCCGGTCTGTCAGATTCTTACATACCTGAAGGAGCAGCGTGGACTTTCCGATTCCCGGATCGCCTCCGACCAGAACCAGCGACCCCTGCACAATACCTCCCCCCAGGACTCTGTCAAGTTCGGGGCTTCCTGAAGATATCCTGCTCTCCTCACCGCTCTGGATACTGGAAAGCTTCACAGGCTCTGATGCTGATGCATGATCTGCTGCTTTGACTCCTGTCTTTTTTTCTATGACCTCTTCTGTGAACGTATTCCACTCTCTGCACGCCGGACACTGCCCCATCCATTTTCCCGACTCATATCCACAGTTCTGGCAGAAAAATACGGTCTTTTTTCCTTTTCCCATATGTCCTCCTTCTATTTATCAGTATGAACTTCTCCTGCTATTTCAATAAACGAAAGGATCTGTAACCGGAGGGTTTTGTGATATAGGAAATTCGAAGGAATCTTCTATATCACAAAAAACCGTACCCGGAACACCGTTTCCGGTATCCGAGTACGGATCTCACATCACTGGCTATCATTCCTGCAGCCATATGTTACTTATACTTTTTCAATTCTGACCTGAGCTTTCTCCTTCTCCGCACTGTCCAGTTCCACACTGAGCACCAGCTTTCCTCCAAGGTTCGTCTTCATCTCACCGACTTCTCTGTCGTCTACGAATACCTGGTAAGCAGTATCTTCCTCCAGCTCCACAGTAATCTGTACATCCGTAGGCGCCTCCACCTCGAAGGTCAGTCCCGATTCTGAAGCCTTCAGATTTCTTACCGCCGTTCCCGGCACGGATTCGTATACGAACATACCGTTTCGCTCCAGTTTCGTGATCTCTTTAAATGTCTTTACTTTATACAAATCTCCATTGAATTCAAAGTCTGACCGCTTTGATTTCTGGCTAAGCTCATAGTTTCCAAAACTGATGGTTCCATCTGCCTCTGTGCGTATTAATTCGCTGATTACTGACATCTTTATGCCCTCCTGGTCCTCTCTTGATGTAATGAATCTCCGGTTTCCTATTCTTCAAATGCCCCGGCTTACAATCCGGAAGTTACTGTCTATTCCGTAAGCAGTAACATTCAGAAGCTTCATTCGAAAAATAACAAAACACCTTTCGTTTATACGCTAAATTCTATCATATTTTCACAAAATATGCTAGTCATTTCTCAAGGAATGACAAATAAAAAGTCTATTTGAGTTACTTTTCACACGTCAGCCAGTTCGAGGTGTTCTTGCGTGTTACTGGTCACAGAGTGAACAGTAACCTATTTGACAGTAAACCGTATCTTCCTATCACGCACCCCCACAGAAACCGTATCACCTCTTTTGATCTTTCCTTCCAGAATCTCTTCCGCCAGTGCATCTTCGATCTGATTCTGGATCGCACGCTTCAGCGGACGTGCCCCGTACTTCTGGTCAAAGCCTGCTTCCGCAATCAGATCCTTTGCCGTATTCTGCACCTTCAGGGTAATCGCCATCTGCTCCTTGCACCGCTTCGCAAAACCATTCAACAGAATATTCACGATGCTGCGGATATGTTCCTTTTCGAGTGAATGGAATACAATAATCTCATCGATACGGTTGAGGAATTCCGGTCGGAACAGGCGTTTCACCTCTTCCATAACGCCGCTCTTCATCCTCTCGTAATCCCGCTTTGCATCGTCCACCGTTGCAAATCCCAGCTTCTTCGGTGTCACGATCGACTGTGCACCGGCATTGGAAGTCATGATCAGGATCGTATTCTTAAAATCCACCTTCCTTCCCTGGGAATCCGTGATGTGGCCGTCATCCAGCACCTGAAGCAGGATGTTAAAGACGTCCGGATGTGCTTTCTCTATTTCATCAAACAGAATCACGGAATACGGATTTCTTCTGACCTTTTCACTGAGCTGACCGCCTTCATCATATCCCACATAACCGGGCGGTGACCCCACCAGCTTTGATACGCTGTGCTTCTCCATATATTCCGACATATCGACACGGATCATAGCCTGTTCACTGCCAAATACCGTCTCTGCCAGAGCCTTGGAAAGCTCGGTCTTTCCCACTCCGGTAGGTCCAAGGAACAGGAAAGAACCGATCGGGCGGTTTGGATCCTTCAGACCCACACGTCCTCTCTTCACTGCCTTCGCAACCGCTTTCACAGCTTCCTCCTGCCCGACCACACGTTTATGGAGGATCTTTTCCATCTTCAGCAGCCGCTGGGATTCCTTTTCGGCAAGACGCTGCACCGGAATCCTGGTCCATCCGGATACGACCTCGGCGATGTCCTCCTCCGTAACGGCCAGCTCTTTTGCTGCATGTTTCTTTTCCATATTCTTTTTCTGATTCTCCAGCTTCTTCTCCTGCTCTTCCTGCAGTCTTCGGATACGTCCCGCTTCTTCAAAGTCACCGTTTCTGATCGCCTCTTCCTTCTCTTCGCGCAGGCGCACGATTTCCTTCTGCATGTTCTCCAGACTTTCCGGAATACGGTAGCCTTTCAGCTGCTTTCTTGATGCCGCCTCATCCATGAGGTCGATCGCTTTGTCCGGCAGGAACCGGTCACTGATGTAACGCTTCGACAGTTCTGCCGCTGCCATCAGTGCCTCATCTGTGATCTTCACACGATGATATTTCTCATAATTCGGCCGAAGCCCCTTCAGGATCTCCACGGTCTCCTCTTCCGAAGGTTCCTCTACCGTCACCGGCTGAAATCTCCGCTCCAGTGCCGGATCCTTTTCAATATGCTTCCGGTATTCCCCGATGGTGGTGGCACCGATGACCTGGATCTCTCCTCTGGAAAGCGCAGGTTTCATGATATTAGAGGCATCCATCGCCCCCTCGGCACCTCCGGCGCCTATGATCGTATGAAGCTCATCAATGAACAGCAGTACATCCCTGCTCTCCGACGCTTCTGCCAGTACGCTCTTAATACGCTCCTCGAACTCACCTCTGTACTTGGAACCTGCCACCATACTGGCCATATCCAGGCTTACCACACGTCTGCCCTTTACCTGCTCGGGCACCGCTCCCGTCACGATACGCTGTGCGAGTCCTTCGACCACAGCCGTCTTTCCAACGCCCGGCTCTCCGATCAGACATGGATTATTCTTCGTGCGCCGGCTCAGGATCTGTAAGATTCGCTCAATCTCTGCCTCCCTCCCGATCACGGGATCCATCTCTCCCTGTGCGGCCATCTGTGTCAGATCCCGGCTGTACTGGTCCAGGATCGGAGTACTGCTCACACCCTGCCCGTTTTTCCCGCCGGCGCCGGGCATCATTTCTTTATAAGTCTCCTCATCGACTCCCATACTGTCCAGGATCGACTTATAGAGTTTCTGAAGATTGACGCCCATCGTATGGAGAAGCCTGGTACCCACGCACTCTGCATCCTTGATCATGGCAATCAGAATGTGCTCTGTGCCTGCCTGCTCCAACTCCAGTCCCGCTGCCTCACGCACGCTGTTTGCAAGAATCCGTTCCGCTCTCGGTGTATATCCTTTTCCTTTCGCATCCTTTGGCTCTCCTTCCGGTACGATCAGCTTAGCAATCAGTTCGCGCAGCTTCGAAGATTCTACTCCCGCTTCCCGCAGCAGGATCCCCGCCGTACCCTGAGATTCCTCCAGAACTCCCAGCAGCAGATGCTCAGAGCCCACATATCCTGTCCCGTATTCTTTCGCTCTTTCTTCTGCCAGATCCAGAGCTCTGTTCGCATATTCTGTAAACTGCTCCCGCATGTTATATCCTCCAAATTTCTTTTTTACTGTGTGTATCTGAAATAATCCATTCCTGGTTTTCCTGCCCCGGCCTGACCCAGTTCTGCCTCAGACCTGCTGCGCATAATCTGCGTAGATCTCATCCACCAGTTCATGAACCTCTTCACAGGAAATATTCTTACAGATTCCCTTTGCCAGAAGCACACGGAGACTCTTCTCCATCTCCTGCAATGCCTGCAGTTTATCTGCATCCAGTGCGATCACTGCACCGCGCCTTCTGTCAATGGTCAGAAAACCCTCCTGGCGCAGCACGGCATAAGCCTTATTTACCGTGTGCATATTAATACCAATATCCTCCGCCAGCTGTCTTACTGAGGGAAGCGCATCCCCCTCTTGTATCCGGGATGTGGCAATTCCCAGAATAATCTGATTCCGAAGCTGGATGTACAAGGCCTCCTCACTCTGAAAATCAATCTTAATGACCATAGCTTCACCTTCTCATCGTGTTCTGTCAGACACTCAGGTCCTCCGTATATGGTCCCTGAGCCGCTGATTTTTCGCTTTTTGTTATACTTATATTAGCATAGATAGAACTCATCGTCAATAAACAATCCCCAGTTCACAGATCCGGTCACACAGTCCAAGAAAATCCTCCCATGTATCAGGCATCTCCAGACCACTCTCTTCAAAATAAGTCTTATTATACAGAATGCCCTCATAGTCAACGCTCCATGTGTTAAAACCGATCACCTTACCTCATACTAATACAGCAAAAAGAGCCACAACAATTGTGATAACAAAAGAAGTGACTCTTTTTATGATGTTGGGGTCAACGGATCAGAGCTCTACCATCGTAATATTCACATCCGCATTCCCGGGTTCTTCTGCAGACAGTATCTGCCCCTGCTGCATTTCCGGAACCTGCTGCCCCATTGCTTCCATCCGGGCTTCTGCTGTCGGCTGCTGCGCAGCTGTCACCGGAACTTCAGGAACTGACGGCTGCGGTGATACTTCCTCCGTGATCGGACGATTCGGCGGCACATCCTCCGGCTGCATTCCCTGGTAACCTCCCTGTGCCACCCTGGTTCCGAAAGCTTCCTCTACCGCCGGTGCACTGTGCTGCGATGGTGTATAAACAGGAGTCTGAACTGACTCTGGGATGTTCTGTACACCAGTAACAGGTGCTGTTCCCGGCTGCATCACTGCTCCCGGTGGATTCGGCGCATAATAGTTATCCGTTACCATCATGCGTTCCTTTCTGGCAAATTCATTTGTCTGATATACCAGCTGATCCTGTGCATCCTTCAAATCATCCTTCAGATCATGGTTTTTCAGGATCAGATTGATGATACAGAATAAAAGGATCACGCACAATGCGATCATTCCATAAAGAATCTTCATCATCAGATCGGAGTTCGACTTCAGTTTTGCCACCTGATCCTGCAGGGCATTGGTAGCCACTGCTTCCTCTTCTGTTTCTGTCTGTACCTCTGTGACCGCCGTCTCTGCCTGGGTCTCAGGCGATTGCGTTTCAGGAGCCTCCGTCTCAGGTGCTTCTGTCTCTGCCACTGCCTCCCCGGATTCCTTCACATGCAGTGTGTAAGTCATCGGAACTCCGCTCTCTGACACTGTATTGATGAGGACAGTCGCTTCCCCGTCCTGCAGTATGGTTCCTGTGATGGAAGTAACGCTGGCATTTGGATCCGAAGTCTGCGGTTCAAGAAACAGTTCTGTGGTTCCCGGTTCTACCGTAACATCATATTCCCAGATATCATACTGAAAATCCCTGGACAGTGTACCATTATGTATATTCAGCGATGACAGGGAATTATCATCAGAAGCAGCCAGCACAGGCAGACACATGCCAAGCATCAGTACAAGTGCCAGTAATGGTGCAAGCCTCCATGATTTCTTTCTTACTTTCATAATATACCTCTCTTATCCTAAGCTTTCAGACTCCCGAATCCATGGTTTCTGTCACAGAAGCGGATTCCTGAATCTGCTGTCATCCTATTGACGATCATGCCTCGTCAATGGCTTTTCCGATATCATGGCGATAATATTTATTGTCAAAGTCCACCAGATCGACCGCCTTGTAGGCATTCGCTCTCGCTTCTTTCAGGTCACTGCCCTTCGCCGTCACTCCCAGCACCCGACCGCCGTTTGTAACGATTCCCGCATCCGTCTTCTTCGTCCCTGCATGGAATACATAATATCCGTCCCTGTCCTTAAAGTTTTCAAGACCGCTGATTACGAATCCCTTTTCATAGCTTACCGGATATCCTTCAGAAGCCAGTACCACACAGACTGCCGCATTGTCTTCAAACTGAAGGTCAATCTGATCGAGTGTTCCGTCAATGCACGCTTCAAATACATCAACAATGTCATTCTTCATCCTTGGCAGGACAACCTGTGCTTCCGGATCTCCGAAACGTGCATTGTACTCCAGAACCTTTGGTCCTTCTTCCGTGAGCATCAGTCCAAAGAAAATGATTCCCTTAAACTCTCTGCCCTCTGCTGCCATGGCATCCACTGTGGCCTGATAGATATATTGATTGCAAAAATCATCCACTTCTTTTGTATAGAACGGACTGGGTGAGAAGGTTCCCATACCGCCGGTATTCAGCCCGGTATCTCCGTCGCCTGCACGCTTGTGATCCTGCGCGCTGGTCATGGTCTTGATGGTCTTCCCATCTACATAAGTAAGAACAGAAACCTCCCGGCCTGTCATAAATTCCTCGATGACCATACGGTTTCCGGCCGTTCCGAATTTCTTATCCATCATGATGGAACGGACGCCATCCCTGGCCTCCTCCAGTGTATTGCAGATCAGCACACCTTTTCCGAGCGCCAGTCCGTCAGCCTTGAGCACGATGGGGAATTTTGCTGTTTCCAGATAGGCAAGTGCATCCTCTGCATTGTCAAAATTCTCATATGCTGCTGTAGGGATCTGATACTTCTTCATCAGGTCTTTCGAAAATGCTTTGGAGCCCTCCAGAATGGCTGCATTCTTTCTCGGTCCGAACACACGCAGTCCCTCTGCTTCAAAGGCATCCACCACACCGCCTACCAGCGGGTCGTCCATACCGATGACCGTCAGGTCGATCTCTTTTTCCTTCGCAAATGCCACCAGCTTCTCAAACTCCATGGCTCCGATATCCACACACTCTGCAAACTCTTCAATTCCCGCATTCCCCGGCGCACAGTAGATCTTGTCCACTCTGTCACTCTGTGCCACCTTCCATGCGATGGCATGCTCTCTTCCGCCGCTGCCGACTATTAATACTTTCATCTCTTTACCTCTTTTAATCAATCACTTTTTGTAACTGTTCAAAGCCTGTCCTCTAAACTGTCTCTTCAGGGCTTTCCTTTTGATGAAATATGCTCCAAACAATTACCACATTTTTCAAAACACATGGCTTCTGAATGTCCTTCGTCTTTTCTGTCAGTCAATGATCACATGATTTTCTTCGTTTACACGTACCCTTCCGTTGGCGATCAGATCAATGGCCTCCGGCATGATCTTCCACTCTGCCTCTTCCATGACACGCTGCTGCAGCACTTTCGGTGTATCACCCTGGTGCACCTCTACCGCCTTCTGCAGAATGATCGGACCGGTATCTGTCCCTTCATCCACAAAATGAACCGTAGCACCTGTCACCTTCACACCCCGGGCAAGCACATGCTCATGAACCTTCAGCCCATAGCAGCCTGTACCGCAGAAGGAAGGAATCAGAGATGGATGAATATTGATGATCTTATTCGGGTATGCCTTTACCATGATCTCCGGGATCACCACCAGGCAGCCTGCGAGAACCACCAGATCCACTCCATAGGATTGAATCTTTGCAAGCAGTGCCTCATTAAACGCATCACGAGTCTTATAATCCTTCGGAGAAACACACACAGCATCAATCCCACTGTTTTTCGCCCTTTCCAGTGCATAGGCATTTTTATTATTGCTGATGACCACAGAAATTTCCGTATTGGTGATACTGCCATCAGCAATACCGTCTATGATCGCCTGGAGGTTGGTACCGCCTCCGGAAACCAGAACTGCCAGTTTTAGCATAATGTAACTCCTTTTTCTCCGTCTTCTACCTGTCCGATCACATAGGGTGTCTCACCGGCTGCACGGATCGCTTCCATCGCTTTATCCACATCCGAAGGATCGAGTGCCAGCACCATTCCGATTCCCATATTGTAGGTATTGTACATCATCTCTTCCGCTACATCACCTTCTCTTGCCATCATACGGAAAATGGCCGGAACTTCATAGCTGTCCTTTTTGATGACTGCACGGACTCCGTCCGGAAGCATTCTCGGAATATTCTCATAGAAACCGCCGCCGGTCACATGGCTGCAGCCCTCGATGCGGACACCTGCCTCTTTTACGCTTCTCAATGCCTTTACATAGATCTTTGTCGGCGCGATCAGGGCCTCGCCCAGCGTCTTTCCAAGCTCCTCATGATAAGTATTCAGTGTTTCTTTATCCATCTTAAAGATCTTTCTCACCAGTGAGAATCCGTTGCTGTGTACACCCGAGGATGCGATTCCCACCAGCGTATCACCTGCCTTGATATCCTTTCCGGTGATCAGATCCTTCTCATCCACCACGCCTACGGCAAAGCCTGCAAGGTCATACTCGTCCTCCGGATAGAACCCCGGCATTTCCGCTGTCTCGCCTCCGATCAGCGCTGCGTCTGACTGGGCACATCCATCTGCCACACCGCTTACGATCGTAGCGATCTTCTCAGGAATATTCTTTCCACATGCGATGTAGTCCAGGAAGAATAACGGCTCTCCCCCTGCACATGCGATATCGTTCACGCACATGGCTACACAGTCGATTCCCACGGTATCATGCTTATCCAGAAGAAATGCCAGCTTCAGCTTTGTTCCCACTCCGTCTGTGCCGGAAACCAGCGTCGGCTTTTCCATCTTTTTAAATGCTTCCATTGAAAATGCACCGGAAAATCCGCCGATGTTTGTCAGCACCTCCGGTCTCATCGTCTTTTTGATATGCTCCTTCATCAGTTCCACTGACTTATAGCCTGCCTCAATATCCACGCCTGCGTTCTTGTAATCCATTTCTCTTCCTCCTGGTACTTTTACCTTATTTGTTTTCGCAGATATCCATGCCATCCCGTCATGATCTATCTGCGATTCTATGTTCCACTGCCCGCAAGAGAGCACTACTTCTGCTGCATGTACTCTTTATATCCGACCTTCTGAAGTCTGGCATCCTTTGCCACTACCTGCTCCTTCAGGTCTGCGGAATAATTTTTCAGTCTTTCGAGCAGCTCAGGATCTGATGTTGCCAGAATCTTCGCTGCCAGGATGCCAGCATTGGCTCCGCCATTGATCGCCACTGTGGCTACCGGAATACCGGATGGCATCTGTACGATGGAATAAAGGGAATCTCTTCCGCCCAGTGAAGTGGTGTGCATCGGGATACCAATGACCGGCATCGGGAAAATCGCCGCACACATGCCCGGCAGATGTGCTGCCATACCTGCACCCGCGATGATGACCTTGAAGCCCTTCGCCTCTGCTGTCTTCGCATACTCAAAAAATACGTCCGGTTCCCTGTGTGCAGAGATGATCGTCATCTCATAATCCACGCCCAGCTGCTCCAGAATATCTGCCGCCTTTGCCATAACCGGCATATCCGAATCACTACCCATTACAATTCCTACTTTTGCCATGGTACAATCTCCTTTTCTAAAATCGATGAACAGGTAAATTACTTCTTTCCTAGTTCCCTATTCTACTAATTTCGCCGGGAATTGTCAACGAAAAGACTCTTTCAGCCATTCAATACTCTCTTTTTTATGAATACACCACCGTAATTCCTCTTCCATCGCAGACAGAAGCTTGATGAAAAATCAAAACAACCCCAGCGCCATACACTACAGCACCAGGGTTTTTATCCTTATTCTCAATTCTCTCTTTAGAAGCAAATGTCTCTACTCTTTTTCCTCCAGCGGACGGTTCAGCTCCTCTGTTCCCTTTAGCACAAACCTGCCATTTTCAATGATTGAAATCCTTCTTCCATCCTTGCAGATTACCTCGATCTTCCCCAGCTCGTCATAGGGAATCGTGATATCCGTGTGGCATCCCAGATAGGCTTTGCTGATATCGCTCTTTCTCTGAATCGACACTTCATTATCCCGGGCAATGATTTCCTTCCCATCCGGATTGAACACCGCCGTATCCTCCGCCCAGCTGTAGCAGGTATCGCCCACCGCGAAGTGCGGCCCCATCTTCTCCGCGATCAGGATCGGGAGCCGTCCTGCAATATCATATTTCTTTGCCACTGCATAAGCCGTGGTATTTGTTCCGATCGCAAACTCGCCCAGGGGCAGCGCGTCATGATGATACAGCACATTTTCTCTGATGTAGCGTTGATTCTCTTCCTCAGAATCAAAATTTCCACAGGTGTACGCCTTCACCATACCATCTTCAAACTCCATATGGAGGTTCTCATAGCGCAGTTCATTCAGATAAACCTCGCTCACCTCCAGCACACCATTCGTACCTTTCAGCACCGGCGAGGTAAATACCTCTCCCACCGGAATATTCACATCCGCCACACAGTTTTCAAACTTTGTCTCTTTCTGTGCATCTTTCAAATCACAAAGAGCAACGGTAAGATTTGTCATATTCCTTCCACGACCCATGATGTGTACGGATTCTGCCTGGTCAAGAATATTGATAATATTTTGCTGGATGCCTTTATATAATTCATTATCCAGCGTATTGACTTTACGGATTTCCTCAAAAATTTCCGGGAACTTTTCTCCAATAGATGGAACTGGATAGGCAATAATCGTAAAACTTCTTTCTTCCTGATTAATAAATTCATTTAACAATTCATTCGACAAAGAAGAATATTCTACAGAAAGGCTCTGCTGACGCTCACTCAGGCGATAGCTTTCCGGCTTATTGACCGGCTCAAATGGTTCTTCTCCAAACACTTCGAAACATGCTGGTCCTGCAAAACCTGCCGCTTCCTGTTCATACTCCTCATATGCCTTTCTCATACAGCTTATCTTACGATCAACCATACGCTTATCGAGATAAATCGCATTATCAAAGCGGTGGTCATAAGCATACTGTGGATTTGGATCAGAGGAAATGTATCCAATACGGAGGTTCTGTCGCTTATTTAACGTATTTAATGCCTCTCTGTAAATAACCGGCTTCAATCCCATAGCTGCAAACTGCCTGATTGCTGCACGAATGACTCTCTCAAATCCAATTGGATAACGGATATTTACTGTATCTTTTTTAGAAACATCGACTCCCTTTAATTCAAATC
>OGON01002101.1_pt1 | contig 12632 bp, 9 predicted proteins | sample 1552671 | NCBI WGS metagenome assembly OGON01 (sample SAMEA2580136, study PRJEB22360) | human gut metagenome | biome: human gut; feature: human-associated habitat; material: faeces | place: Denmark | collected 2008/2010 | reverse complement strand
TTTATCTGTGTCCCCCCCCCCAAATACCACCCCCGATGTACCCCGCCTCTGTAAGAGAAGTCGCATCCGCGATCGCCAGAGGAACATCCAGAAGCTTTGCCAGTGTTTTGACCAGATAGGTTTTCCCGCTTCCGGTAGGTCCGATCATCAGCATATTGGACTTTTCGATTTCGATATCATCCATGGTATCCGTCGCCACACGCTTATAATGGTTATACACTGCCACAGAAATGACCTTTTTCGCATACTCCTGACCGATCACATAATCATCCAGGCTCGCCTTGATCTTATGTGGTGCAGGAACAGATTTGATATCCAGGATCTTCTGTGGTTCTTCCTCTGTCTTTTTCTTTTTTACCTTCTGTCGTTTTGGAATCTGATTTGCCAGATCTGAAAAATTGATCATACTGATATTCGGCATATTTGAAATCTGAGACAGATCCAGGCCATTATAGGGAAACTGGCCGTTTCCCATGGAATCAAACGCCTTCTGCATACACTCCTGACAAATATGGATATCCTTTCCCATCCGTATCATTTTACCCGCCCGGCTCTCCGGACGGCGGCAGACAAAGCAGACATCTTCGAATTCTTCTGCCACATCTTCTTTCTCTGTGTCTGTCACTTCTTTAAATCTGTTATCATCTATCTTCTTATCATCTGACATGATTAAACTCCTTTTCTGATTACCGATGTTACTGCCCGATCCCTGAACAGTAACACGCTTACCGGGCAACGTAAGATTCATTTTTATCATCCTTCGCTGCTGTTCCCCGGTTTTACATGACTTTCGTTTTGTTCCACGCTCGAAAAACCGCAGGAATGTCATATTCCGCTCTATTATATCCCAGAACACAGGCATACACAAGTGAAGTTTTTATTAACAGAAAAACGGGGTGTTTCAGAAAACTTCCAAAACACCCTGTTTTTTATAATGCAAACTTTGATCAATTACCGAAGAACTGTTCAAACGGATTTACCATGTATCCGTCCGTTCCATTATCATACTCCTCATATCCATCCATTCCTCTGCCATAGCCATCCGGGAGCTGGGTTTCCGGCTGAGCCTGCTGTCCATTAGAGGATGAAGAGGTATCGGCATCTGCCGGACGATTTCCCAAGGTAACGCTTACCGTTCTCTCTACGTATTCGCCGCCCTCAGCTGTTGCCACGACAACATCGATGGTCTCACCTGCTTTATAATAATTCATACGGTCAAACAGATCCGCTCTTGAAGAAATGCTCTGTCCATCCAGCTTTGTGATGATATCACCTTTCTTGATTCCTGCTGCTTCTGCCGGTGAACCTTCGCTTACTTCATAGATAAAAGCACCTGCAGGCATATTGTAGACCTCTTTTGCTTCCTCTGAAACATCTCTTGGAACAACTCCCAGATATCCCATCTCCGATGCAGCCACTTCCGTTCTGGTCTGTCTGTCCATCAGTTCATTTAAGATCGGCGAAGCCGTACTCATAGGGATCGCATATCCCATACCTTCTACGCCTGAAGAAGCTGCCTTCACGGAATTGATACCGATCAGTTCACCTGCCGTGTTCAGAAGTGCACCGCCACTGTTTCCAAAATTGATAGCCGCATCCGTCTGGATCAGACTGTTTGTCACATTATCCACAGTTACTTCCCTGTTCAGGGCACTCACATAACCAACTGTCAGAGACTGTCCGTAACCAAGGGCATTACCGATCGCCACTACCTGTTCTCCCACCTGCAGTTTATCGGAATCACCAATCTGGACCACTCTGATCTGGCTCTTGATCGTATCCGGAATATCTGCCAGATTGACTGCTACAACTGCGAGATCATGTGACGGGTCTGTTCCCTTTGTCTGCGCCTTTACAATGGCATCCTCAGGCTCCTCTGTATCTACGGTAAAGCAGACGCTTAATTCCTGTGCACCTTCTACCACATGATTGTTTGTGGCGATCAGCAGCTCTGTATCATTCTGTGAAATAATGACACCGGAGCCTGCACTCTCTGTCTGCTGCTGGTAAGTACGTCCGAAAAACATACTCTGCACTTCTTCCACGCCTCTGTTTGTAATTGCCACAATGGACGGCATTGTATTCTTTGCCACCTGTGTAATATCTGACGATGTACTGACAGTAACACCTGATGCTGTATCGGCCTTTTCCGTCTCTTCCGGTCTGGCTACTGTATCTGCTGTCCCTACCTTCATCTCTGTCTCCTGCGGTGCCAGCTTTCCTCCTACATAACCTGTAATCTGAAATGCCGCACTGGATACGACACCAAATACGAGTGCCAGCCCGGCACAGACTGCAACGCTTTTCCACAGACGCCCGTGTTTACCGGATTTCTTATTCTTTGACTCCTCTTCTCTCTGCTCCGGCTGCCATTCATTCTCCTGATAGGAGTAATGAGTCCTCTCCTGTACAGGCTGACGGTAGCTTTCTTCTTCCCTGTACTCAGCCTCTTCTGTCTGAACCTCCGGCTGCACATCTTCTTCCGGCACCATGCCATTGCCTTCATAATCATTATTATTGTTGTCTATAGGATCAAATTCATCATACATTGTGAATACCTCCTTTGTATTTTCCTTTTCTTGTTTTCTGAAAACAGTTTAACAATGAATTGTGTTTAATCTGTGTTTAATCTTTTAAAAAACTTTGCACAAAAAACAGTTATTCGTAACTATTCAGAGTCCTGTTTCCAGTAGGACGGATTCATCGTAAGACGCAGGATCAGCCATCGCGGCAGTTTTTTATACGCCTTGCCCAGTTTGTATCCCGCCAGTTTAAAACCACTCTTTATTACCAGCTTTCCGATCAGCCAGGGTCTTCCTGTCTGAAACAGATATCCGGCACTCTGCCTGACCATGCGTATTCCTTCGCTTTCCGACCTGGCCATGGAGAATATCTCCGGATGGTCCGCCTGAGAAACAGCCAGATCAAAATTTCTCCTAAGTTGCTCCATATTCCCGTAATTGTGTGAATGGATCACCCGTGCCTCTGCCACATAGGCGATACTCCACCCGTTTTTAATGATTTTTCCTGCAAAGATCATGTCCTCATTGAAAATCGTATGCTTCTCAAAGCCTCCGAGCTCTTCGTAAACACTTCTCCGGTACATGGCACAGACATTGGAACAGAAAAATGTTTTTATTCCATATTTCTGTAAATCCTCTATGGATTTGACACTGCTATTCTCCGGATAATTAAAGCTTCTCGTATATTGCTCCAGAATCTCACAGTCCCGGTCCGGAAGCTGTCTGGCGTACGCTGCAGCCACACGCTCATTCCCAAATGCCTTCACGAGCTGCTCCACGAGCCGCTCATTTTCCGGAACCGCATCCTGCGTCATAAAAAGGATCAGCTCTCCCTTTACGAGAGAAGCGGCACTATCTCTAGTGCCGCCATGGTCAAATTCCTCTTTCCTCAGATGGCGTACCTCTACATGGGGCAGCTTCTCATAGCCCCGGTCCGGGAAATAAGCTTTCTCTGTATTCATCAGAAGAATCTTTCCCACGGGATATGTCTGCTTTTGCAGCATCTGCATCAGTTTATGGAATTTTTCGTCCGGTTTATATACCGGAATTACGATATCGACTGTATATTCTTTCATCATTTTACTGTATTCCTGTTTCATTAATGATGTTGTTGCTGATTTCCTGCACAGTAGCAGATGGCGTGTATCCATCACTTCCGAACAGCCAGGTATGGAGCTCCTGTACATTCTGTGCCAGATTCACAGGTACAACACAGTCTCCGGCACTGATATTCGCCGTCTGGATATGAAACGGAAATCCTGTGGTATCGATCAGATTGTACTTTGTCACATCTTTTGCCAGGCTGAGGATTTCCGTCGTACTTAAACTGGTCAGAATATTATCTGACATTTCGTCAATGATGGCATTCAGCTTCAGAAGATCCATAGTCTTTGCCTTTTCCAGCATCTTCTGAAGTACGGTTCTCTGGCGCTCTGTTCTCTTATAGTCGCTTCCCTCCGTATAGCGGATCCTGCAGTAGGACATTGCCTGAAGTCCATTCAGCGTCTGAAGTCCTGCGTAGGTCACCGGAACGATCTCCCTTCCCGTCACCTGGGAGCCTTCTTCCTGGTATCCATTGATCCACTGGATCTCATCCTCCTGCACATCAATTTCAATGCCTCCCATCAGTTCAATGACGTCAGCCAGACCACTGAAATCAATCGTAATAAAATCTGTGATATTAAGATCAAGATTCTTATTCAGCATATTCATGGAACGCTGCGGCCCGCCAAAATAATAACACTCGGTAGCCTTCCTGTATTCACCGTTTGTATTATCCAGATAAGTATCACGATATACAGAAACCAGCTTTACATCCTTTGTCTTATTATTGATACTTGCCACCATAAGCGCATCGCTGTGAGCCTCGATATCCATCTTTCCTTCACGGGAATCAATACCATAAAGCGCAATATTCCGGTATCCGTCCAGAATCTTCGTTTCCTCTGCGCTGATCTCATCATTGATGATGATATCCCCCTTCGCAATATCCTGCTTCTTAACCTTACTCAGTTTAAAAGAAGCGAACAGCACCACGGCAAGGATCAGCAGTACAAGCACCTCCACGGCAAATATCAGCTTCCTGTTTTTTTTGCGTTTTTTTCGCCTGCCATTCCCCGCATTTCCCTGAGGATAATAACCATCCCCCCGACCCTGCCGGTTCTGGCGATACCTGCCGTCTTCCTGATAGTACCCATCCTTCCGGTAGGATTCCTGATGATAGCCTCCCTGGCCATACCCTCTGTCATACGGATCCCGTCCATAGGTTCCCTGATGATACGGTCCCTGGTTATACGGATCCTGTCCATACGGTCCCTGATGATAGGCTCCCTGGTTATACGGATCCTGTCCATACGGTCCCTGATGATACGGTCCCTGACCATGCGGATCCTGACGATATGGATCCTGACGTCTGCCTCTTCCCTCTGCCGGACGGTTTCCGTTTCCTCTGCTGTTTCTTGTATTTCGCTTTTCTGACATAGCTTACCCCTTCTTTTAATATGCATTTTTGTTTATAAAACCCTTGAAAACTGTAAGAAACAGGATCTTAATATCAAAACCCGCTGTCCAGTTTTCTATATAGTACAGGTCGTACTCAATGCGCCGTTTGATTGATGTGTCTCCCCGATACCCGTTCACCTGTGCCCATCCGGTCATTCCCGGACGAACCTGGTGCTTTACCATATAGCGCGGTATTTCCTCCCTGAACTTTTCAACAAACTGCGGCCTCTCAGGTCTTGGCCCGACCAGGCTCATCTCTCCCTTTAATACGTTGAATAGCTGAGGAAGCTCATCCATACTTGTCTTCCTCATAAATTTCCCGAAGCCTGTGACTCTCGGATCATTTTTCACCGTCCATCCCGCCTTTTCCTCTGATTCCTTCTGAACCTCCATGGAACGGAATTTATACATGTAAAACGGCCGGTTATGGCGCCCTACCCTCTCCTGTTTGAAAATCAGAGGCCCGGGCATCGTCAGTTTCATCATCAGAACGGCAAATAGCATCACCGGTGAAAACAGCACAATACACACCAGGGAACCCACGATATCCATGGTGCGCTTAACCATCATATTAAAGGTATTCGATAATGGAACGTGCCGGATATTAATAACCGGAAGTCCCAGCAAATCCTCTGTATAGGGCTTTGTAGGAATAATATTATTATAATCAGGAACAAACTTTGTATGCACACCCGACTTTTCACACAGTGCCACAATATGCTCCAGTTTATAATATTCATTCAGTCCCAGAGTAATGACGATCTCATCCAGACGGTTTTCCGGAAGGATCACCATCAGATTGTCGATGCGTCCGATCACCTTAACTTCCTTATATCTGGTCCCTCTTTCCACATTATCATCCAGAACTCCACGGATCAGATAACCCCACTGCGGGTTCTGGCGGATCCTGTCAATATATTCCTCAGCGGCACGGCTGTAGCCCACCAGCAGGATGTGCTTAAGATTCATGCCATTCTTCCGTATCCTCATCAGGAACATGCGGATCAGGTTCCTCACCAGTGTTTCCAGGAAAATATTGATCCCGTAAAAAAGAAACATCATATTTCTGGAGAAATTATCCTCATGCTTCATATACAGGATCAGAATCAGGCTCAGCAGCGCGATCGTGTTCGCTTTGATGATGTTTCCCGCCTCCAGCCTGCGTCCCTGAACTCTCTTTGGTGTATAAAGATTAAAGGCATAGTATAACAGAAGCATTCCCGGTATCAGTAATGCCAGTGCAAACATATAAGTTTCAAACGGCAGCTTTCCCACGCCTTTATCAGCAAATACATTGAACTGGATCACCCATGCCAGCAGATAGGAAAAGGCGATGACAACGGCATCCACAACCACATGCATACGGTTAAAGAACTGCTGGTTATCCTTAATCAACCTGTCTCCCTCCTTTTCATAAGTCAAGTCGTAACCGGTATGGCTCAAAACGGTTACCGTCAGATAATAACTGTATTAAACGGCAGGCTGCGCAATAACTGCACAAATCTGCCAGACAGTTACCTTATCATACAATATATGCCATTAAAGGGCAACTAAATTTTTCTTAATCCCTGACTTTCCGGAGAATGTTTACCCACAGCTCCAGCTGGATTCTGAGGTAATTCATCAGATTTTTGGGATGAAACGGAACCTTCCTTCCATGCAGTGACATACGGATACCTTCCAGCAGACCTTTCATGTAGGTAGTCCCAAATCCTTTCCGTGCGAAAAACAGATATTTCACCAGAAATCCTGTCAAAAGAAGCGGAGCATTCAGAAGAAGCTGAAAAAAAGGCATATTTTTGTAGATCATATAAACATTATTGCGGGAAGATAAGCGCACCTTAAACTCGTTGTAGCGTGAACCGGAGGTGCCGCTGCCGGCATGATAGACAACGGCATCCGGCAGATACCGGTTCTCATAACCGCAGATACGTGCCCGGTACCCCAGATCAATGTCTTCGAGATACGCAAAATGCTTTTCATCAAAATATCCTGTTGTCTTCAACAGCTCTTTCCGGTAGATCGCAGCTCCGGCACAGGATGCAAAGATCCGTCCGGGCTTCTGATAATTTCTGACAGGCTTATCCTTGCCTCTGGCAAATGCCCATCCCAGTGCACAGTAAAAGTCCCCTGCGTCATCGATCCTGTCAGGCTCATACATGTTTCGAAGCTGTGCCGAACAGGAGAAACAGTCAGGATATTTTCTCATTCCCGCATACATCTCTTTCACAAAATTCCTGTCCGCCTTTACATCGTTATTGAGAAGAATAACATAAGGAGCCTTTGCTGCCCGTATCCCCAGATTCACTGCTTTGCTGAAGCCATGATTTTTCTTCAGCTCCAGGATACGAACCTTCGGATCATGCTCTCTGACAAATGCCACACTGCCGTCTGCCGAGCCATTGTCCACCAGTATAATCTCAAATGCGGTAAAGGTCTGATCCTTCAGGGAGTCCAGACAGTCCTCCAGAAAGGCCATTCCATTATAATTCGGTATAACCACCGATACTTGATTCATTGTTCTCTCCTTTACGGCTGGATGGAGTAATCACAGGTCCTGAGGGACAGATTCTTATTGTAGCAGGGATCTCCCGCCTTCAGCATTCCTTCCCACCGGCTGCACAGATATGCTTTTTCCCTCTCAAACCGCTGTTTTTTCTCCTCTGTATCCTCATATCCCCGTGTTTTTGATTCGAAATGGTACATTTCCACATAGGGATCATAAACTACAAGATATCCCGCTTCACCTGCACGCAGACAAAAGTCTACATCATTAAAAGCAACCGCCAGATTTTCATCCAGGCCATGAATCTTCTCAAAGACCTCTCTCTTTACCATGAGACAGGCGGCTGTTACTGCACTCATATCCTGCTGCAGGATCGCCCGGTGCATATATCCGGTAAATGCCCTTTTCATTCCTACGAACATGCTGCCTGCACATCCCCCGATTCCCATAACGATTCCGGCATGCTGGATCGTGTCATCTGGAAAATACAGTCTCGCACCTGTAATCCCCACCTCCGGTCTCTGACAGTGCCCGAGAAATTCTTCGATCCAGTCCGGCGTGATCACGGTAACATCATTGTTCAGCAGGATCAGATACTCGCCTTTTGCATGAGCCGCGCCAAAATTATTGATGGCCGAATAATTAAATTCTCTTTTCCAGTATATTACATGAATGTTGTCTTTCCCGTCAATCTTACGGTAAAACTCAAAGGTTTCCTTCTCTGTACTGTTATTCTCTACAATCAGGATCTCATAATTCCTGTAGGAAGAAATTTCCCTGATGGATGTAAGACACCTCTTTAACGTCTCGATCTCATCTTTGTTCGGTATGATGATCGAAACGAGAGGTTCCCCTGACACCTCATATTTCACCCTGTAGAAACCACGGTAATTCAGCATGGAAACCTCTGCCTTAAGGCTGCATCTTTTCAGATGTGCTTCAATCGCACGTTTCCCGGACTCCAGTGCATAATCCTTTCCAAAGGGATTGTCTGCCGTAGATGCCGCATGTACCCTCCAGTGATACAATACCTTTGGAATATGAACGATACGCTCCGCTTTTTCCGCACAGCGGAAAATAAAATCATAATCCTGGGCGCCGTCAAAAGCACTGTCCTGTCCTCCCGCCAGCAAAAGCAGCCCGCGCCTTACCACCAGCAGATGACAGATATAATTGTTGGCGCGAAGCAGATCCAGGTTAAAATCCGGTTTGAAATTCGGCTGAAAGAATTCATCCAGATCTGCGCTCACCTTATCTTCATCCGTATAAAGCATATCCGGACTGTGCTGACTTTCGATCGCATCTGCGATCTCATAAAGAGCATCCGGTTCCAGGAGATCATCATGATCAAAAAGCGCCACATATTCTCCTGATGCCATAGCAAAGGCCGCATTGGTATTCCCGGCAATTCCTTCATTTTTCTTCAGTCTTTCATAGCGGATGCGGGGATCCTTCTCCATATATTCCCTGATCACACGCTCCGGACCCGAATCTTCACCGCTGCCATCTGCGATACACAGCTCCCATTTCTCATAGGTCTGAGCCTGAACAGACTCGATCATCTGCCTCAGAAAACACTCCTTTGTGCGGTACACCGGTACGATCACGCTGATCAGCGGTTCATGCGCCCATTTTCTCGTTCTCTGGAGCTTTTTCTGTTCTTCACCTAATACCCGGGCGCGGATCCATTTATCATAATCCACCTCTGAATCTGCGAAACGTTCCTTCAGCCGTACCAGAAAATCTCTGACTCCATATCGTTTCAGATACAGAAACCCTTTTTTCAGGTTGTAAAAGGTCAGGCGTTTTGTCATACTCTTGATATTCATACCTCTATCTCCTGTTCCATGCACTGACATATATCCTGCTATCGCCCTGTAGATTATTTATCTGAAAAATTCATGGATTTCTTCCACAACCCGCTCCCGGTCCTCCGGTTTTAGCCGGTAGTACATGGGCAGGCGCAGAAGCCTGTCACTTTCCTTTGTTGTGTAGCGGTCCACTCCGTGAAAACGTCCGAACTTTTTCCCCGCAGGTGCTGTATGGAGCGGGACATAGTGGAATACGGTGCTGATCCCCTTTTCTTTCAGATAAGAAATCAGTCTTGTTCTCGTTTCCAGATCCTTCAGTTTAATATAGTACATATGGGCATTGTGATCTGCATAATCCGGAATAAAGGGCTGTTCCAGATATTCCTTCTCAGCCAGGGGCTTCAAAGCCTCCTGATAATAGTCAAAGCTCCCAAGCCTGTCCTTTCGTATCTCATCTGCTGTCTCCAGCTGCGCCCAGAGATACGCTGCATTCAGGTCACTCGGGAGATAGGAGGAACCATAATCCACCCAGCGGTATTTATCAATCTGCCCCCGGAAGAATTTGCTTCTGTTTGTCCCCTTTTCTCTCAGGATCTCGGCAGCATCCACCGCCTCATCCTGCTGAAAAGTAATCGCGCCGCCCTCTCCCATGGAGTAATTCTTTGTTTCATGGAAGCTGTAGCAGCCGAAATCACCAATACTGCCAAGTGCTCTTCCATTATAGTATGCCCCGACACCCTGCGCGGCATCCTCTACTACCTTTAGATGATGCTTCCTGGCAATCTCCATGATCTCATCCATGGCACAGCCTACCCCTGCATAGTGAACCGGAACGATGACCTTCGTTTTCTCTGTGATCGCTTCCTCGATCAGACGCTCATCCAGATTCATGGTATCCGGCCGGATATCCACAAATACCAGCTTTGCTCCTCTCTGGACAAAGGCATCTGCGGTGGAGACAAACGTATAGGACGGTAAAATCACCTCATCTCCCGGCTGTACATTGCAAAGTACCGCTGCCATCTCCAGTGCGTGGGTGCAGGACGTGGTTAAAAGTACGTGCTTCAATCCATAGGTCTCCATCATCCACTGAGAGCATTTCCTGGTAAAGATCCCATCCCCGCTGATCTTTCCCTGTTCGATTGCTTCCTTAATATATTCCAGTTCCCTGCCCGCAAAGGGCGGTATATTAAAATGAATCATCTGTTTTTCCCCGTTCTTTTCTTTTATAATGGTAACTGTTCCGAGCCATGTCAGCTACTCCAGATGCCGGTACCTCTCAGGTACTCCGATATGCGGTTCCCGTTTTCTGTCACGGAGCGAGAAATCCTGTTTCAGCAATGTCAGATTCGGATTGTAAAAGGGATCTCCCTGTTCAAGAACATTCTCCCACCTTGATATAAATTTTCTGATTTCTCCATGAAATCGCTGTATCTTTTCCGGAGTATCCTCCGCCCCTCTGGATCTGGATTCATAATGATACAGCATGGCAAAGGGTGTATAGACCACCTTTTTCCCGATCTGCCCCAGTCTGAGACAGAGATCCACATCGTTAAATGTCACTTCCAGTTCTTCGCAGAATCCGCCGATTTGAAGGAAATCGGTCTTTTTTACCATCATACATGCCGCAGTCACAGCACTCAGATCCTGCGTACAGATAATCCTCCTGCAATACCCGGAAGCTGTCCTGCGCTCCCCTGCAAATGCGTGTCCTGCTATGCCGCCCATACCGAGCACCACGCCGGCATGCTGGATCGTGTCATCCCCGAAAAACAGCCTGGCTCCCACTGCGCCCACATCCTGCCTCTGACAGATGCCAAGCATCTCTGAAATAACATTTCCATCAATCAGCTCCGTGTCATTATTCAGGAACAACAGATAATCACCCTTCGCATGACTGACTCCCAGATTGTTGATCGCAGAATAGTTAAAGCTGCCCGGAAAGGTCACCAGCCGGATCCTCGCATCTTCGCGGCAGAGTTCCTCATAAAGCTCAAAGGTCCGTGCCTCCACGCTGTTGTTCTCTATCACGATAATCTCATAATTCCGATAATCTGACTTCTCGCGAATGGATGAAATACATCGCTTCAGATCCTCCGCATGATCCTTATTGGGGATCAGAATCGACACCAGTGGTTGTCCCTCCACCGGATAGACTGTTCGATACAGTCCCAGATGCTCTCCCTGACTCACCTTCGCACGGATCCCCATCCGTTCGAAATGTGCCTGTACTGCACGCCTTCCCGCTTCAAAAGCATAGAGCTTACTCTCCTGATTCACTGCCGTGGAATCCTGATGGCAGCGCCAGTGATAGAGGATTCTGGAAATGTGGCAGATCTTTTCCGCTTTCTCTATACATCGAAAAATAAAATCATAATCCTGAGCACCATCGTATGCCGCATCCAGATCACCTGCTTTCTCCGCCAGGCTCCTCTTGACAACAAACAGATGGCAGATATAATTCATACTCCGCAGAAGATCCAGGTTGAAATCCGGTTTAAACTGAGGGTCAAACCGCTTTTTCCCGTCCATGGAAATCTTATCTTCATCAGAATACAACACATCATAAGAGCTGTCCTGATTTAACCTGGATACACATTCATAGAGCGCGTCCGGTGCAAGGATGTCATCATGATCCGCAAATACCAGATATTCACCTGATGCTTTCTCAATCGCAGCATTGGTGTTTTCTGAGATTCCAAGCGGTACCTCCGAATGAATGACGCGGATCCGCGGCTCCTCTTCGCTGTATTGCTTTAACAGCTCTGTCAGAGAAGAATCCTGTCCGCTTCCGTCTGACAGGCAGAGTTCCCAGTTTCCATAAGTCTGATCTCTGACCGACCCGATCAGCTCCCGCAGATATTCTTCCTTCGTGCGGTACAATGGGACGACAATGCTAAAGAGCGGGGTATATGGAAACTGTTCTGCCCGCTCTTTCTCAAGTTCTGTTCCATCAGGAGTATTCTGTCTGATCCACTTCTCATAGGATATGGAACCATGATGGATCCCTGTCATCTTCTCCACAACCCGCCATGCCACACCTCTGATCCCGTGCTCTTTATAATAATTTATGACTTTATCCTTAAACTTCATTGAATGATATCTCTTTCTGAATTTTGGTTACTGTTCACTCCGTGACCAGTCTTTATTCCTTATCATAGTAAAAATTGAATTGCATGTCAAGTGACAACCATGCTATACTGATAACTGTTTGATACTTGTTTGATACTATTGTAACTATTCACACGTCAGCCAGTTCGAGGGGTTTTCTGTGAGTGTAGCGAAGCGAAA
>OGON01002100.1_pt1 | contig 12640 bp, 17 predicted proteins | sample 1552671 | NCBI WGS metagenome assembly OGON01 (sample SAMEA2580136, study PRJEB22360) | human gut metagenome | biome: human gut; feature: human-associated habitat; material: faeces | place: Denmark | collected 2008/2010 | reverse complement strand
CTTGGGACAAAAAGAAAAGCTCATCAAAAAGCTGAAATCCGTTCCGAAGGACATGACCTTTGAAGAGGCGGTCGCGTACTTCAAAGAGCGCGTCCCTGTCACCGCTTCGCGGTTCTATCAGATCGCCGCCGAGTACCGCGCCCTCGCCTTTACGGTCAGTGGCTACACGAAGGCGCAGGTGCTCAAGAAGTTCTATGACGAGCTGCTGGCCGCACTGGAGGAGGGTAACAGCCTTGCGGAGTTTCGCGAGAATATGAACGACTTCCTCGAAGCGGAGGGCTACGAGGGCATCACGCCCTACCAAGCCGAGAACATCTTCCGCACCAACATCCAGACGGCCTACAATGTGGGCCACTACAAGCGGATGACCGAACCGGGCGTCAAGGCGCTGCGGCCCTACTGGCAGTATGACGCCGTCAACGACTCAAAGACCCGCCCGAGCCACCTTGCGATGGATGGGCGCGTGTTCATGGCGGACGATCCCATTTGGGACACATGGTTCCCGCCCAACGGCTTCAAGTGCCGCTGCACGGTCAAGACGCTCTCCAAGCGCCAGATGGAGCAGCGGGGGCTGACGGTGGAGACCGAAGCACCGAGGGCGGCGCGGCTGGAGGATGGGCGCTTCGTCAACATCCTGCCCGACCCGCAGTTCGATACCAACCCCGCCAAGGTACGCTATCAGCCAGACCTCACAGGCTACCCCGAGCCACTCAAAAAGGCGTACCAAGAGCGCGAAAAGGGGAACACTCCGCCATAAGGCCACAGAGCCCCGCTGTGCGCGTTTTGCTCTCGGCAGGGTAATTTGACGGGTGCGGCAAATAAGGGGCGTGCACACGCGTTCTAACGCCGTTTCCGGGCGGTTCGCGGCGACACCAAAGGAGGACAGATGCAAATGGATGGTTTTTTGACCCTGAAAGGCGGCAATGTGGAGCTCGTGGGAGCGCCGGAGACGATCTTCGTCCTCCCCATCGGCCACGTTGTCAGCTCGAAGGGTGAGTTTGATGTAGACGATGAGAGCTACAAGGCGATGAAGGCGCAGATCGCCAAGCGCGGCGTGGATCTCGTCGTTGACTACGAGCATCAGACGCTCAAAGGGTGCGAGGCACCCGCAGCCGGATGGGTGAAGGAGCTGAAGCTGGAGGACGGGCAAATCAAGGCCGTCGTCGAGTGGACGCCCCGAGGGGCGCGGTACCTTGAGAACAAGGAGTACCGCTACCTCTCCCCGGTCGTGAATGTCCGCAAGGCGGACAACAAGGCGGTCGGGCTCCACTCGCTGGCACTTACCAACACTCCGGCGATCGAGGGGATGAACCCCATCGTCAATTCAGACAATTTTGAAGGAGGACAACATTCTATGGACATCAAGAAGCTGGCGGAGCTGCTCGGTTTGAGCGAGGACGCCACGGAGGAGCAGGTCGTGGAGGCACTCAAGGTTTGCCTCGCCGAGAACCGCAGCCTCAAGGAAACGGAGAAGCAGCCGCCCGAGAACGTCGTGGCGAACAAGGCGGTCTGCGAGCTGCTGGGTCTGAAGGCGGGCGCTGCCGCCGAGGACGTGACCGCAAAGATCATGGAGCTCAAGAGCGGCACGGTCGACGGCGTCAACCTCGCCGAGGAGCTGAAGGCACTCAAGCAGCAGAATGCGGAGCGAGAGGCCAACGACGCTGTCGTCCTCGCCCTGAAGGCGGGTAAGATCACCCCGGCGCAGAAAGAATGGGCTAAGAGCTACGCCCTGAGCGACCCGAAGGGCTTCGGCTCCTTTGTGGAGAAGGCCCCGCAAATCGTGCCGATGGACAAGATTGAGCTGGACGACGTCAAGGCCCTCAAGAGCGACGCGCTGGACGCCGACACGCTGCTGGTCTGCAAGCAGCTCGGAATCTCGCCCGACGACGTCAAGAAGTACGGTATGAAGGAGGACTAAGATCATGGCAAAACTGACTGATGTGAGAGATACCCCTGAGATCGCCAACGGCGCAAAGGTCATCACGGTGCCTGTGAAGGGCGGTACCACCATTTATCAGGGCGCACTCGTCGCTCTGGACGCGAGCGGCTACGCAATCCCCGGCAAGAAGGCCGAGAGCCTGACCGCTGTGGGCCGCGCCGAGGAGACGGTGACAAATACGGGCGCAGACGGCGAGTTGGTCATCCGCGTCGCTCGCGGCGTATTCGTCTTTGACAACACCGCTACCGCTGCGAATAAGATCACCGCCGCCCATGTTCTCAAGCCCTGCTACATGGAAGACGACCACACCGTCACGGCGCTCGCCACGGGCGCGTCCGTGGCTGGCACCGTTATCGGGGCAGGTCGCTACCGCCGCGTGATGTTCATCACCACCGCCAACACCACGTCCACCATACCCCGTCATCCGCGTGGATGACGAGGGCGTCGCCGTCGAGTGCGGAGGCTACATTCCCGCTGCTGCCGCCGCAAGTGTGGGCGGCTAATCGAGTAAGGAGGTACATCCATTATGATCATCACCCCGCAGGCCCTTAGAGGCATCTATACCGCCTTCAACACGGTCTTTAACAAGGCGTTTGAAGGGCAGCATCCCACCTATGAAAAGGTCGCGACCGTCGTGCCCAGCACCAGCGAATCCGAGACCTACGCATGGCTCGGTGACATCCCCGGCATGAGGGAGTGGATCGGTGAGCGCGAGATCCAGAACCTCTCCGGCTCCGCCTACACCATCAAGAACAAGGACTTCGAACTGACTGTCGGCGTAGACCGCAACGCGGTCGAGGACGACAAGATCGGCCTCTACAATCCTTCCATTCAGATGCTCGGCGAGTCCGCCGCGCTGCATCCCGATGAGCTGGTCTACGGTCTGCTGGCCAACGGCTTCACCGAGAAGTGCTACGACGGCAAGGCGTTCTTCGCTACCGACCACCCTGTCGGCAAGGACAAGGCAAGCAACAAGGGCACCGCGAAGCTGAGCATGGACGCCTACAAGACGGCGCGTACATCCATGATGAGCCTGAAGAACAGCAAGGGCCGCCCTCTGGCGCTGGTTCCCGACCTGCTGGTCGTGCCGCCCGCACTGGAAGCGGACGCCCGCGACATCCTCGTCGCCGACTTCATCAACGGCACGAAGAACACCATGCAGGGCACGGCGGAGATCCATGTGGAGCCTCGCCTCGCAAGCGACTCCGCTTGGTTCCTGCTCTGCACCAAGCGTCCCGTCAAGCCGCTGATCTACCAGCAGCGCAAGAAGGCGAAGTTCGTCTCCAAGACCAACGAGACCGACGACAACGTCTTCATGAGCAAGAAGTTCATCTACGGCGCAGACTCTCGCGGCAACGCGGGCTTCGGCTTCTGGCAGATGGCCTACGGCTCTGACGGCACCACCACCTAAACCGCCCGGGGCAGAAAGGAGGGCACGGCATGAGCTACAGCACACGCGCTGAAGTGCGGGACATGGTCAAGGATGACGCGCTCAACGCGATCATCGGCGACACCTTCATTGAAGATCCCGCCGAGCGTGAAGAGCTGGTCTCCCCGATCATCGATGCGGCGATCGCCGACGCGGACGCAGAGATCGACGGCTACCTCGCCAAGAGGTACGCCGTCCCTCTGGCCCCGGCCCCGAGGGTCATCAACAAGTTCTCCAAGGATATCGCGGTCTACAATCTGTTCTCCCGCATCGGCATCGACGAGGGGACGGATCAGAAGACCTACCTGAACCGCTACAACGCGGCGATCAAGTTCCTCACGCTGGTCGCGGAGGGCACGGTGTCCATCGGCACGGAGACGGAAGACCCGGCGAGCGCAGCGGCGGGCGGCTTCAAGGTCAAGTCCAACAGCCGCCTGTTTACCCGCGAGAAGATGAGGGGGATGTAACGCATGGCCATGTACAGCATCCGGCTCGACGGCGACACGCGGGCGATGCTCCGCAGGATCAGGAGCTTCTCGGAGATCGACAAGCAGGGCATCAATGCGGCACTGGCTGAGGGCGCGCGCGAGTCAACGCTGGAACGGTTCAAGCAGAGCAAAGGCCCGGACGGGCGCAGATGGAAGACCTCCATCCGCGCCGCACAGGAGGGCGGCAAGACGCTCATCCAGTCCGCGCAGCTCCGCAACTCCATCCACGACAAGTCGGACGCCTCCGGCTTCGCGGTCGGCACGAACGTCAAGTATGCGGCGACGCATCAGTTCGGAGAACCGGGCCGCACCATCCGGGCGCGGAAGAAGAAAGCCCTCCGTTTTCAGGTGGGCGGCAAGTGGGTCACGAAGAAGCAAGTCCGCATCACCATCCCGGCCCGTCCCTTCCTCGGTCTCTCAGAGGACGATATGCAGGAGATGAAGGCAACGGTCGAGGAGTTCATCCAGAAGGAGGATTGATCTCTTGCTCTACACGGAAAGCAAGCAATATCTCATCGACAAGCTGAAAGCGGCGGGCATCAAGTCCAAGCCGTTTACCACAGAGAAGGCTCTGGAGAAGAGCCAGGAGTCCCACATCGGCGCGGTCTTGTTCGAACGTGAGACTTTCACCCGAAACGGTTCCAAAAAGAGATACAGAGACGAAGAGGGAACGCTGCACAAAAGGCGGAAGATCATGGAACGGGCGACCACGTTCGGCGTGATCATCGGCGGCTACACCGATAATGAAGTCGAGGAGATATTTGACCGCTTTGTGGCGAGTCTTGACCGTGGCATCTACATCGACGGCAACTTCGTCCCCATTGAGATTGAGGGAGCGGATTGGGTCGACAAGGACGACTCACTCCTGAAAGCACAGGTCGCCGTGCAGGTGATGATCACCTTCAACGGCGGCGTTTACCGCGACACGGGCTTCGCACCTCTGACCGATGTCAGAGTGACGTCCGTGGAGAAGATCACATGAAAGGAGCCTACAGATGGCGACTAAAACACAGAAGCCGGAAGGCGCTGCCGCACCGGAGCTTGTGCCGATCGACAAGCTCCGTGAGCAGCACAAGGTTGGGCGTGCCACCTACGCGGGCGTATGCGCCGCGAATGGCTGGCGGCCCGGTAAGGCGATGACGGAGGACGAGTTCCTCGCCGCCGTCGCCAAGTTCAACAACAGCCCGATGAACGGGCGTAAGAGCAAGGAGGCGAGGAAGTAATGCTTAGAGATGTACGCAGCAACGTCACGGACGGACTGCTCGGCTTCGCCACGGCAACGGGCGACGGTCTGCACATCAAGATCGGCGTCTCCCCCTCTGTCACCGAAAAGCCCATCACCATCCTCGGCAGCATGGGCGCAAGCACCATCAAGTCCAAGCTGGGCCTGTCCCCGCTGGCCGATGCGGTCATGGACGCGGTGCAGGGCGGCGCGGCCCGTGTGTTCTGCATCCCCGTCGCCGCGAGCACCGCTGGCACGATCGGCGAGGTCACGAAGACGGGCGACGGCGGCGGCAGCGTGACCGTGCAGGGCTCGCCCAACAACGCCTACGCGCTCACCGTGCGCTTCACCGCGCAGGGCGGGCTCAACACCGCAGCCTTCGTCTACTCCATCGACGGCGACAACTTCTCGGATGAGATCACCGTCCCCGTCACTGGCAGCTACGAGATCGAGGGCACGGGTCTGACGATCAAGTTCACCGAGGAGCTCGCCGGATCAGAAGCCCAGTTCCTTCCTCGTGCGCGACACCTACACCCTCAAGACCACTGCACCGAGCATGACGAACGGCGATGTGCTGGGCGCGATTGAGAAGATCAAGAGCTTCAGCGAGGAGTTCGAGTTCGTCCACATAGTCGGCGGGAGCACGGTGGAGCTGTGGGAGGCGGTCAGTGAAGCACAGAAGGAGCTGATGACGGTCTGCCACAAGCCCTGCTTCTTCCTCATGGAGGCCGCCTATCCCGCCGACGAGGCGGATGGTGACCTGAGCGATTGGGCGCTGCAGATGGAGGCAGACCGTAAGCGGATCAAGAACTCCGACATTCAGGTCTGCGCCGCATGGGGTCGCCTTGTGCGGCTGGACGGCACCACGCAGATTGTCAACCTCGCGGGCCTCGCCTCCGGGCGCTACGCCATGACGAAGGTGAGCGTGTCCATCGGCAAGACCAAGGACGAGGACGCGCTGGGCTTCCCCAAGACGAAGCTGCTGGAGCTGGTTCCCATCGGCTACGACAGCACCGTCATTGAACTGCTGGACGTCGCGGGCTACATGACCTTCCGCGAGTACGACGGCCTTGACGACATCTTTGTCTATCACACGAAGATGATGTGCAAGGACGGCAGTGACTTCCGCTATGCCGAGGATGTGCGTGTGAAGAATAAGATCATCCGCGAGACACGCAAGAAGGCGCTGCAGTTCAAGAACGACGACATCGACCTTGAGGACATTCAGGGCGAGCTGGACGCGCGGGCGAAGTTCATCAGCGTGCCGCTTGACCGCATGGTGGAGGACAAGGAGATCAGCTCCTATGAGACCACCGTGGACGAGAGCTGCTACGATACCTTCCTCGAAGATGAGACCATGAGCGTCATCATCCGCTACCTCTCCAGAGGCTATATCCGCGAGGTCGTTATCGACATCGGGCGCTCGGCTCTGAGCAGCAACTAAGGGAGGAGGACAGGCAATGCTGAAGGTAAACGGAAAAGCCTATGATTGGGGCGACGTGGATCTGAAAATCCCCGGCCTGAACATTCAGGTGCAGGAGATCAGCTATGACGACGAGCTGGAGATAGAGGAAGTCTACGGCTCCGGCTCCAAGCCGCGCGGCTACGGCACAGGCAACTATAAGGCGTCCGGCAAGCTCTCCATGCTCCGCGACGACTACGACGATCTGCTGGCCTACTGCAAGCAGAAGGGCGTTCCCTTCTACAAGATGGAACTGCCCTCCATCATCGTCTCCTACGCCAACGAGGGCGCACGCACGAAGATCGACGAGCTGAAGAAGGTCAAGTTCTCCAAGCGCAGCAACAAGGCAGCGCAGGGCGACAAGAGCCTCACCGTCGACGTCGACATGATGATCGTCGGCGGCGTGTATCAGGACGGCGTCGCACCCGTCTAAGGACAACATTTTTGAGAATAACAAGGAGGAAGTCACACTATGGAAAGCACCAACAACCAGACCCCCGCCCGCAGCAGCGAGGAACAGCTCAAGGCCAAGTACGGCGGCAAGCTCTACCGCGTCGGCATCACCGTCCCTGTGGATGATGAGAGCGAGAAAGAGTTCTCCTACTACTTCAAGCGCCCCACCGTCCCCAGCTATGACCGCTACATCAAGACCGCTGCGCAGGGCATCACCAAGGCAAGCAAGGCGTTCATGCTGGACGCGGTCATCGACGAGGACGCCGAGCGTCTGACGAAGGACATGGAGGAGAACCCCGGCATCGCGATCTCCATCGGCAATAAGCTGACGGAGATCCTCGGCCTGACGGGTACGGCAAATTTGAAGAAGCTCTAAGAGAACGGGTCGCGGAGGTACGGGAGAGCTTCGTGGAGCGCGGGCTCCTTGAGATCTATCGTTTTGTGCCTCCGCCTCTCTTAGAGACCTTTGACCCCGAAACGATTGACGACGTCGACGAGTTCCTCGGATGGGTCGCAAAGGCCCGCTTCATGCAGGAGCTTGAGGAGGGCATCGTCACCCGGGCGATCGTGCGAGCGTTCCCCGAGTGACGGCCTCCCGTCGCCGATCGTTTTCCGCCTCTATCTCAAACTGGAGGTGAAAGCAGAAAATGAGTTTAGAGTCCGTATTTAAGCTGTCGCTCATTATGAACATGATCGACAACCTCTCCGGGCCGATGGCGGGCGTGGCGTCCAAGGTCGGCGCAAACGTCTCCAAGCTGGACGCCGCAAGCCAGACCTTCGGAAACATGGCAAAGGCGGGTGCGGTGATGCAGGAGACGGGCTCGCAGATCGTAAACGCTGTGCTCGCCCCGGTAGAGGCGACCTTTGAAACGCGGCGTGCGCTGGGCGAGTTGGCCTCGCTGGGCGTCCAAGACCTCAAAGCGGTCGAGAACGCCGCACGCAGCTTCTCTGATCAGTGGGCGGGCACGTCGAAGGCGGACTTCATCAGCGCGGCCTACGACATCAAGAGCGGCATCGCCTCCCTCTCTGATGAGGGCGTCGCAGAGTTCACAAGCCTCGCGGCCCTGACCGCAAAGGCGACGAAGTCCACGGCGGGCGAGATGACCTCGCTGTTTGCCACAGGCTACGGCATTTATAAAGACTACTACAGCGACCTGAGCGACATGGAGTTCGGCGAGATGTTCTCGGCTGGCATCTCCGACGCCGTCCGAGCGTTCAAGACCTCCGGCTCCGGCATGGCACAGGCAATCCAGAACCTCGGCGCATCGGCGACCACGGCGCAGGTGCCGCTGGAAGAGCAGCTCTCCGTCTTGGGTATGCTGCAAGCAACGATGGGCGGCGCGGAAGCGGGCACGAAATACAAAGCCTTCCTCCGCAGCGCCACCAAGGGCGGCGAGGCGCTGGGGCTCAAGTTCACAGACGCCAACAACCAGCTCCTGAGTATGCCGGAGATCCTCGACATCCTGCGGGGCAAGTTCGGCGAGACAATGGACGCCGCCGAAAAGATGGAGCTGCAGAAAGCCTTCGGCGACACCGAGGCCGTAGCGCTCATCGACCTGATGTATAACAAGGTCGGCGACCTGCAGGACAACATCGTCAATATGTACGGCTCGCTCGGAAAGGGCGTGTCGGTCACGGAGCAGATGGCCTCCGCCATTCAGGAGACGGAGCCGGAACGCTTCGAGCGACTCAAGCAGCGCATCCACAACGTCACTGAGAGCATCGGCAACTCCCTGCTCCCCACGGTCAACGACCTGATGAGCAAGGGCGAGGGCGTGCTGACGAAGGTCGGCTCGTGGATCGAGAAGAACCAAGAGCTCGTCAAGGTCATCATGCTCATCGTTCTTGCGGTGGGCGGTTTCCTCGCCGTAGGCGGCACGCTGATCGCCCTGATCTCCGGCGTCGGCCTCGTCGTGACAAAGGCGGTCAGCGCGTTCAAGATACTCAAGGGCGGCTTCGCACTGGCGCGAGGGGCACTCACACCGCTCATATCCTCGGTGTGGAGCTTCACGGCGGCGCTGCTGGCCAACCCCGTCACATGGGTCGTCATTGGCATTGTGGCCCTCATTGCGGCGCTGGTGCTACTCTACAACAAGTGTGAGTGGTTCCGCAATGCGGTCAACTCCGTCATCAACTTCTTTAAGGAAAAGCTGACGGCGGTGGGCTCGGTCGCGAAGTCGGTGTTTGAAGGCATCGGGAACGTGATCGGCTCCGTCATGGACGCGGCAAAGGCGACCGTGTCCGAGAAGCTGTCCAACATCAAGACGGCCTACGAGGAACACGGCGGCGGCATTTCCGGCGTCGCAGCGGCGGCGATGGAGGCGGTCAAGGGCTGGTACACAGCGGGCTACACCTTCATCGACAACCTCACGGGCGGCAAGCTCTCGGAGATCCGTGGGAAGTTCTCGACGGCCATGAGCAACATCGTCCAAGGCATCTCACAGAAGTTCACCGACGCACGCACCGCCTTCTCCAACGGCCTGAACAACATCAAGAACGCCGTCTCCGGCGCGGTCACGTGGTTCTTCGAGTCCGGCAAACGGATCGTGTCCACCTTTGCAAACGGCATCAAGTCCGCCTTCAGCAGCGCGGTCGAGGCCGTAAAGGGCGGCTTGCAGAAGATCCGCAACCTCCTCCCGTTCTCTGACGCGAAGGAGGGACCGCTGTCCACACTGACCCTGTCCGGCCAACGCACCATGACTACCTACGCTCACGGCCTAACGCTGGCGGGCGACGCCCCGGCAGAGGCGATGAACAAGAGCCTCCAGCAGGTGCAGGGCGCTCTTGACCGCAAGCCGGAGAAGAAGGTCGACCTCGGCGGCGGGAAGAAGGACAAGGACGAGAGCAGCGATGAGGGCGGCTCCGGTAAGGGCAAGCAGGTCATCATCCACAAGCTGCTCGTCCCGGTCGACCTCAAGAAGATCAAAGACCTGCAGCAGCTCCTCGCTCTTTTGCAGGAGGTCGAGGACTACGCAGCGGCCAACGAGGACGGCGAACCCGGCGACGACGAGGACGCCGCCCTGGCCCCGGCATAAGGAAGGAGGACGCTATGATCTATGTAGAAGACGAGCTGATCAAGCTCAACGGCGTCGTCCTCCCCGGTCTCGTCAAAAGCATCGAGGTCATTGAGACCGCGAAGGTGGACGAGCAGGAGGTCGAGGGCAGCGCCACTAAGCCGAAACAGGCAACGGGCTACGAGGACGCCAAGGTCAACATCGAGCTGATCATCGACGACACGCCCTCGCAGACCAAGTACCAGCGATACGCAACGCTCCGGGCGATCTTCCGATCGCCCGGGCAGAGCGTGCCGCAGCCCATCCCCATCATCAGCGAGGACACCGCCGCCCACGGCGTGGATAAGGTCATCTTCAAAAAGCTGTCCCACAAGGGCGAAAACAAGCGCGGGCAGCTTACGGCTACGCTGGAGCTGTGGGAGTACATCCCGCAGACCATCACGGCGAAGTCCGGCTCCAGTTCCGGCTCCGGCAAGTCCGGCGGCGGCGCGGCGAGCAATCTGAAAGCGGACTACAAGAGCTACCTGAGCAACGAACGGGGCAAGTCTCCCGCACGGGATGACGCAGACGCCACGGCGGCGATGAACAAAGTGACCGCCATGCCGTACTAAGGAGGCCACAGTGGAAACGAAAGAACTGTACTACCCGCAGATCTCGGCACAGGCCGGTTCCTACACCTTCGAGGAAGGCGTGGAGCTTGAGATCTATTCCTCAAAGTCCTCGTATTATGATTGGGCGAAGATCCGCTTCACGAGCCAGTTCCGCCCGAAGCTCTCGCTCAAGAAGAAAGACCCCGCCACCATCCAGCTCGGCTATGACGGCACGCTGGAGGACGTGTTCACGGGCTTCGTCTCCGGCAACTACGACGGCGGGACGTATGCCAACGAGGTCGCGCTGAAGGATGAGATGCTGCTCATGGAGGAGACGATCATCAACGACACCTTCCTCGACACCACGCCGCAGGAGCTGATCTCGTACTTCCTTGCACAGGCGGGCCTGTCCAAGATGAAGCTCTCCAGCAAGACCTACCCGACGCGCAAAATGCTCCCCATTCGGAGGCAGACCGCCGTCCAAGCGATCAACGCCGTCAATGCGGCGTGGGGGCTTCGTGTTCCGTTCTTCTTCTCGGGCGGCGTCTTCTATTGGGACGAGAAGCCGGAACAGAAGAAGGTCTACACCTTCGAGCGCGGCGTGAACATCCTAAACCTGCGCCGCGCGGGCGGCGTATGGGAGCTGGAGACGGTCTCCGCGCCATTCATCAAGCACTCCCACAAAATAAACCTCATCCATCCGCAGGTGAGCGGTGAGGTCGAGGTCTCCAAGGTGGTCAGCAAGACCAACGACTCCGGCTTCATCCGCACCTACATCTATTTCTGACCCCCGAAAGGAGGAAACCGACGTGCTCGAAGAAATGGTTGCGTCCGTTATGAAGAAGACGCTGGCGCAGGACTTCCCGCATCTGAAGCTCCCCGCCGCCGTATTCGCCACCATCGACTCGGCGGCAAAGAGCGACGCCTTTGACATTGAGGAACTGATCGTCCACAACGAAGTGACGGGCGAGGTGTTCAAGGCGCACATCACCTCCTACTGGTACGAGTACAAACTCACCGTCATCGACCGCTTCGGCAACCCTGACGCCAACTATCCCGCGCTTCCGGGAATTAAGTCTAAGAAACAGTTCAAGGCCGGGGCGGTCGTGGCCGTCGCACTTCCCTACGGCGACCTCACCCCGGCGATCATCGGGGAGGTGGAGCTATGACGGGCTTGAACGATACGGACATCCGGCTCAACAGCGAGTGGCAGCTCACACAGGCCACAGACGGCGACGCGCCGCTCTGCTCGGGGCTGGAGTGTCTGTATCAGAACATCGTCCTTGAGGCGCTCACGCAGCCGGGAGACGTCTTCTATGACGCCGAGTTCGGCTGGGGCCTGTATGACTTCATCCAGTCCGAGGACACGGAGCTGACCCGTCTGGAGATCACCCAGCGGGTGCGGCTCAAGCTGCAGAAGCGGGAGGTCATCCTCCCGGAAAGCATTGAGATCAGTATTGCGTTCGAGGATGACACGGTCGTGCTGCACTGCTCCTTCCGCTTCGCAGAGGAGGACGAGCGGCGCGAGCTGGACGTCATCATCGGCGCGGTGAGCGTGGAGGTGGTATCAGAATGATCGACAAGGAAATACTGGACGCCGTGCTCCCTCTGCCTACGCTGGACGAGCTGAAGGAGCAGAAGGTCGAGGAGCTGAAGGACGAGGGCTTCGTCATCAGCAACTTCCATTCGGGCGGCGTGTTCTACACGATGCTCATGATCGTGCTGCGCATCAAGGTCGAGGTCATTGAATTGCTCCGCGTCGTGCTGAACAATATGTTCGTCTCCCACGCGGGCGGTGCGTGGCTCGACTTGAAGATGGCGGACTACTCCAAAAAGCGCAAGAAGGCGCAGAAGACGCAGGGCTTCATCACCGTCAGACGCGCCGACATGACGGGCGAGGCGGTCAAAATCCCCAAGGGCCACGTCTTCAAGAGCATCCTCGACATCAACGGCGAGGAGCTGCGCTTCTTCGTACTGGAGGCGGCGACGCTGCAAAAGGGCGCGTCCTCCGTGGACGTGCTGGTGGAGGCCGAGACAGAGGGC
>OGON01002095.1_pt1 | contig 12681 bp, 10 predicted proteins | sample 1552671 | NCBI WGS metagenome assembly OGON01 (sample SAMEA2580136, study PRJEB22360) | human gut metagenome | biome: human gut; feature: human-associated habitat; material: faeces | place: Denmark | collected 2008/2010 | reverse complement strand
AGACGCCGTCGTTGTGGGTCTTGCGGTACTTGGTGAAGATCTTCTTGATCTCCGGATCGGGCTCCTTGCCGGCTTCCTTGATGGCCTGCTCGACCATACGCCAGCCGCCGTTCGGCATCATGGCGCGCTTGCACGGCACATCGGTCTGCAGGCCGACAATCACATTGTCGACTTCCGGGGAATCGATGTAGCCGGCCGGGAAGGCGTCGATGCCCGCCGGGGTGTGGGTGTCCACGTCGTAGACGCGCTGCTTGCGCTCCACGGACAGATAGTTGTCGTCCAGATACTCCCACAGGTGCTTGGTCTTGTCGGTGGCGTCAGCCAGGAAGGACTCGTCGCCCTCATATGGCGTGTAGTTCTTCTGGATGAAGTCGCGGACATCAATGTCCTTCTGCCAGTTGCCCTCGGTGAAGCCTTCCCAAGCCTTAGCCTCAAGTTCCTCCTGGGAGACCGCCGTTGCATCAACTGCTGCCATTTCCACTCCTTACTGGGTGTCGGTTGGCGACGCATCGTTACGCCGTCGCTACTTCACGATTGTAACGGCAATCATCTGCGAAAAGCCTGAAAACCACTCCCGAAATTAGTGACATAAATCACAATCGGGCGTGGTTTTCATATGGAATTCACTTTTCGGAAGATGCCGAGCCGTCCGCTGACCAGCGTTTCCATTCGCGGTCCTGTTCCTCCCATTTGAGATTGCGTTCCTGCACGATCTTCCACGCGTCGAGCGCGTCCTCACGGGTTCTGTACGGCCCCATGCGGTGGCTTGCCGGGGAAATCATGCCCAATTCCGGCTGCTCGGTGACGGTGTTGAAATACCACTGCTTTTCCATATCGGCTTCCTTCGGCTCTCGATGTTCTGCTTGCGATCGCCGATTATTCGCGGAATGCGTTGGTGACCGGCAGACGGCGATCACGTCCAAACGCCAGCGCCGTCACCTTCGGTCCCAGCGGATACTGGCGACGCTTCCATTCGGCGCGGTCGACCAATCGCATGACCGTGTCGACGGTCGCCTCGTCGAAGCCGTCGGCCAGCAGGTCGGCGCGGCCATGAGCATGCTCGATGTACATCGCCAATACTTGATCGAGCAGCGCGTATTCCGGCAGCGAATCGGAATCCTTCTGCCCTGGGCGCAATTCGGCGGACGGCGCCTTCTCGATCGAGTTGACGGGGATCATCACACCATCCGGCAGCGGAGTGCCCGCGCTCCCCTGCTCGTTGCCGACGACATGCAGACCGCCGATGCCCATGCCGGCGGCGGCAGCCTTGTTGCGCCAGCGGGAAATCTCCCACACGCGGGTCTTGAGCAGGTCCTTGATCGGCGCATAGCCGCCGACCGCATCGCCGTAGATTGTGGAATAGCCGCATGCCAGTTCGGACTTGTTGCCGGTGGCCACGGCCAGCAGTCCTTTGGAGTTCGAGTAGGCCATGACGATGACGCCGCGGATGCGCGCCTGCAGGTTCTCGGCGGCGACGCCTTCCAGTTCCAGCTGGTTTTGGAAGGAGACGAACAGCGGCTCGATGGGCTGAATGTCATAATGCGCGCCGATATTGCGCGCCAGATCAGCTGCATCGTCCTTGGATCCGTCGGACGAATACATGCTCGGCATGGAGATGCCGTACACGTTCTCGCCGCCCACCGCGTCGGCCGCCATGGCAGCCACGAGCGCGGAATCGATGCCGCCGGACAGGCCCAGGCACACGCCCTTGAAATGGTTCTTGGCCATGTAATCCTTCAGACCCAGCACGCAGGCGGTGTACACTTCCTCGTCCGGATCGGGCTTGGCTGCGATCGTACCGACCTTCTGATGCTCCGCGGACGTGTCCAAGTCGAAGAAGCTCAGATCCTCCATGAACATCGGCGAGCGCTCAAGCAGGGTGCCGTCGGTGTCCACAACGAAGCTGCCGCCGTCGAAGACGAGGTCGTCCTGGCCGCCCACTTGGTTCAGGTAGATCATCGGGGCGTTCACTTCGGCCGCGCGGCGCACCGCGAGGTCGAGACGGGTGTCGGTTTTGCCTTCCTCGTATGGCGAACCGTTCATGGTCAGCAGCAGGTCGATGTTCTCCTTGGCGAGTTCGGCCACAGGGCCGCCGTCCTGCCAGATGTCCTCGCAGATGGCCACGCCGATGCGCGCGCCGTTCACGTCGAGCACCATGGATTTGTTGCCGGGGCTGAAGATGCGGAATTCGTCGAACACGCCGTAATTGGGCAGGAAATGCTTGTCGTAGCCGGCCCAGACAACGCCGTCGTGCAGGACGACGAGTCGGTTGCGCGGTTTGGAGGTTTCACGGTCGGTGCCTACAGTGCCGACCACCACATATAGTTCGCCGAGACTGTCGGATGCCAGTTCGGTGGCGAGCCAGTTGGCTTTGTCCCATGCGGCTTTGCGGAAGGTGGCACGCAGTGCGAGGTCTTCGATGGGGTATCCGGTCAATGTCATTTCCGGGAACACGACGACTTGCGCGCCCTGCTGAGCGGCGAGATGCGCGTATCGCATGACCTTGTCGGCGTTGGAATCAAGGTCTCCGACGCAGGTGTCGATTTGGGCGAGTGCGAAGCGAATGTCTGTCATAGCTGCCTAACCTACCGTTGATTTGTTGGATATGTTGTGTTTTTACGATTATGAAAATTGCGATTACGGCGTTCCGCACGTGGCGTCACGACAGTTCGTTGAGCACCGTCAGCGCCGCGTTGGCGTAGAATTCCACGCCGGCTTGCAGCGATTCGTCAAGACCGACGAAGTGCGGGCTGTGCCAATCCGGGCAGCCTTCCTCGCCGTTGGATCCGATGAAGGCGAACACAGGCATGGTGACGGGCATGAAATCGCAGAAGTCCTCCCCCGCCATCGACGGGTGGATGGGTTCGAGCTGGGCGTAATCGCGCACGTTGTCGGCGACTATCTTGGAAAGTTCCGTATCGGAGACGAGCGGATTCTGGAAGTCGTCCCAATCGATGTCGGCGGTGATGCCGTAACCGGCCGCAATGGACTGGACCTGTTGCTTGAAGCGTTTCTCCACCAGTTCACCGTCGGACTTGTGGAAGTATCGTACGGTGCCTTGGAAGCTCGCCTTGTCGGGTACGACGTTCCACACGTGGCCTCCGTGCAGTTCGGTGATGGACAGTACGAGCGGATGGAACGGCGATACGTTACGGCTCACGATGGTCTGCAATGCGAGGACCATCGTGGCGAGCGCCTCGATCGGGCCGGTGCCCTTGTGCGGATAGCCGGCGTGTGTGCCGGTGGCGTGCAGGGTTACATGGAATTTCACGCAGCCGGCCATCATCGGTTCGGGGCCGACGGCGATCTGTCCGGGCGCGTAGTTCGGGTTGTTGTGCGCGCCGATGGCGGCTGATACGTCGGCGAGCAGTCCCGCGTCGACCATGGCCTTCGCGCCGAGGCCAAGTTCCTCGGCGGGCTGGAACAGCAGTTTGATGGAGCCCTTGATGTGTTTGCGGCGCTTGGCGAGCCAGAACGCGGCACCGAGCATGTACGACATGTGCAGGTCGTGGCCGCAGCCGTGCATCACGCCGTCGTTGACGGATGAGAACGGCAGACCGGTGTCTTCCTGGATGGGCAGACCATCGATGTCGGCGCGCAATGCGATGCGTGGTCCCGGCTGGTCGCCGCGGATCAGTCCGACCACGCCGGTTTCGAGCGGATTGTTGAGCACTTCGATGTCGTGTGCGCGCAGCAGCTTCTCAATGTAGGCGCTGGTCTCGTATTCCTTGAAGCTGCGTTCGGGGTGCGCATGCAGATAGTGCCTGATTTCGATGATCTCCGGCGTGATTTCGATATGTTCGCTCATGGTTGACGATTGTAGGCACATCCGGCCGTTTTTCCTATTTTCGTGGTCGTGTTCCGTGCCGTGCACGACGTTTTCGCACATATCCTCGTAAGCTGGATACCGGGTTTGACATGGTTTTTCATGGAGGCAGCATGGCTCAGGACATCAAGACGGCGTTTTTCGACATCGACGGCACGTTGACGAGTTTCGTCACGCATGTGGTGCCGCAGTCCACCGTCGACGCGTTGCATGCATTGCAGCGCAATGGCGTGAAGGTGTTCATCTGTTCGGGCCGCGCACCCTCCTACATGGGCGTGGTGCTTGATACCATTCCCGTCACGTTCGACGGCATCGTGGGACTTAACGGCCAGTATTGCACCACGCGCGACGGTCTCGACTACCGACATCCGATCGACCAGGCCGACGTGAAGCTGATCACCGACTGGCTTGAAACGCATGCCGACGTGGTCGCCAACTATGCGGAAAGCGACTACGGGTATTTCAATCGCACGAACGCCGCATTGGAACGCACGTGGAACAGTCTCGGCAAGACCGCGCCGAAAATCGACGTGCATGATCCGCACGAACGCATCGCAAACCATTCCACGTTCCAAATCAGCCCGTATGTGGACGAGACGATGGAAGCCGAAATCGCCAGCATGTGCGGCAACGTGCGCGGCGTCAGATGGCATCCCGCTTTCACCGATCTGATTCCCGCCGATGGAGGCAAGGCGGTTGGTATGCAGGTGATGCTGGAGCATTTCGGTTGGACGAAAGACAACGCGATCGCATTCGGCGACGGCGGCAACGATGTGGACATGCTACGATTCGCGGGAATCGGCGTGGCAATGGGCAACGCCACCGACGAGCCGAAAGCGGCGGCCGATTACGTCACCGACAGCGTCGACGACGCCGGCATAGCCAACGCGCTTAAGCATTTCGGCGTTATATGACGGTGTTTCCGCAAGATTATTTACGATTCACAAGTCTGTTTTTCGCATATTCCTGCGGTTTTTGCGCCCTTTATAAATAATTCCGATAAGCGCGCGACGTGTTGCCGTCACAGGTTCCTCTATATTGGTCAATCGTTGGCCCGCAACCGCAGTAAGCGTCCGGGCCGTGTAGCGAAATTGAGAGAGAGGAACTCAACCATGCGTAACAAGAAGATTCTCGGCGCACTGCTCGCCGTCACCACGCTCGCGACCTTCGGCCTGGCAGGCTGCGGCAATTCCGGTTCCAACGGTGCCGCCTCCAAGGAGGACGACAAGACCATCACCGTGGCCGCCTCCCCGACCCCGCACGCGGAGATTCTGAACAAGGCGGTCAAACCGCTCGTCGAGAAGGACGGCTACAAGCTGGTCGTCAAGGAGTTCACCGACTACGTGCAGCCGAACACCGCCACCGAGGATGGCGAGGTTGACGCCAACTACTTCCAGCACAAGCCGTACCTCGACAACTTCAACAAGGAGAAGGGCACGCATCTGGTGTCCGTGGAGGGCATCCACTTCGAGCCGTTCGGCCTGTACCCGGGCAAGACCAAGGAGCTGAAGGATCTTCAGGACGGCGCCACCGTGGCCGTGCCGAATGATGCCACCAACGAGGCCCGCGCGCTTCTGCTGCTGCAGGATGCCGGCCTGATCAAGCTGAAGGATCCGAAGGACATCAACGCCACGCCGAAGGACATCACCTCCAATCCGAAGAACCTGAAGTTCAAGGAGCTTGAGGCCGCCGTCGTGCCGACCGTCATCAAGGATGTCGACATCGCGGCCCTGAACGGCAACTACGCCATCCAGGCCGGCTTCGACCCGACCAAGGACACGCTAGCCACCGAGAAGGCCGGCGGTCTGGCCGCGAAGACCTACCAGAACATCCTCGTGGTGAAGGAAGGCAATGAGAACACCGCCAAGACCAAGGAGCTCAAGAAGGCTTTGAAGTCCGACGAGGTGCGTGACTACATCAACAAGAACTACAAGGGCGCTGTCGTTCCGGTCTTCTAAGACCCGCTTCGGCAGTAGGAGTTCAATGCCGCAGGTATACTACCCTGCGGCATTCTTGTTATGGAACACGATTAGGAACAGGACATTATGACGATTCAGATCGACCATCTGCACAAAAGCTACGGCAGTGGCGCCGAAGCGCATGAGGTGCTGCACGACATTAACCTGACCATCGATTCGGGTGAGGTCTTCGGCATTCTCGGCTCGTCCGGCGCGGGCAAATCGACATTGGTGCGTTGCATCAACCTGCTGGAACGCCCCACTTCCGGCAAGGTGCTCATCGACGGACGAGACATCACCGGCGTGAAGGGCAAGGAGCTGGCGGACGTGCGCGCCGGAATCGGCATGATCTTCCAGAACTTCAGCCTGTTTCAACAGCGCACCGTGCTACGCAACGTGACTTTCCCGCTGGAACTCAACCACACGCCGAAAGCCAAGCGTGAGGAACGTGCGCGGTATCTGCTCGATCTGGTCGGTCTGGCTGATCTGGCCGACCGCTACCCCAGCCAGCTGTCCGGCGGCCAGCAGCAGCGCGTGGCCATCGCAAGGGCGTTGGCCAACAATCCGTCCATCATGCTGTGCGATGAGGCCACCAGCGCGCTCGACTCCACCACGACGGCGCAGATCCTCGACCTGCTGCGTCGCATCAACCGTGAACTTAATGTGACGCTGGTCGTCATCACGCATTCGCTGTCCGTGGCACGCAACATCTGCGACCGTGTGGCCATGATAGACGGAGGCCGCATTGTGGAAATGGGCGATACGGAAGCGCTGTTCGCCGATCCGCACAGTGACATTCTGAAGACTTTGATCGCCGACGCGAAGGTGACGAACCATCGGCATACGCACGAAACGGCGGATGGCGCGAAGAATGGGGCGGCCGATGATTCCGCCCAGAAAGAGGTGAAGTGAGATGGGACAGGTGGTTTCGCAATTCATCGCCGATTATGGCGAACTGCTGGTCGAAGGCGTGCGTGACACGATCATCATGACTGCTGTGGCGACGCTGCTGGCATATGTGATCGGCCTGCCGGTCGGCGTGCTGCTCATCACGTCCGCGAAAAAGGGCATCCGTCCGAACGCACCGCTCAACACCGTGCTCGGCTGGATCGTGAACATCGTGCGTTCCGTGCCGTTCATCATTCTGCTGGTGGCCATCATCCCGCTGACCCGACTGATTGTCGGCACCTCGCTCGGCGTGCCGGGCGCCATCGTGCCGCTGGTCATCACCGCGGCTCCGTTCGTGGCGCGCGTGGTGGAACAGTCGCTCGCCGAAGTGGACGGCAGTCTGGTGGAGGCCGCGCAAAGCTTCGGTGCCAGCAACCTGCAGATCGTGTTCAAGGTGCTGCTGTTCGAAAGCCTGCCATCGCTGGTGCGCGGTGCGGCACTAACGTTCATCACCCTGTTCGGCTTCTCCGCCATGGCCGGTACCGTCGGCGCGGGCGGCCTGGGCGATATCGCCATACGTTACGGCTACCAGCGTTACCAGTACGACGTGATGACCGTTGCCGTGATCCTGTGCGTCGTTCTCGTGCAGATCGTGCAGACCATCGGCGACGTGGTGTCCGACCATATCGACCATCACGAGCGTTGAGCCAGCACATTCGCGTTCCTTATGAAAAGCGGGTCCAAACGTTTGTTGTTTGGACCCGCTTTTCGTACGCGGAAAGAGACGCTGCTCGTAGACGATTACTTGTTGAGCTCGGCCTTGACCAGACCGGCCAGCTTGCCGCCATCGATGGTTTTGCCGGCAAGCGCGGCACGAGCGGCTTTGACGACGCGACCCATGTCCTTGGGGCCGGCCGGGTTCACTTCTGCCACGGCGTCGGCGACGGCTTTGGCGTAGTCCTCGTCGCTGGCGGCCGCCGGCAGGAAGGGTTCCAGGAAATCGGCCTCGGCGGTTTCGGGAGCGGCCTTGTCCGCCAGTCCCTTGTCTTCGTACAGTTTGGCGGTCTCACGACGGGTCTTGACGCCCTTCTGGATGACCTTGAGCGCTTCCTCGTCGGTCGCTTCGTGACCGTTGGCGATCTCCAGGTTCTGGATGTCCGCCAACGTCAGGTTGATCGGGTTGAGCTTAGCCTTGTCCTTGGCTTTCATCGCCGCGATCTTGGCTTTCTTCAGCGTGTCCTTCATCGACATGTTCGTTCCTCTTTTCTTGACCGTTCGAACACCGTCTTAATACTACGCGTCTACCAATCCGCCGTCCTGTATCCGTGCCGTCGGCATCCACGCCGGTCTCAAGCCCATGAGACACTTGGAGCCATGACTACAGTTATCATGCGCACCTCCGATGATAATCACATGTGGTCATTTTTGGCTCTATTCCAAGGTTTTCCGATCTTGGGAAACCTGCCAATCAGCCTCGTTTTCCGTAAGGCACCTACAGGCACCCAAGAATAATCCGGGAACATTCCACCGCCCTGCCGGCGCTCAACGTCTTCGCCGACCGGCGTGGAAAAAGACAATCCCCCTGTGGTTTCATGATGTTCCACATGTGCGATGCCCAAAAGCATTCCCGGCAGCACGCCTCCATGGCGGACAGCAGACAGAACGATACGTGGCCCGCGCAATCGAACGGCCTTCACCTTAAACTCGCCCGCGCATCAAGTGCCCTTTGCCATGATCCCATCATCTCCCATCGAGTTAGGGGAATGCGGAACAAAAATCAGTTCATATCACTTTTTCTGTTCCTTGAACTGAGCTTGGCCTCTCCAACAAGCCCTACTACAATAGGACTCATTTCTCCGCAGTTCGAGAATCGAGTCAATATGCGCCGAATTTGCCACATTCTTGCAGGTCTCCTAGTGGGTGCCGGACTCTTACGCACAGTAAGCGGCTTTATTTTTGACTACCTGCATCCGGAATACGTGTCTAGCTTTCCTTCATACCTTTATTTTTTACGAGCAGTCCCCTTCCTTATCGCTGCTGGTGCTGTCGAAACTATTTTATTCCTGATAAAAAGGAGAAATAAATGAAGAAACTCAAACAAATTGTCACTGCTCTAGTATCTGTAATATTGGCTGGAACTGTAACAGTAAATGCGTCGGCAGCAGAATCTATGGAAACTCCCTATAGGAGTCCTACCCTATCTAAGTCCTACCCTATCTAGCTTTCCGTCTAATGCTTCTCTGGAAGATTTTGAGAAAACCTCAGATAACGAAGATCTGAGAATTATCTCATCTCCTTCTCGGGGCGCTAATTACAAAACGCGTGCTGCAGAGGCTGTAGCTTTATTGCGGATTTATTCCACTACAGGATCCGGCTCATCATCTAGTTTCACGAATCTCGGCCATTCTTGGCTTATGATCACACCTGTCTGGTTCTACGGTAAACATTGCTGGGATTAACGTTGCTGATGGTAAATCTATAACAGCAAGCACTTGGGATGAATCCGTAGATGTCAGTAGAGAACATAAGGGTCTATGACTCAATCTTGATTCGAAGCTTAATTCCAACGGTATTAATCTTCAGAATGTTTCCATTCAATTACCCCTAAGACAAATTGATTTAGATACAGTGAATACTAATATTAAGAATAACGATAAATGGGGTTATCTTACCAACTGTTCTACTTTCGCTTCAAAAATTTGGAATTCAATTGCTAGTGGCAGCAGTAAAGTTGACGCTGGATCCATCAATACACCAGCCAGTCTAGCAAAAAGTATTACAAAAGTTGGTGAGGCAGAATCATATACATTATTAAAGTACAATACTTCTTCACCGCATTACGATTCCGTATATTACGGCTATCCTCCCATAAAGAGTAATAACAATAATTAGATAACCAAATCTGTCTGGTAAAGCCGGACTAGTTTTATCTATAATGTGAGCCGCAAGTGTCGGCATAGCGCTTGCGGCTCATACGCACGATAAGCAAGAGCCACAGCATTCCCACCCGGTCTCAAGCCCATGAGACACTGGGGACCATGACTACCATCATCATGCGCACCTCTGATGATAACCGTGGCCAACTGTTTTTGGCTTTATTCCAAGGTTTTCTGTCCTTGGGAAACCTGCCGGTTACGCTCGTTTTCCACGAGGCACCTACAGGCACCCAAGAATAATCTCATTCTTCTGTGCATATCAGCGGCTTACCGACGCACACGAAAGAAGCATGCGAGTGTTCCTGCGACCTATCTCAGATGGCGAAGCCGCTCGACCAGATCGACGAGCGTCTGTTCCTCCTGTTCCACGCAGTCTAGGAAAATGGAGCAGAACGAATCCGGCTTGCCATCCACTTGCCATGCCTCCAGGCCGCGCGCGTATGCCCGACCCGCATCGTATTCGATGGCCACGGGACGGTATCCGTTCCGCAGCAGCATGAAGTTGAGCAACTGGCGGCCGGTCCGCCCGTTGCCGTCCATGAACGAATGGATGTTCTCGAACATCGCATGGAATCCGGCCGCCTTGAGCAGCGGATGCGCGCCGCTCCCGTTCAGCACGTCGACCAGGACTTGCAGGTCGTCACGAATCTCCAGCGGGTCCGCGGTCTTGACTCGGGTGGCGGTGATCCGCGCCAAATAGCCATAGGGACGGAACGTACCGCGGGCGAACGGCTGGAGATCCAATGCGGTCACCTCGTGTAGACGACGGATCAGCTCCTCGTTCAGCTTCCGCCCCTCCTTGGCATATTCGCGCACGTAGGCCATGCCGTCAGCGACCCCTCGCGCTGCAAACACGTATCTGGCCGGCGAGTCCGATGGGACGAACTCGCCCTCCAACACCAGCGACGTGTCCTCCAGGGTCAGCGTGGATCCCTCGATGGCGTTCGAATTGTAGGTGTAACGCACCAGCCAGTCGCGGTCGTAATCCGCCAACGCCATGTCCTCGACACCGTCCAACGGCTCCAGCGAGCGGGCCCGGTCCTTCAGCGCGTCGACCCTCCGCAGGCGTTCGGAAATCTCCCGTCCCCCTTCAAGGGCGTTCAGCTCGTCGGGAAGGGCCTGGATGTGCCGCGACAGCTCGGGATTGGCCATCATGCTCCTCTTTTCGTGTTCCGGTTGCAAAGTCCATTATTCCAGTAGTGATTCGTTGCGCTAGCGGTTCAGATGACGGCTCAACGCATCCGGTCCGGTTCCGACGCTTCTGGCATCCCCGTCCCGTTGTCCAAGGTTCTTCCGCAACGTCTCGCCGAACCTGTCCATCAAATCCGTTTTATTGCGGATCGGGCCAGAAACACGAAGGACCTCACCTTCCCTGATCCTGCGGAGCATCCCGATACGCTTTACCAACTGTACCCGGATGGCATCGAGGCGTTCGGGCGCGAACATGCGCATGCGCGACAGTTCGTGCGCCACCTCGTCCGGCCAGTCCGACAGGGCGTCCAGGTCGAACCGGCTCCAGTCCTCCACAAGTCTGAGCTGCCGCAAAGCCGAGGGCTTGCCGGTCGCGGTGCAGAACGGCTTGGCAAACCAATCCCGACCGTCCACATCGAGCTCGCCGCTCCACAGGCTCGCGCCCGTGTCGTAGATCGGGGCCGGCCGGACCGCAAGCGTCTCGATGTCCGTAAGGCCATCAAGACCGCTGGTGAGCACACCGTTGCTCTCAACATCTATCGCGACATTCATGTTGACCTTCAGCTGATGGTCGGCGTGAAGGCCGTCGAAGAGGTTGAAGAGGCCGTTGTCGAGGCTGAGGCTGTTGAAACCGAGGCCACCGAAGAGGCCGCCGAGTAGTTTTCGTTTCGCGAAACTCAATGGCTATTGAAAAGGGAGCGTTCGCGCTCCCTTTTTTCTTGGGTTGAAAAGCGCCTTTTCCGACCCATTAAAAGGACGTCCTCTTAATCTCTGTATGTTTTGATGAGTTGAAGCGACAACTTTTCTTGGGTTGGCCGCGATTGCCTTGCGGCTTCTATAATATGGGCGAGATAGACGAAAGGGCGAAATCATGCCAGACAGGAACAATCGTAACCAAATTGATCGCGGCGATCAGGCGCCTCAGCTGCAAAGCACGACAGGCCGTCCGCTGCCGAACAATATTGAAGCCGAGAAATCGGTTCTTGCTGCATGTATGCTCAACCCCGATGCTGTTGACGAGATTGCGACCAAGCTCGTGCCCGAGAATTTCTTCCGCCCCGCTCATCAGCTTATCTATGCGGGCATCCTTGAGCTCAACACGCGCCATATTCCTATCGACCAAATTTCGCTCGCCGATCGCTTGGCTGCTGAAGGCCAGCTCGAGGCTGTGGGCGGGCGTCCCTACTTGGTCGAACTTGCCAACAATACGCTTGCTCTTACCAATTGGAAGAACCATACCGAAATCGTGAAACGCAACAGCGTGCTGCGTGATTTGGTGTATGCGTCAACCAATATCAACGCGTTGGCGTACGACGCGCCCGACGATACCAACGAAGTTATCGAGGACGCGGAGAAGATGCTGTTCGAGGTTACGCAGAAGCGCGTTTCCTCTTCATTCCAAAACATCACCGATTTGCTCACGCAGGCTTTCGACGAAATCGACGAGCTCGTGAACAACAAGAACCAAATGGCGGGCACGCCGACCGGCTTTACCGACGTCGACAAGCTATTCTGGGGCTTGCGCGGCGGCGACCTGCTTATTTTGGCCGCGCGACCTGGTGTTGGTAAAACATCGTTTGCTTTGAACGTCGCTACGAACGCCGCGAAAGCCGGTGCCGCGGTTGCCTTGTTCAGCTTGGAGATGGGCGCCAATCAGCTCGTGCAGCGTATTTTGTGCGCTGAGGCACGCGTGAACCTGGGCCAGTTGCGTGCGGGCAATTTGCAGGAAGGCGACTGGAACGCCATCATGAACGCTGCGGCTACTCTTTCGGGGCTCGAACTGTATATCGACGACACCCCGGGCCTCTCGTTGCTCGAAATGCGCGCGAAGGCCCGTCGCCAGCTGCGCGACAAGAAAAAAGGGCTCATTATCGTCGACTAC
>OGON01002091.1_pt1 | contig 12705 bp, 10 predicted proteins | sample 1552671 | NCBI WGS metagenome assembly OGON01 (sample SAMEA2580136, study PRJEB22360) | human gut metagenome | biome: human gut; feature: human-associated habitat; material: faeces | place: Denmark | collected 2008/2010 | reverse complement strand
TCTATATTATAGTTGAACATATGCTCAATTGTCAATATGTTTTTTTAAAATTTTGAATTTTTTTATTTTGGTGAAGCAACATTTCTAAAGCGAAAATTCGCACGGATAAAAGTCTTTCTGTCTGTACGATTTCACATAGAAAGTGAAAAAAGCCCCGAATAATGTTTTCGCATATTCGGGACCCTATAAATTATTCAATTGTGACGGAATATTATATCGACAATATAATCGTCGATTTTATATCATGTATATTTATTAAGAAGCCTTAATCGCCCAAGTGCTGATGGCGGATATGCTCGTCCGCTATTTCGATAACGGTTGTAATGTGCTCATCGTCAAAGCTGTAAAACACATGCTTGCCGTCTCGGCGAGCCTTAACTATGTTGTTCGCCTTTAAGAGTGCAAGCTGATGAGACACGGCTGACTTAGTCATACCGAGTGCTGCGGCAAGGTCGCAAACGCACACCTCGCGCTTATCAAGTGCCATAACTATTTTGGCTCTCGTGGGATCGCCGAGGACTTTAAACAGGTTTGAAACACCGTTTATCTCCTCCTCAGAAAACATATTGTTTTTTATATCGTCAACAACCTCTTGCATAACGGCATTACAGTCGCACTTATTATCAGCCATTATTTTTCACCTCATAAACATACGGTATCGTACTGTTAAGAATATTATATATCTTAAAAACAAATATTTCAAATAAAATGTGTATACACAAAGGAACGCCAAACGGTATTGCAAAAAAAGGACTCAGCCTACGCTAAGTCCTTTTTGGTGACCCGGACGAGATTTGAACTCGTGTTACCGCCGTGAAAGGGCGGTGTCTTGACCGCTTGACCACCGGGCCGTTATGGTAGCGGCAGTGGGACTTGAACCTACGACCTTCCGGGTATGAACCGGACGCTCTAGCCAACTAAGCTATGCCGCCATATATGCCGCTTTTTCAGCGGCTTTGATATTATAATATAAAGTGTGCCGGTTGTCAATAGTTTATTTATGACAAAATAAAAATTGCATTGCAATGCGGCATGCCGTTTTTCAAAAGCCGCATTGCAACAAAAAAAGTCAAACTATTACTTCTCCATGAGCGTTACCATTACCGCCTTTTGAGCGTGGAGACGGTTTTCGGCCTCATCAAATATCTCATCCGCGTGAGACTCGAACACATCTGCGGTTATCTCTTCACCGCGGTGAGCAGGCAAGCAATGCTGAACCATACAGCCGCTGTTTGCAACCGCAAGCAGTTCCTTATTGACCTGATATTTGCCGCCGAATATTTTTTTGCGCTCCTCGGCTTCACCCTCCTGCCCCATTGACGCCCAAACGTCGGTAAAGATGACGTCGGCTCCGCTTGCAGCCTCCATAGGCTCTGTAAACATCGAAAATCCCGCATAATTATTTGCAAAGTCAAGCACACGGCTGTCGGGTCTGTACCCATCGGGGCAAGCCACCGATACCTGCATACCTGTTTTAAGTCCGCCGACTATAAGAGAATTTGCCATATTGTTGCCGTCGCCTATGTAGCACATTTTAAGGCCGTCAAGGTGCCCCTTGTGCTCACGTACCGTCATAAGGTCGGCAAGCACCTGGCACGGATGGCAAAAATCGGTAAGGCCGTTAATTATCGGGATAGAGCCGTACTTCGCGAGTGCCTCAACCTCGGACTGCTCAAAGGTTCTTATCATAATGCCGTCAATATAGCGAGAGAGAACTCTTGCGGTATCCTGTATAGGCTCGCCGCGTCCTATCTGGAGGTCGCGTTTTGAAAGAAAGAGTGCCTGACCGCCGAGCTGATACATACCGGTTTCAAAAGAAACCCTTGTTCTTGTTGAGGATTTTTGGAAAATCATACCGAGGGTCTGACCCTTGAGCCTTTGATGCGCTATGCCGTGCTTGTTTTCATATTTAAGCTGATCGGCAAGATTTAAAAGGTCAGATATTTCGCCCGGAGTTGTTGATAAAAGACTTAACAAATGCTTCATTTTAATTCACAGAGCCTTTCCGGCTACAAATATAGTCACGTTGCCCCTGCCGTAGCCGTGCAAGGCGTGAAAACTGCATAGGAGTTTATTCAGAAAGGGTCTTTTCGAGAATCTCAAGTCCCCTGTCCATTTCGTCATATGTTATGGTGAGCGGAGGAAGCATACGAAGCGACTGCTTGGCGGTTAAAATAAGAAGCCCGTTTTCAACACAGCGCGCCGCCACATCCGCCGCCTTTTGATTTTTAAGGTCTATACCTATCATAAGGCCCATACCGCGCACCTCGGAAACATCCTTAAACGAAGAAACCTTGTTTCTTATGTATTCGCCCTTTTCGCGGACGTCATTTAAAAATTCTTCGTCAAGTCGATTTAATATCTCAACCGCGCCCGATAAAACCACGGGATTTCCGCCGAAGGTCGTACCGTGAGTGCCGGGAGTCAAAACGCTGCCGAACTGCTCTTTTGCAAGGCACGCTCCTATCGGCAGTCCGCCGCCGAGGCCCTTTGCGGATGTCAAAACGTCCGGCTTTACGCCGATATTTTCCCAAGCATAGAGCTTACCTGTTCTGCCGACGCCTGTCTGTACTTCGTCGAATATGAGAACAATATCGTTTTCATCGCAAAGCTCTCTTATGTATTCTATATAATCGCGCGGAGTTATTACGACTCCGCCCTCGCCCTGTATAACCTCAAGGATTACCGCGCAAACCGTTCCGTCTAGAAGCTCGGAAAACGCTTTTTTGTCGCCTGCCTCGGCATATTTAAAGCCGCCCATAAAAGGCATAAAATACTTGTGGTAGTGCTCCTGCCCTGTTGCGGTTATTGTAGCCATGGTTCTGCCGTGGAAAGAATTCACAAGCGATATTATCGTATTTCGGTTTTCACCGTAGCGGTCAAAGCTGTATTTTCTCGCAAGCTTTATGGCGCACTCATTTGCCTCCGCTCCGGAATTGCAAAAAAGCACCTTATCAAATCCGCTTTTTTCGCACAGAAGCTTTGCCGCCTTGGCAACAGGCTCGTTATAATAGAGATTTGATGTATGCTGAATTTTATCTATCTGCCCGATAACAGCCTTTTTCCAGCCATCATCGTTTACACCGAAAATATTAACGCCTATACCCGAAGTAAAATCAATTACCACTCTGCCGTCGGAGGCCGTCAGAGACGCATTTTTGCCGCCCGTCAAGGCTATCGGAAAATGACCGTAAGTCGGCATTAAATATTTGTCGGCAGTATTTTTAATTTCGTTAAAATCCATTTTATCAGTCCTTAATAAACTAATCTTATTATATATACAAAGTCCGAAAAATGCAATTGCCGTTTAACGCAAGCTGTTGTTTAAGATGCTGTATGTATTTGCCTAAAGCTGCACAGAACGAAGTATTACGGAAATAGGCACAAATCTTGATTTCGTGAAATTTTTTTCGTTAGACGAGGCGTGTGCGGCGAAGCTGTATGTATTTACCGCGAATCGCACAAAACAAAGTTTAGCAGAAAAAAGCGCAAAATCTTGATTTCGTGAAATTTTTTTCGTTAGACAAGGCGTGTAAAACGAAGCTGTATGTATTTACCGCGAATCGCACAAAACGAAGTTTAGCAGAAAAAAGCGCAAAATCTTGATTTTTCAGTATTTTTTTCGTCAGACAAGGCGTGTGCGGCGAAGCTGTATGTATATACTGCGAGCTGCACAGAACGAAGTATGGCGGGAAAAAGACGAAAAATCACCCGTGAAACATTGTACCGAAGCCCTCATCCGTGAATAACTCCATAAGAATAGAATGCGGTATACGTCCGTCGATTATGTTGGTCTGAAGAACTCCGCGGCGGACGGCCTCTACGCAGCAGTCGATTTTCGGTATCATACCGCCGGAGATAACACCCTGAGACTTGAGCGACGGTATTTCGGAAACCTGAACGTCGTGAATCAAAGTGGAATCATCGTCTTTATCCATTAAAAGTCCGCTGATGTCGGTCATAAGCAAAAGCTTTTCCGCGTGGAGACTTGCGGCTATTGCCGCCGCGGCGGTATCGGCGTTAATATTGAACACCTCGCCGTTCTCGCCCGTTGCAACGGAGGAAATAACGGGGATATATTTATTTTCAAGAGTGTAATCTATAACGTCGGTATCGATTTCGGTTATCTCGCCTACAAATCCGACGTCCGATTTTGTGTATTTTACGGCTTTCATCATTTCGCCGTCGATACCGCAAAGGCCTATCGCCTTGCCGCCGTGCTTTGAAATGAGCTGTACCAAATGCTTATTCACCTTGCCTGCCAAAACCATTTGAACAATATCTATTGTCTCTTCGTCGGTATAGCGCAGTCCGTCTACAAAGCGGCTCTGCTTTCCGACACGTTTGAGCATATCGGATATTTCCGGTCCGCCGCCGTGAACAAGCACAATATTTACTCCGACGGAACGAAGAAGAACTATGTCGGTCATTACGGCATCCTGAAGCTCTTCGTTTACCATGGCATTGCCGCCGTACTTTATGACGACCGTTTTATTTTGATATTTCTGAATATACGGTAAAGCCTGAACAAGAACCTCGGAACGGTCCGAATTTGTTATATTTGATATTTCCATATTTCTCCTCCGATAAATGTCTGTGAATGCTGCGTTTATGCATTTTACGCTCAGGTGCGGTAATCGCCGTTTATCTTGACGTAATCGTATGTCAAATCACAGCCGTAAGCCGCGGCAGAGAAGCTGCCTGATTTTAAATCGACAAGGATATACACCTCATCACAGACTAAGACTTTTTTCGCAAGTTCTTCGGAAAACGGAATTCCCGAGCCGTCCTTGCACACTTCTATTTCGCCGCCTGCCGAGCTGAATTTCACATCAACCTTATAAACGTCAATATCGGCTCCGCTGTAACCGAGAGCGCAGAGAATTCTGCCCCAGTTTGCATCCGCTCCGAACATAGCCGCCTTAACAAGCGACGAGCATATAACCGACTTTGCACATATTTTTGCCGTCTTTTGGTCTGCGGCACCCGAAACAATACATTCGACAAGCTTTGTTGCACCCTCGCCGTCTTTCGCCATAAGCTTTACAAGCTTTTCGCAAATTGCCGCAAGCGCACAAGTAAAGGCTTTATAATCTGCGTTTTCGGAGGTTATTTTCTCGTTTCCGCAAAGTCCCGACGCCAAAACAGCCACGGTATCGTTGGTGGATGTGTCGCCGTCTACGGAGAGCATATTAAAGCTGTCTTTAACCACCTCGAGAAGTGATTTTTTAAGCATTTCCGCCGAAATGTCGGCATCCGTTGTAATAAAAGCAAGCATCGTTGCCATATTCGGGTGAATCATACCGCTGCCCTTGGAAATGGCACCTATACGGCATTTTTTGCCGCCGAGAGAAAACTCACAGGCAAATTCTTTTTTTACGGTGTCCGTTGTCATTATCGCATTTGCCGCAGAATCCGAGCCGTCCTTATTAAGACCCGAAACAAGCTTCGCCATACCGTTTTTAATGGGCTCAAGGTCTATTGGCTGACCTATAACTCCGGTGGAGGCTACCACAATATCGCTTTTTGAAATGCCGAGTGCGTCCGCGGTTATTTTGCACATTTCCTCCGCTTTTTCAACTCCGTCGGCATTGCAGGTATTGGCTATGCCGCTGTTGCAGACAATTGCGCGCGCCTTGCCGTCGCTTATATTTTCACGTGTGACGGTTATCGGTGCTCCGCACACAAGATTTTGCGTATAAACAGCCGCCGCGTCACAGTCCTTTTCACAGTAAATAAGTGCGAGATCCTTTTTCTCCTTATTCTTACGGATTCCGCAATGAATTCCGTTTGCGGTAAACCCTTTCGGTGCGGCGACACCGCCGCCGATAAAACTTAATTCCATTATAATTTACCTTTCATTTATAATCTTACAGGTCAAGTCCGTATTCTGGAGGTAAACCCATAACAATATTCATACATTCCAAAGCCGCTCCCGACGCACCCTTGCCGAGATTGTCGTAAAGAGCCATAAGAAGAAGTCTGTCGTCATTTCCGGCTACGGTGACAGCCATACTGTCAAGCTCAGCTTTAGAATTTGCCGCGACAAAGCCGCCGTTATCAAAAGCCTCTTTATATTTAACTATGTCCGAAGCGTATTTTGAGCGGTAAACCGCTTTAATGTCCTCTGCGGTTTTTCCGTCTTTGAGATCCGTTTTAAACACCGGAACCGTGACGAGCATACCGCTGAAATAATCACAGACATACGGACAAAATATCGGTGTAACTGACAGACCCGAAATTTTTCGCATTTCTTTGAGGTGCTTATGCTCCTGATTTAAAGCGTATTCACGGGGAGCAAAAAGCTCCGATGCTTTCTCGTCGCTTTCATACATAGCGATACCTTTTTTGCCGGCTCCGCTGTAACCCGAAACGGCGTGACAGATAAATCCGTGGTCCGGAGAAACAATACCCTCGTCCAAAAGAGGCTTTACAAGTGCTATAAATCCGCTTGCATAACAGCCCGGCGACGCTATACGCTTTGAAGAAGCCACGGTTTTAAATCCGTCTTTAAATATTTCGGGGAAACCGTAAGCCCACCCCTCGCTTGTACGGTGAGCGGTTGATGTATCTATAATAACCGTGTCGTCATTTGTAACAAGCTCTGCCGCCTCGATTGCCGCAGCGTCCGGAAGGCAGAGAAAAGCTATATCGGCACTGTTGAGAGCTTCCTTTCTTGATTTTATGTCCTTACGAAGCTCATCGGGAAGAGTTAAAAGCTCAATATCATCTCTTTTTTTCAGACGGTCAAATATTTTAAGACCCGTAGTTCCCTGACTGCCGTCTATAAATACTTTTTTCATATTATTCACCATAGCCTTTCAGGCACCAAACAGTTTATTAAAAATCACCGTATATTCTTTGAAGCCTTAACGGGGCGCAACCGGTGATTTTCGCCGTCTCAAAATTATGCCGCAGGAAAATTTTGATGGCAATATAATTTAAAAAGTGTAACTTTTCACACTATTTGTCTTGTTCTTTCAATATTTTTTCTATTCTCTTTGCCTCTTTCAGCACGTTCTGCGGTGCGGGTCCGCCGAGCGAAGTCCTGCCGTTTACGCACTTGTCGAGATTTATGGCGTCATAAACGCCGTCGTCAAACAAATCGCATATCTTTTTGTATTCTTCAAGAGGCAACGTTTCAAGCGTAAGTCCTTTTTTAATGCAGAGAGCCACTATTTCACCTGTGGCCTTATATGCGTCCCGGAACGGCAATCCCTTGCCGACGAGATAATCGGCGCAGTCGGTAGCGTTGATAAATCCGCCTGCCGCGGCTTTACGCATATTTTCGGGAAGAGCCGTCATTGTGTCAAGCATGGGGATAAATGTGGTAAGGCAGATTTTAACGGTGTCAAAGGCGTCAAATATAGCTTCCTTATCCTCCTGCATATCCTTATTATAAGCGAGCGGCAAGCCCTTCATCATTGTCAGAAGCGTCATAAGATCGCCGAAAACACGACCGGTTTTGCCGCGGATAAGCTCGGTTATGTCAGGGTTTTTCTTTTGCGGCATTATTGACGAGCCGGTTGAAAAAGCATCGTCAAGCTCAACAAATTTAAATTCCCACGAGCACCAGAGGATTATCTCCTCCGAAAAACGCGAGAGATGAACCATAAGTATTGACAAAGCGGACGCAAGCTCCATACAAAAGTCCCTGTCCGATACGCCGTCAAGCGAATTTAGCATAGGTCCCGTAAATCCGAGTGCCTCAGCTGTCATTTCGCGGTCGGTATTATATGTTGTACCGGCAAGTGCACATGAGCCGAGCGGGCAGTAATTCATTCTTCTCTGCGCGTCGGCAATACGTTCGCGATCACGCAGAAGCATTTCGGCATACGCCAAAAGATGATGGCCGAATGTTATGGGCTGAGCGCGCTGCATATGAGTGTAACCCGGCATAACGGCGTCTGCATACTTTTCAGCCTTTTTGCACAGAACACCTATAAGCTCCGTGACAAGCGAATAAACGCTGTTGCACTCGCGGCGCAAATACAGCCTCACGTCAAGAGCTACCTGGTCGTTTCTGCTGCGCGCGGTATGAAGTCTTTTGCCGGCCGCGCCTACGCGCTTTGTGAGCTCACCCTCAACAAAGGTATGTATATCCTCTGCATTCGGGTCTATCTCCAACGTACCGTTTTCAATTTCCGCCTTAATGGCTTTTAATCCGTCAACAATTTTTGAAAGGTCGTCCGCCGATATGATATTTTGCGCGCAAAGCATAGTGGCGTGTGCAATACTGCCGTCTATATCTTCCTTATACATTCTGCTGTCAAACGCTATTGACGAATTAAAATCGTTGGTTTTGGGGTCTAAAGCCTTTTGAAATCTGCCCTGCCAAAGCTGCATTTTTTTACTCCTATCAAATACCACACAGCGACAAGAGACAGAAACATCTCTTGTCGCACGTGGTAGTGCTAAGCACTGTTGTTTATTTTTTCAAGCGGTTTACAATGATTATTTGTTATCTCTCTTTGCGTCAAGTAAAGCTTTTACCTTTGTGGGGAGTCCGAAGAGATTGATAAATCCGGTAGCGTCGGTCTGATCGTATGCGCCGCCGTCATCGCCGAACGAAGCAACATTTTCATCATAAAGAGTATACACAGAGGTGACGCCTGCGTTTATAACGTTGCCCTTATAGAGCTTAAGCTTAACGTCGCCGGTTACGGTCTGCTGAGTGTTGTCGACAAAAGCCGCAAGAGCTTCGCGAAGAGGTGAGAACCATTTGCCGTTGTATACGAGCTCGCCGTATTTCTCGGCAACGAGTTTTTTGTAATGAGATGTGTCACGGTCGAGAGTTATCATTTCAAGAAGCTCATGAGCCTTGTAGAGGATTGTTCCGCCGGGAGTCTCATAAACACCGCGTGATTTCATACCTACAAGACGGTTCTCGACTATGTCAAGAAGGCCTATACCGTTTTCTCCGCCGAGCTTATTGAGCTTTTCGACAAGGGAAACAGCGTCAAGCTCTTCGCCGTCAACAGCTGTGGGAACGCCCTTTTCAAAATGGATTGTAACATATGTAGGCTCATCGGGAGCTTTTTCGGGAGAAACTCCGAGCTCAAGGAAGCCGTCTTTATTGTACTGCGGTTCATTTGCCGGATTTTCAAGGTCAAGTCCCTCGTGAGAGAGATGCCATACGTTTTTATCTTTTGAGTAATTTGTTTCACGATTGATTTTAAGCGGAATCTGATGAGCCTCGGCGTAGTCTATTTCTTCATCACGCGATTTTATGTCCCACTCACGCCAGGGAGCTATAATCTCCATCTCGGGAGCGAGTGCTTTAAGAGCAAGCTCGAAACGAACCTGATCGTTGCCCTTGCCGGTGCAGCCGTGGCAAATAGCGTCTGCGCCCTCTTTTTTTGCCATATCGGCAAGACCCTTTGCGATACAGGGACGAGCGTGCGATGTGCCGAGAAGATACTCTTCATACTCGGCACCTGCTTTAAGGCAAGGCCAGATATAGTTTTCGATATAATCCTTTTTAAGGTCGAGTACATAGAGCTTTGAAGCGCCGGTCTTGAGAGCCTTCTCCTCAAGTCCGTCGAGCTCAGTTCCCTGACCTACGTCGCCGGAAACCGCTATAACTTCGCAGTTATTGTAATTTTCTTTAAGCCACGGAATGATGATTGACGTATCAAGTCCGCCGGAATAAGCGAGTACGACTTTTTTGATGTCTTTCTTATCCTTTTTCATAAATGTTACCTCCGAGCATCGGCAAAAGCCTTTAATTTTTGATTACGAAGAGATTATACACCAATCACATTTAAAATCAAGTGTTTTTTGCATAAATATTCAAGTTTTGTGTATATTTGTGCGATATAACGACATAAATATACATTATGTACCCTGTTTTATGCAATATTTAACCTGGTTTATGAATTTTTATGCAAAAACTAAAGCCGAGCGAGAAATTTCGCCCGGCTCAGCCGTTATTTTTGGTTATTTTTTAAAGCTTTTTTCGCCTTGGACTTTTTAACTCCGCGCGTTATAAGCCCGGCCGTCAGGGCAATTATCACAGCGCCTGCCGAAAAAGCCGCTATCTTAATGTTATGTACATACTGCCCCTCATAATATCTTGCCTTATTTGAGCTCTTGTAACCGACAAGGTCATTATAATACATCATATAAGTGCTGTAATCGAGAGTGTTTTCGTCTATATCTATAACGCGCGACCCGTGGAGAGGTCCGTTACCGTAAATATAAAATCCGACTCCGCTCGTATGAACCATATCAATGCCATCATACGTGCCGCAAAAGTCATTGTTGTGATCGTGCCCGAAGAACGCCGCCTTAATGTCTCCTTGCTGCTTCCAAGCGTCAAATTCGCCGCCGTTCACCTCTGCGGGACACGGTCCTTCGCCAAGATGACCGCTTGCAATATCCGTATTAAGCACATAATACTTACCGTCTTTTTTTACCGCACCGTCCGTGCCCTTGGGAACCTCCTTTAAAAGTTCATATATTTCGGGAACGGGTATATGCTGGAAAAGGAGAGACGGCATAGGTTCTCCGCCGTTTTCAGCTTTCAGGGCATCGCTCGTTTTTTTGTACCAAGCAAGTTGGTCCTCGGCAACGTGGGCATATCCGCCGTTTCTTTATCATATGTGCCGGAATCTATAAACCAAAGATTAAAGACGTTCTTTGCGCCGTCAGAGCTTTTTATAGGAAGATTATAGTTGCCGCAGCCGGTCATAGCTTCTCCCTCGGAAGCGAGGCAGCCCGGCATAGAATTATAGACCTCCATTTGGAACTGTTTGGAGACCTTACCCTCGTCATCGTGGTTGCCGTATACTATTGCAAACGGTATGTTCTGTGAGGTAACGGGCTCCATAATCTGCCTGATCGCCTTTTCGACACGCTTTTTGCTTCTGTAAAGCACGGGCGACGGGCCGTGTATATTATCGCCGGTAAATACAACAAGGTCGGGCTTTGCAGCTTCAATCGAAGCATACATAAGATCAAGCGTCTCTTCGCACGGATTTAAATCATCCTGCGGATCCGCAAATACGAGTATACGAAATTTACCGTCTTTAAATTTAAGCGTAGTTTCATCCCCTGTTTCGGCAAAGCTCTGAATTGCAAAGCACGGTGAAACCACCGATAAACAAAGAATTACCGATAAAATAATGTTTAATACCTTTTTCATTTTATCCTCCCAATGCGCGTATCCTCTCGAATACATTTCTCCTGCAAATAAATAATGCCGACGCAAAAGCTATTGCGACAAAACAGCATATAAAATAATATGCTGTTTTGAACAATAAAATCAGCGAAGGCTTAATGATTTTGTGTAATTATTCTAACATCGGGATGGCTTTAATTCAACAGCAATAATCACCAATAAAAACGTGCTTTTTTCGACAATTCGAGCAGCTCATTTTTTTATCGATTTCAAATACTCTTTATCCCTGTCCGAGAGTTCCGCATCAAGAAGCAATTCAGGGCGTTTTTTTAATGTAGTCTCAAGTGCCTTTTCGTGTCTCCACTTATCAATATTCGCGTGATGCCCCGACAAGAGTATATCGGGAACCTTTTCCCCGTGCCATTCGTACGGTCTTGTATATTGCGGATATTCCAAAAGTCCGTTATAGTGACTTTCAAGCTCCTTAGCTTCGTCATTCGGCAGGACATTTTCGAGCATACGTGAAATACTGTCGGCAAGCACAAGCGCAGGCAGCTCGCCGCCCGTCAGGACATAATCGCCTATTGAAATCTCTTCATCGACTATCTCATCGAGAATTCTCTGGTCCACGCCCTCATAATGACCGCAAAGCAGCACAATCCGGTCTGTAAGGGCGAGCTCCTTTACTCTCTGCTGCGTCAAAGTTTTGCCCTGCGGCGACATATATATAAGGTGCGGTTTTTCTTCGCCGTCACCGTAAAGGCTCTTATAGCAGTCATATATGGGCTGCGGACCCATCAGCATACCCATTCCGCCGCCGTACGGCGCATCATCAACACGGTTATGCTTATCAAGTGTAAAGTCTCTTATATTTACACAGTTTATCTCGACGTAGCCGTTTTTTCGCGCTCTGCCTATAATACTTTCGGACAGCACCGACTCGCACATTTCCGGAAAAAGCGTCATTATGTCTATTCTCATTCTCCGTCCTCCCTTATTGCACACTCATCGGAGAAAAGGCCTTTGAGCGGACGAAGATATACTTTTTTGTTTTCGACATCAAGCTTCACTACCACTGAGGGAATTACGGGAACCAACGTCTCTTTTCCGTTTTTATCTTTGACAGTCCAAGCGTCATTTGCAACGCCTTTCATAACATCGGTAACTGTTCCGTACAATACATCGGTATTATCCGCGTCATACACAGCGCAGCCTATTACATCCTCAACGAACGCTTTGCCGCTGTCAAGATGAACATCATTTCGGTCAAAATACAACACTCTGCCGCGGTATTTCTCTGCTTCTTCGATTGTAAGAACGCCGTCGAGCTTTAACAGGGCTGCATTTTTATGAGGGCGCACCGAGACAACGCCGACTGCCATCTTACCGTCGGCATCAAGATACAATGTTTTGATTTTTTTCAAAAAGTCCGCGCCGTCGCACCATACGTCAAAGCGCATTTCGCCTCTGACGCCGTGCATACCGACTACCTTACCGGCCTCAAGAAATTGTTTTAACATATAAATTCACCGATTGCCGCTTTAAAACGGCACTAAATAAAATGAGTACAAGAGGAAGCCCCC
>OGON01002090.1_pt1 | contig 12708 bp, 9 predicted proteins | sample 1552671 | NCBI WGS metagenome assembly OGON01 (sample SAMEA2580136, study PRJEB22360) | human gut metagenome | biome: human gut; feature: human-associated habitat; material: faeces | place: Denmark | collected 2008/2010 | reverse complement strand
CTATCAATAATGCTTTTTTCATATTGTCAATGTTTATTTTCCCAATGTGTAGTTGCGGTCGAGGACATCCATAATGTATTGGACTTTGTGGACATCATTGTTCAGACGCGCCTTGAACTCCTCGTCCAAAAGCGACAGATAGTCGTTCATCTTCAGGACTCCTTCCTTGTACTGGTTCTCACCGGTCTCGCGGATGCTCTTGCGCAGTTTCACGATTTCCTCATCCTTCTGAAGTATGTCAATGTCCTTTTCGACCTGGCTCTGCTTCTGGATGGCCTCCACGGAAGTGTTCAAGATGAATGACTCGCGTGTGTAATCCAGTTTGCTGCGGTCAAGTTCGGTCTTGCGCCTGTCATTCTTGAAGGTGTAGAGTGAACCAAGATTCCACTGCATCTTGATGCCTGCGATGACGTAAGGGTTGAACTCCCCGGACAACATGTTGAGTCCCGGTCTGCCGTAGCCGGCCTGGACAGTGAAGTTGAAGCGAGGCCAGAGTGATGCGTCAAGTTGTTTCTTCTGTGCGGCAATCTGCTGATACTGAGCATCATACAGGCCCAGTTCAGGCCTCTTGATTTCCATGCATGCGGCAGCGTCGATCTGCGGCTCGACAAATGTCTGGCCCGTCAGATCCACTCCGGTAAGCAGGCTGAGCATTCTTACATATGCCGCTCTGTCCGTCTGCAGCCCTGTCTTCTGCTGTTCGCATGAGAGGATGTTTACCCTGATCTGGTCAATGTCCGATTCCCATTTAATTCCGCCTTCGACGAGTGTCTTGACCTCATTCAGACTGCGGTTCAGGTCCTCTTCGAGTATTGCATTGAGTTTAAGTTGCTTGTCAATGAGAATGATGCCCAAATATACGCTCTGGACTTTGGACCGGATAGTGTACATGTTTACTTCCAGCTGTTTGCGCTTGACTTCCGCTCCGGTCTTGGCCTGCAGAGTCTTGGCTGATGCCGCTCCTCCGTCCCATATCTGCTGGGTGATGTCAGCTGTGATGCCATACTGGTCGTGAGGAATATTGAAATCCATTCCCGGCATTGAAAAAGGCATTTCCACGACTTCTGACTGCCAAGTGGCTTTGGCAGAGATACTAAGTTGAGGCACCCATGCGAGCGAAGCGTTCTTCAGGTCGAACCCCTCGCTTGCCTGTATCAGTTCCTTTTCCTTGATCTGAGGATAGTTGCTGAACGCATTTTCTATGCATTCGTCAAGCGTTATCTGTGCCCCCGCGTTTATGCTGATAAACACGGCGAGCGTGGTCAATGCACATTTCAACGGTTTCATAATCGAAGCTCCTTATTATTGTTGTTTTCCTGTCAATCGGTTGGCAATCAGTTCCATGGCCTCGTGTTTGCGTGCCTCCATGAACACCTTCTTCTGTTCTTCGCTCAGTTCCAGGACATTGTTCAGCAGAGGACTTAGGAACGGAGTTATCGCGCAGACACTGATTATGTCTATTATCAGGTCAATGAAAGTGATCTTCTTTATCTGCCCGCCAGCCACAGCCTTGCTTACCTTTTCCTGATGAGACCGGATAATCGGGTCAATGTGTTTTCCTAATTTGTCCACATAATCTTTTATCAGTTCAGGCCTTTCCTTGCACACCTCGAAGAAAAGTGACATCTGTCCGCTGTGCTCATTGAAGAAATCGAAAGATATCTCGATCACTTTTCTCATGAAGTCAGTATCATTGATTTCGGATACCATTATCGACTTCAGGTTCTGCCGTATTTCTTCAGTATAAGTGTCCAGCACTTTCAGGAAAATCTGGTCCTTGGTCCTGAAATAATAATGCAGCATGGCGTGCGTGACACCGGCCTCGGCAGCGATCAAAGTTGTCGTCGCCCCCTTGAAACCTTTCTCCGCAAACAGCTTTTCCGCTGCTTCCAATATCTCATTTTCCTTGTTTTCTTTCTTCTGCATAAGATGGATGTTGTTGATTTTTAATCGTTAAGATAATTAACCATATTGTTTAACAACTCTGTTAATAACGGTGCAAAAGTAAAATCAAGAAATTGCAGGCTACTGCCGTACGACCTTTACGATGTTCTTCAGAGTCTTGATCTGTGAGATGACCTTGTCGAGTTCCATATTGGACGGGACTGACAGTTTCATGGAGATGTCGTAGGTGCCGTTACGCTGGTTTTCATTGACATTGAACTGTCGCATGGTCGTGCGGAATGTGTTCACGACATCCATTATCTGATTGATGATGAACGGCTCGATGGAAGTGATGACACGGAGCGAGGCCTGGAATGTGCCGCTCGTAGGCGTGTCGGCCCAGCGCACCCGCTGGATACGGTACGGATACATTTCCAGAAGTCTTGCCGCGTTCGGGCACGACATTCTGTGTATCTTGATGCCGTCGGTTCTTGTCACGAATCCGAACACGTCATCGCCGAAAACCGGGTTGCAGCATTTGGACATCTTGTAGTCCAGACCCTTGAGGTCCTTGGCGTTGAGCACAAGTATGTCATCAGATGACTTGCCTGAAATCCACCTGTCACGCGACTTTTCAGCTGCCTCCTGGTCTGCTGCCCTCGCGGCCTCGATGGCACGCGCCTGCATGGCGTCATGCTCGTTGATGAAAGTCTTGATCTGGTCTATGTCCTGGTCCCCGTCACCGATAGCTGCGAAGAAGGCATTTACCGTAGGGTATTTCTGCTTCTTCATGAACTCCGCCATCATGTCGTCAGGGAATTCCAACTTCCAGTTCTTCAGACGTCTGCTCAGCAGTTCCTTGCCCTGTGCGGCAATCTTGTACTCCGCCTCGCTCAGAGCCTGGCGGATCTTGTTTCTTGCCTTGGCGGAAACCACATAATTCACCCAGTCGGAAGATGGTTTCTGGTTCTTTCCGCTCATGATCTCCACCACGTCTCCTGTCTTTAGCTTCTCCTTTATGGAGACGGCCTTTCCATTGACCTTGCCTCCGATGCACTTCAATCCTAGATTGGAGTGTATATTGAAAGCAAAATCGAGCATTGACGAGCCTGCAGGGAGGATCCTCAATTCTCCTGACGGCGTGAATACGAAAATTTCCTTTGACGGCGGCTGCGGCAGGTCTTCGAGCGCGGTCTCCTGAGGATGCTCCAGATTGTATCTGACGGATGTCAGCCACTTGTCCATGGTCACCTCGTGCTTGATGCCCTTGTATGACCAATGCGCCGCGTGGCCGTTTTCCGCGATGTCATCCATCCTCTTGGTACGGATCTGTACCTCTATGAAAGCATTGTCCTTGTTCTTGACGGTTATGTGGAGCGACTCGTATCCGTTTGGCTTCGGGTTTGACAACCAGTCTCTAAGTCTGTGCGTGTCAGGCTCGTATTCTTCTGTCACATAAGAATATACCTTCCAGCAAAGGTCCACTTCGCTCTTGTGGTCGGTGTCGCAGTCGATGATGAACCTTATGGCGAAAACGTCATAGACACCCTCGAAGGGAACCTTCTGCTTCTGCATCTTCTTGTAGATGGAGTAGGCGGTCTTGGTTCTGATTTTCAGTTTGTATCTGATACCTGCATCGGACAGTTTCTTTTCGAGAGGACGGATAAATTCCTCAGAGAGTTTCACCCTGTCTTTCTCAGTGGCTTTCAGCTTGTTGGTGATGAGGCGGTAATCCACAGGGTCGGCGAACCTGAAGTATATGTCCTCAAGTTCACTCTTGATGTTGTAGAGTCCAAGCTGGTGGGCGAGCGGAATGTACAGCATCAATGTCTCCAGGATCTTCCTTTCGCGGGAAAGTTTCGGGAACATTTCCAGATGCCGCATGACTTCCAGACGGTCAGCGATTTTCAGTACCGTCACCCTCGGGTCTGTAGAATACTGGACAATCAGTTTCTTGTAGTTCTCCGCCTCGAGACGGGTGTCCTTCGGCTTGATGGTGGCGATTTTGTCAAGCCCTTCCACCATCTTGTACACTTCGGAAGGAAAACCCGCAGACTTGATGTCGTAGTCAGGATGTTTCCTCAATGTCTCGTGCAGGAAAACTGCAGCGGCGCACTCTGCCTGCAGGCCTATTTCATCAGAAACGATCAGGGCCACATTCATCGGGTGCTCCAGGAACGGATGACCGTTGTCCCGCAAATCATCTTTCAATGCGTCTGACGCAATCTGCCAGGCACGGCGCACCAATGCCTTGCCTTCTTCACTATAATGGGGGAATTTGTCTTCAATCAGTTCCATATTCACACCAAAATTGTCAAGTCCAATTACAAATATACAAATTATTGTTAAATTCGGGCATTTATGACGAAATGATGGGAAAAATCGGAAAGAAAGTGGCTGTGATAGGCGGCGGGGCGGCAGGTTGCTTCGCGGCCGTGAATATGAAGGAAATGAATCCTGACCTGGACGTAACTGTCTATGAGGCAGGCCCTGAACTGTTGGCAAAAGTCGCGGTTACAGGAGGAGGCCGCTGCAATCTCACCAATTCATTTGCCGAGGTCCGCAGCATCGAATCCGTCTATCCACGAGGTTTCCGTCTGATGAAGCGCCTGCTCAGGGAATTCAGCAACACTGACGTATGCGACTGGTTCGAAGGCAGGGGAGTGCGGCTTGTTACCCAGAGCGATCAATGCGTTTTCCCGAAATCGCAGCAGTCTTCGGAAATCATAGAGACACTCGTGTCCGGAATGAAGGCTGCCGGTGTCAATGTATCTGTTCTCATCGTCTTACGTCTGTTCTGGCCACGGATGGCGACCAACCGGAACGCTATAAACTGTTATTCGACACAGGCCTTGGCACAGAAAAACACCAGACTGAGATATATGCTGACATTGTCCTGATTACGACAGGCGGAAGCCCCAAAAAGAGCGGCTTGTCCATGTTGGACGGCCTCGGGCTCGAAATCATTGACCCGGTCCCGTCCCTTTTCAGTTTCAATATCGGCGCGCCTGAGGCGTTGGCGGAAATCCGAAGGGGGAACGAAAGTAAGTCATCATTGGCGGAAGCGGGAAAGGGGAGAGGAGTACAGGTTGCATTGACTGGAACCAGGAAGCGAGACGGGGAACTCTCTGCATTGATGGGCATCGTGACCGAAAACGTGGTGACCGGACTTGCAGGCACGAAATTCAGGGCAGAAGGCCCGCTGCTGATTACTGACTGGGGGATGAGCGGTCCGGCAGTGCTGAAACTCTCTTCATATGCAGCCAAGTACCTCGCTGAACAGAACTATTCCGCAGAACTCATGGTGAACTGGGCCGGAAAAATTGCGCTGCCGGAACTGGAGGCAGTGCTGAGCCGCATTTCATCCTCCGCATCCCGGAAGATGAGCGCAAACGTCGGCCCGGACTTCCTGAACAACAGACTGTGGACATACCTTCTGCACCGTGCGGGAATCCCGGCAGACAGACGTTGGGCTGAAATCGGTTCTAAGGGTCTCAACAGAATAATATCCACATTGACCTCGGACATCTATCCTGTCGTAGGACGGAACAAGTTCAAGGGCGAATTCGTGACTTGCGGAGGAGTGTCGCTCGCTGACATTGACCCGAAAACATTGGAGTCACGTCAGCATCCTGGGCTCTACTTTGCAGGCGAAGTGACTGATGTCGATGCAGTTACGGGAGGATTCAATCTTCAGGCGGCTTGGACTATGGGATGGGTGGCTGCTCGCGCAATCGCTCAGAGTTAGTCGTTTTTCCAGACTTTAAGATATTCTTCCAGGGCCCACATTTCGTCGCGGTACCTCGCTGCTGCTGCATAATCCAGTTCCGCTGCGGCTTTCTTCATCTTGCGGCGTGATTCCTCGGCGGATTTCTCCACCTGCTCCCTCGACATTGACCTGATTACAGGGTCCTGAAGCACGGCTGCGAGGTCTGCGCGGATGTAACCGTCCGTGTAGGCGGTATTCGTGTCTCGTTTCGAGTCGTCACCCAGGCCCACGGTTATCCTGCCCTTGCCCAGAGCGCTCGGGTCGGGTATGAAAGTAGGCGCATCGTATGAGTTGGATGCGGTGACGCGTCCCTGGCTTTTCGCGGCATCGGGATTGCCCCCAAGCTCGGCCAGCAGAGTGTTGTGCTTGACTTCCACCTGTTTAGGGGTAATGTGATGGATACGGTTGTATTCAATCTGCTTGCTGCGGCGTCTGTCTGTCTCGTAGATGGTCTCCTTCATCGACCTCGTCACCGAGTCCGCGTACATTATCACCAGACCGTGAACGTTTCTCGCAGCGCGTCCGGCGGTCTGTGTCAATGCCACCTGCGACCTCAGGAAGCCTTCCTTGTCGGCGTCCAGAATCGCCACGAGCGAAACGGAAGGGATATCCAGTCCCTCACGAAGCAGGTTCACGCCGATCAGCACATCGAAGAGTCCGTTCTTGAAGTCCTCGATAATCTCCACGCGCTCTGCGGTATCCACGTCGGAATGGATGTAGCGGCATCTGACGCCCCTTTTCCCGAAGAAATCGTCCAGTTCCTCCGCCATTCTTTTGGTCAATGTCGTGACCAGTACCCGCTCATCCACTTCTGAACGCTTCCTTATCTCTTCTAAAAGATTGTCAACCTGGTCGTGTGTCGGGCGCACTTCTATAGGCGGGTCCAGCAATCCGGTAGGCCTGACCACCTGCTCCACCACCAGACCTTCCGACTTGTTCAGTTCATATTCTGAAGGGGTGGCGCTGACATATACCGTCTGTCCCGTTATCGATTCGAACTCGTCGAAAGTAAGCGGCCTGTTGTCCGCAGCCGCAGGAAGACGGAATCCGTATTCTATCAGAACCGATTTTCTCGAATGGTCGCCTCCGTACATTGCCCTTATCTGCGGGATGGTCACGTGGCTCTCGTCGATGAATGTAATGAAATCGTCAGGGAAATAGTCAATGAGACAGAATGGTCTCTGCCCGGAACTTCTTCCGTCGAAATATCTGGAATAGTTTTCGATTCCGGGACAATATCCCATTTCCTTTATCATTTCAAGGTCATATTCCACCCTCTGTTTCAAGCGTTTGGCCTCAAGTCCCTTGCCGATGCTCTCGAAATACTCCATCTGTTTTACGAGGTCGTCCTGGATGAGGCTTACCGCTCTTGTGGATTTTTCCTTGGTGGTGACGAAGTTGCCTGCCGGATAGATCGGCACCTCGCTGAGCCTCTCGATCGTGGCGCCTGTAACAGGGTCTATGAGAGAAAGAGCGTCTATTTCGTCTCCGAAGAACTCTATACGGACAGCCTCGTCGGAGCCTCCCAGATATACGTCCACGGTATCTCCGCGCACACGGAAAGTGCCGCGCTTGAAATCAGTTTCAGTCCTGCTGAAAAGCGCATCTACCAGGTGGTAGAGCAGGCGTGTCTCGCTAATCTGCTGACCTACATGCACCTGCACGGTCTGGCTGTGGAAATCCTGAGGGTTGCCTATGCCATAGAGACACGACACGCTCGACACCACGATGACATCCCGGCGACCGGACATGAGTGCCGAAGCTGCGCTGAGCCTGAGCTTGTCGATCTGCTCGTTGATGCTCAGGTCCTTTTCAATGTAGGTGTCAGTCGTGGGAATATATGCCTCCGGCTGGTAATAGTCGTAGTACGAAACGTAATACTCCACAGCATTGTTCGGAAAGAACGACTTGAATTCGCCGTAGAGCTGGGCGGCCAGCGTCTTGTTGTGGCTGAGAATCAATGCCGGCCTCTGCAGTTTTTCTATGACATTGGCCATGGTGAAGGTCTTGCCCGAGCCTGTCACTCCGAGCAGCGTCACCGCGTCCGAACCCTGTCTTATGGCCGAACAGATACCTTCTATCGCTTCCGGCTGGTCTCCGGACGGTTTATATTCCGATGATATTTTGAATTGCATAGCACTCCCGCATTTCCGCCAAAGATACTGCTTTAAAAAATAACCTGCACCATCTTTGGGAATCTTTTCGGCAGATGCTACCAGTTGTCGGTGCGGAACGGAACTGCAGGAAGATTTATTGCGCCTGTCAGATTGCCCTTCTGGAAATCGCGGAAACAGTATCTTACCGCCACCGGCTCAGAAACTTGTTCACAGGTTACGACTACCGAGTGATCCCGGCGCTCCGCCTTAGCAGGGTAGAATACTCTGTCCTCTCCCGCCACCTCGAAGCCCTGGATGTCGTGCCACGGGCTCAATGACGTGTGCTGCGTGTTGGTGAAATTCACGATAACCTTGTTGCCTTCCACCGTAAAGTCCTTGAATTCAGGGCCTTCGCAAGGCAGTGACGACATCCCGTAAGTCCTGTTGAGTGCCAGCAGCGCCAACCGTTCTCCTACTCCGCGTTTCTGACACGGGTGGATCTGGTCCGCTTCATATTCATATACAAGGTCATTGGTACAGACAATTCCGCTGTTCGGAATGAGTTTCACGGCATTGTGCTGTGCCTCTCTTATGCGTGCTCCGGTAGTGCCGTCCCCGCCGTATTTCCACGGCGCCAGTTCGACCTCATAGAACGGGATCTCACCCTGTCCCCACAAGTCTCTCCAGATGCTTACCATTTTCGCGAGCCTTTCCGCATAATATCCGTACAGGCCGGCATTGGTCTCGCCCTGGTACCAGAGGAAGCCTTTGATCGTGTAATTGCTTACAGGAACGAGCATTCCGTTGTACATCACATAGGAAGAAGTGCAGTTGTACCATCCGCCGGGGTCCTTCTTTGGTTCGTGAGAATTGGACGGTATGGTGTTCTCATCGTAGGAATATACCACCTCCTTGGGCAGCCAGCTCTCCACGGCCGAACCGCCCCAGTTGCATGCGACAATGCCTACGGGCACGTCCAGGGCAGAATTCAGCATTGTAGCGAAGTACCATCCTGCTGCAGTGAACTTCATCGCGGTCTCAGGCGTGGTTTCCACCCATTTGCCCTCCACGGTATCCTGCGGAGTCAATGCCCCTGTCTTCGGGATTTTCACTTCCCTGACTCGGTCTTTCCATTTTCCGGCTGTCAATATCGCCTCCTCAGCCCCTTCTATAGGGCATGCATAGAAGCCCTCAAGCGGCATTTCCATGTTCGACTGGCCGCCGCACAGCCATACCTCCCCGATCAGGACATCTGTCAATGTGACAGCTCCGTCCTTGTCCGATATGGTGATGCTTTCCTTATTGTAACTCGCTGAAGGAGTGTTGATTGCAACTTTCCATTTCCCGTCCTTGTCAGCGGTGGTGCTGTATTTTTCGCTCGACCAGGAGACCTTTACATTGACCTTCGCGGAAGGGGTTGCGGTGCCCCAGATATTGGCGCTGCTCTGCTGCTGCAGAATCATGTGGTCGCCTATGATCTGCGGCAGGCGGATTTTCGCTGTCGCGTCGGTCTGAGTCAATGTCAATGCTGCCGAGACTGCCACGGCAACCAATGAAAACAGGTGCTCTCTCATAATGTGTTCAGATTCAGTCGGTTATTTGTTCGATGTCCGTTCTATGATTTCAAGGCACATTCGGCTGTTGTGGTACGGGCATTTCCAGAATCCGGCCTTGTCGTCATCCCTGTTGGTAGTGCCGTCCGCCTTCAGGCTCCAGAACCATTCGCCCGAAACCTTGTCCACAATGTGCTCTTTGATGAATTTATAGGTATCCACGGCTTTTGTCAATGCCTTTTCATCCCCGGTGAGTCCATAGATGTTCAGGTACCCTACGACTGTTTCAGCCTGCACCCACCAGTGCCTGTCGGCATCCACTGCTCCGCTGTCCTTATGGAATTCGTAGAGCATTCCGCCGCCCGGGATATAACCTTCTCCTGCTGCATCGGCAATCTTTACAATATCCGGCAGAATCTCGTCGATATCCTCCCCGATTACGCTTGCCGCCTCGTGGAGAAGCCAGGACGCCTCGATATCGTGTCCGAAAGAAATGATAGAATATTTGCTGTTCCAGTCATCGTCGAAGAAAAGCTGCAGGTGGCCGGTACTGCGGTCCAGGATCTTCTCCCGGAAAATGTGCAGCAGATTGGCAATCCTCTCCTTAAGCCTTTCATCTCCGCATACCCGGTAGAGATTCGTATATGGCTCAATGATATGGAGATGCGTGTTCATTGTCTTGTGCTCATTCGCATCTTTCTCGCTCAGCCTCATGTCGGCTATCGGCTGCCAGTCGCGGGTCAATGCCTCGAAATAGCCGTTCTTCACATTGTCAAAACTATATTTTTCAATGTCATTGAAAAGTCTGAGCGCGTAGTCCTCCGCCTCTTTGTCCCCGGTCGCGCGTGCATATTCGCTCAGTCCGTAGATGGCGAATCCGAGAGCGTAAATCTGCTTTTTAGTGTCGAGCGGCCTGCCCTGGCTGTCCAGGCTCCAGAAAACTCCGCCGTATTCCTTGTCATAGAAGCGGTCGATGATTTCGCGTTTTGCGCGGGTTGCAGTCTCGATATATTCTTTCTTGCCGAGCACCCGGAAAGCCGCCGAGAACGCCCACAGGATGCGTGCGTTGAGGATGGCTCCTTTCGGAGCGTCCGGGTCTGCGTTTCCGTCGCCGCGGATTCTGCCTATGAATCCACCATGCTCTGTGTCAATGCATTGCTGCATCCAGAAAGGCAATATGTTTGTCTCGAGTTCCTGCAGCGCTTCTTTGCGCAAAAAATTCAGTTCAGTGTTCATTTTGATCAATGTTGTTGTCTGCAAATGTACATCATTAGAGCGTAGAATGGATGTCGGCAGGGCCCGTTTGTTTAAAATTATTGATAATTGTTAAAAAAGTATCAAAAAATGAATATATTTGCGTGAAAGCATAAAAACTGATAACCTTATTTCAGCTATGAGTGAAGTTCTTACGGAAATTACACAATTGTCGGAGCTGGACTGCTTCCATATTGTGGAACGTCACAAGACGGAATTTACATATCCGCTTCATCGTCACAGAGAGTTTGAATTGAACTTTGTGGAGCACGGAGCGGGGGTCAGGCGTATTGTAGGTGACAGTATGGAAACCATAGAGGATTACGACCTGGCGCTTATTGCTGCGGAGAATCTGGAACATGTCTGGGAGAACGGCAACTGCAAGAGTTCGGACATCAGGGAGATAACCATCCAGTTCTCTCCTGATTTCCTTGGAGATGGAATCCTTGCGAAGAACCAGTTCGACTCCATCCGGAAGATGCTCAAGGCGGCAGACCACGGGATCTCTTTTCCGTTGTCCGGAATCATGAAGATATATCCGTATCTCGATACGTTGTCCAATGAGAAAGACCATTTCGTCCAGTTCCTCAAGTTCCTGTGGATTCTGGAAGAGTTGTCGAAGTCGGATTACAAGATATTGGCCAGCAGCTCGTTCGCCCATTCGTCCCGTAATCAGGAAAGCCGTAGGGTGACCAAGGTCAAGCAATATATCAATGACCATTATGCCGAGCAGCTCCGTCTGGAGGACCTGGCGTCTATGGTGGGCATGAGCCCGTCCGCTTTCAGCCGTTTCTTCAGGATGCGCACCGGCAAGCCGTTGTCTGACTATGTTTTGGACATCAGGCTCGGCTATGCTGCGAGGATGCTGGTGGATTCGACCAAGAATATCTCAGAAATCTGTTACGAGAGCGGTTTCAACAACCTGTCCAACTTCAACCGTATCTTCAAGGCCAAGCGCGGGATCACGCCGCGTGATTTCAGGGCGCTGTACAAGAAGAACAAGGTGATCGTGTAGGCTTTTTGGCTGATTTATGTCAATATTATATTTGTTTGGATGATTCTCTCTGGTTAACTTTGCACGGTTTCCGATGTGGGCCGCAGCGCTGAAAAACTGTGCTTGTCCATGCGGAAAAGTGAGAGATAACACTTGAACAAAATATATGAGAAAATCGACATTGACAATCGCATTGGCATTGACACTGGCATCCTGCACCGGAAAATCATCGTTCTGGCGCATTGAAAACGGCAAATTCCAAAGAGGTGACGAGCCGTCTTATTTCCTCGGTACAAATATGTGGTACGGACCGCTTCTGATGTCCGATACTGAAGCTGCAGACCCGGAGCGCGCCTGCGCGGAACTTGATTCGCTTGCGGCATTGGGCGTGACCAATCTGCGTGTGCTTGTGGGCGCGGACGGCCAGCCTGGCGTGAAGTCCAAGGTGGAGCCTGTGCTTCAGACATCTCCGGGAGTCTATGATGAAAAAGTTTTTGTCGGACTGGACCGTTTCCTGAACGAACTCGGCAAACGCGGAATGTCCGCAGTATTGTATATGAACAATGCCTGGGAGTGGTCAGGCGGTTTCGGTCAGTATCTGGAGTGGGCCGGTGCCGGCAAGGCATTGAGTACCAATGATGCTACATGGGATGAGTATCGTGCTTTCACTTCCCGTTTCATGACTGATTCCGTAGCGAAATTATTGGCAGCTGACAATGTCCGCCATATCGTCTCGAGGGTGAATACCGTGACCGGCAAGCCGTACAAGGATGATCCTGCGATATTCTCATGGCAGATCTGCAATGAACCGAGATGTTTTTCGGAATCCGACACTGTCAAAGCCGCATTTTACGACTGGCTGTGCGAGACAGCTGCATTGATCAAGTCCATTGATCCTAACCATATGGTTTCCAGCGGCAACGAGGGCAGTTTCGGTTGCGAGGCCGACATGCCTCTTTACGAGAAGATTCATGCCTGTCCGGACATTGACTATCTGACGATTCATATCTGGCCTTTCAACTGGACTTGGGCCCGCAAGGATTCGTTGGCTGAGGATTTGCCTGATGCTATTCAGAAGACAAATGAGTATATAGATGCACATCTTGCTGTGGCTCAGAGGCTTTGTAGGCCGGGAGTTCTCCCGGAGTTACTGAATTC
>OGON01002088.1_pt1 | contig 12711 bp, 10 predicted proteins | sample 1552671 | NCBI WGS metagenome assembly OGON01 (sample SAMEA2580136, study PRJEB22360) | human gut metagenome | biome: human gut; feature: human-associated habitat; material: faeces | place: Denmark | collected 2008/2010 | reverse complement strand
AGCTATGCTTTATATTCTATTCTTCCATTTGTTTTCCTAAAAAAGCAGCTGCAGCTTGTGTGAGTTTAATTTCTGTTTCATTTGGCGCTTGAATTTCTTCTCCTTGCAGCATAACAACTGAACCAGTCACATCTCCAGAAGATATAATCGGATATATAACTAAAGCTGTTCTTTCTATACCCTCTATTGGCATAAGCTCACCGATACTATCAGATTTAGCAAAGTAATTTTTTCTCATTTCCATAAGTTCTTCTATAATAGGAGAAATTCTTCTTTCAAGATATTCCTTTTTAGAAACTCCTGCGACCGCAATAATATGGTCTCTATCACTTATTATCATAGGTTTTCCTGAAATTTTAGAAATAACCTCTGCATATTGAGATGCAAAATCAGAAAGTTCTCCGATTGGTGAATATTTTTTGAAAATAACTTCTCCGTTAGTATCTGTATAAATTTCGAGTGGGTCGCCCTCTCTTATTCTCAATGTTCTTCTTATTTCCTTAGGTATTACCACACGCCCAAGGTCATCTATTCTTCTCACAATTCCTGTTGCTTTCATATAATTAACCTCCGAGTACTTTTATATTTTAGTAAGTTTTGTGAACTTATTAGTTATTATTCACCATAGTTTTTTGACTATTCACATTTATTAGCAAAAAAGCCTTGTTTTTGGAGGTTTATGATTTAAGTATCATTAAAAAATGCTTGCAAAACATTTTTTGCTATGATATAATAATCGTCGTGATATTTCCGGGTGTGGCGCAGTTTGGTAGCGCGCTTGAATGGGGTTCAAGAGGCCGCTGGTTCGACTCCAGTCACTCGGACCATAATGTGGAGACAAAAAAGATGTCTCCTGCGAAAAGCCCGATTATATCGGGCTTTTTTGCTACCCAAACGGCGATTTTTCTCTGTACCAAAACACAGATGTAAAATTGCCGTTTTCCCTTTGTGGATAGACTTGAACTCCCGAAAAGTAAATATCAGATACACAGGCAGATAGAAAGCAAAAATCTATCTGCCCTTTTTATTACCCTAAAAAGGAGAAAACAGATATGCTACAGAAAGAATTAGCCAAACGGCTCAAGGCTCGGTATGACACCAAGATGGACGGAAGCGGATGGTTAGAAGTATCCTCGGACGGCATCCCCCTCTGCCGGATAAAATACAACGGTCAATTTCTAAGCAACGCCGACCAAAACCTCTTGGATGAATACCGCAGTAAAATTGCAGACATTCAGGATGAGATTTCTACGGTGCGGGAATATGTCGGACTCTAAGAACACGCACCGCAAATGAAAGCCGACGGCGTCTCTGATTACAGGCATCTTGCCGCGGGAGTATCATAAGGACAGCCAGCCTTACTCATACTTTGTGTTATATTATTCTCTTTGCAAAAATTTACAAATTCCCATGAAGTAAACTGTACCCCCTGGTCTGAATGCAAAATCACTTTAGGGTAGTTTTCCTTTTCAAGGGCTGTTTTCAGAGTGCTTATTGCCAAATCAGTGTTGATATAATCACTGTTTAACGAAGCGACAGCGGACCTGTCATACAAATTAATAATTGAACAGTTGTATCTGAATTTTCCATTTGGCTGGCGCATATATGTGAAGTCTGTGCACCATACTTTGTTCTTGCAGTCGACAGTAAAATTCTGATTTAAGAGATTGTCAAAGATTTTATTCTTTTTGCCAGTCTTGTAACCTGGCTTAGAATGCATAATTACTGCACAAAGATTCAATTCCTTGTTCATATATTTATGCATTGTGGTATTGCTTAACTCATAGCCATATCGTTTGATAAAAATGCGCATAGCCCTATAGCCTATAACACGATTGTTGTTGTAATAAACATACTTTATAAGCTCAAAGATATGTGCTAAGCGTTCACGATATTTTCGCTTTGCATCCTTTTTGTAGTTGTAATAACAATTAGGAATAATGCCAAACTTCTGGCATAGCCATCTTAAACCAAATATATTTTTATTGTCATCGATTAATCGATATACCACTAATCGATTTCCTTTGCGAAGAATGCCGCCGCTTTTTTAAGAAAGCAATCTCTTTATCTTTTTCATTAAGAAGCTGATTTCCTTTGCTTCATTAGATTCTGCGGTTGTGCTGGTGGTATAGAGGCATTCTTCCTTGTATTCGTTAACCCATTTGCTAACGGAACTTTTGGCAACATTAAATTCAACAGCAATTTGCGGTATTGATTTGTTGCCTGCCATATAGGCTTTAACTACTTTTTTTGAAGTCTTCGGTGTAATGTACTGACATAGTAACGTCCTCCTTGTTTAAGTAATATTATAATATATTATTCGAACAAAGTGTTACAAAAAAGCTTGACCACAACAATCCCGACTCGATGAGATTTTCACCATACTTGACGGACTGCAAAATCACCCGATGTAATATGACGATACGCTCGTCCGACAGATTATTGAATGCGTAGTGGTGGAATCAAAAGAGAAAATCAAGGTGGTCTTTATCGGCGGCACGGAAATTGAAATGGTGCTGTAAGCAGCCTTGAAAACAGAAACGGAGTGATGTAGAATGATTGTGACGAGTGTTCAAATCAAGACAGTGAAAACGCAAAAACATCTTTATTGTCCTGTCTTCACATAATTAAATAAAAGCCATAATCTTGCAGAAAGAATAAGTTTCTTCAAGATTATGGTTTTTTATTATTTTTTGAATGACTTTATATTACGCCATTTAACCAATAGTAACAAGCTTGTAATTGAAAAATTTATACAAAATATGTATAATAGAATTAAGTTATTATAAATATCAGAAAGGGTGGTGAATTTATGACAATAACTAAGAAAAAAGTAGTAATATCCGTTTCTTTGATTTTATCAATATTAGTTATTGCTGTCATTGTTATTGCTGTTCTGATACATATGGGCTTTGGAAAGCCTCCATCAAATAGGGAACAAACAGATGTGAGTATATCTACTGATACTATTGTAGATAGAATAATCAGTGAGCTTGGTTATAGCGGTATTTCTCGTGTAAGCTCTGATAATATAGCAAAATATTATGATATTGATAAGAAGCTTATTTCTGAAGCTACAGTATATATTTCTGATAGTGCAGATTCATGCTTTGAGGTGTCTTGTTTTAAGCTGAATGATGAAGCTGATTATTCTAAGGTAGAATATAAAATAAAAAATCATATTAACTCGCAAAGTGCTAATCTCCAAAGGCTTAATCCTAAAGAAAGTAAGATGCTTGAGGATACTAAAATAGAATATTGTAGTCCGTATGTTTTAGTAGTTGTTTCTGATAATAACGGAAGTGCAATTAATTCTTTCAGAAATCTTATTACTGGAAAAGTTAGCTCATAAAAAATAAAAAGGGAGCTGCGAAGAATGAAGTCTTAAACTCCATTTCTTCACAGCCCCTATTTATGTTAAAGGAATGTTTATAAATAAAATGGAAAATAAAAGAAGTGAAACAATTTTTATAGTACCTCAGTCATTTGATAGAATGAATGCAGAAATATTCTTAAGAAAACATTGTGCTGTTTCTGCAAGACTTTTAACAAGATTAAAACGCACAGAAAATGGTATAACAAGAAATGGTGAACTTCTCAGAAGTATTGATAAAGTCAATGCAGGAGATGTAATAACAATAAAATTTCCTGATGAAGAAATTTCAGTAGAGCCAACAGAGGGAAAACTTGATGTACTTTTTGAAAACAAAAATATTCTTGCAGTAAATAAACCACCGTTTATGCCTGTTCACCCAGTGCATGACCATATTTTTGATACGCTTGCAAATATAGTAGCATATTATCAAATTCAGAATGATGAGAGCTATACATTTCGTGCTGTAAATCGCCTTGATAGAAATACTTCTGGAATTGTTATAATTGCCAAGAATAGACTTACTGCATCAATTTTACCGAATACAGTTAAGAAAAAATATACCGCAATTTGTGAGGGAGAGCTTTTTGGTAGTGGAACGATAGACGCACCACTTGCACTAAAAGAAGGTCATACAATTTGCAGAGAGGTTCGTGCTGATGGTGTTCGTGCAGTTACTCATTGGAAATCTCTTGCAGTAAAAGGAAATCATACAATGCTTGAATTAGTTCTTGAAACGGGCAGAACACATCAAATCAGAGCTCATATGGCACATATAGGACACCCTTTAGCTGGTGATGACATGTATGGGGGACACCTTGATATATTTGATAGACAATGCTTACACTGTTCTCAAGCGGAGTTTGAAGACCTATATTCAGGAGAAAAAATAGTTATAGATTGTCCCGCAAAGGAATTTTGGGATAAATTTAATAAGCTTGTTTAAATAAGATAAAAGTTTTATATCAAAAAGCTATTCGAAAAAGTTTTTTCTGCGTTTAGCCATAAAAATTTTGATTTGTATTTTTCTTTATTTAAATAATTTTTTAATCAGCAGGTTCAGGAATTACTTCATTGTTTTCCGGTTCTTCTGAAATATGCTTTTTATCTGCTGAAATCTTAACAAATGCACAGGAATTTGCAGGAATCTCTAAATCTCTGCCATTAAGAATTGTACCAAGAAGAGCCTCACCATCTTCAAATTCCTTTGGCACAATAAAGTCAATAGGGAAGTTAGCAGCATTGAAAACACAGAGAAGTTCATCTGTATCATCATAGCGGATATAACCCATAGTTCTCTCATAAGAACCAAATTCCTTAAAATCACCATCTTTAAGGCAAGAACAATATGAACGGAGCTTTGCGAGTTGCTTATACCATTCAGTTAAGCCTTTATCTTCCTTGCCCCATGGGAAAGGTGCTCTGTTAAATGGGTCTTTATAGCCCTCAACACCTGCTTCATCGCCATAATAAATGCAAGGCACACCAGGAAGTGTAAATTGAATACCGCTTGCAAGACGCATTCTCTTTAAGCCATATTCACGCTGAGAAGGTGTGAGTGAAGTATTAGCTTGCCATTCACGGCCTCTGCCGTTTTGTCTTTCACCAGCAAGAAGTGTTATAACTCTTTCAGTATCGTGTGTTCCAAGAAGGTTCATAAGGCAACGAATGACAGGACGAGGATAATTTTCAAGGATACAGGTAATCATTTCTACCATATCTCTGCCATCACCGCAATCAAGGAAACCAAGAATAGCATCTCTGAAAGGATAATTCATAACGCTGTCAAGCTGTTTTCCATAGAGGAAGCGTCTGCGGCTGCTGTAGCTTTCCTTTATAGAGGCATCTTCCCAAACCTCACCCAAAAGAAGTGCGTCTGGATTTTCAGCCTTTATAGCCTCACGAATATGCTGAATAAATGGGTCAGGAAGTTCATCTGCAACATCAAGTCGCCAACCTGAGTTTCCGCATTTCATCCATTTTCTTATAATACCATTCTCACCGTTGATATATCTATCAAAGGAATATGACAGTTCTTCAACTTCTGGTAAAGTGTCAAAGCCCCACCAAGAATGATAAATATTCGGCCAATCCATAAATTTATACCAAGTATAATATGGTGAATTTTTTGAATTATAAGCACCATTCTGAGGATAACGACCCTGACGGTTAAAATACTTACTATCACTGCCAGTATGGCTAAAAACGCCGTCATTTATAATATACATACCACGCTTTTTAGCCTCACTGCAAAGCTCCTTGAAATCTTCTTCTGTGCCGAGAACGGGGTCAATTTTTTCATAGTCGCCTGTATCATAGCGGTGATTTGAATAAGCCTCAAAAATAGGATTAAGATATATGCAGTTTACACCAAGCTCTTGAAGGTAATCAAGCTTTTCTGTAATTCCCTTGAGGTCGCCTTGAAAGAAATCTGAGTTTGTAACGATTCCGTTCTCATCAGGACGCCAATCAGGAATTTTATACCATTCATCATGGAGCTTTTTATCAGGATAAATACCCTCCTTTTTTTCTCCTGAAAAATAAAATCTATCAGGGAAAATCTGATACATAATTCCACCAGGTAGCCATGATGGGGTTTGGAAATCTTTATCATAGCATAAAAGCTGGTATCTTGGGTCGTTATTTGTATGAGAAAAGTAGCCCTCGCCACCCCAGCCACGCATAATATATTTTCTGCCTTGTTTTGTATCAAGGCTAAAATGATACCAATAAAGTCCTGTGCTTATATTTGAAAGGTCAAGCTCCCACTGCTCATTGTTTTCATCAGGCATTCCGCACCAAAACATACTATAAGAAACAGTATCACCCGAAAGGTCATCTTTTAAAGCAAGAATAGCACTTGAACAACCTAAATATCTTGGAATAGTAATCTTAAAATGAATATTTTCTCCCTCACGAACAGAACCGAACGGGGATTTACATTCATTATCTCTTGAATTAAAAATTCTCATAAAATAACACCCTTACACCTTGCATATGAAATTTGCTGAATATTGTCAGAATATACCACATAATATTATAAGCCTATCAGGATATTATGTCAACACTAACACACAATTTTCGCAATGATAATTGCACAATAATGACTTATATCAAAGATAAGATTTATATTTTAGATACTCATTGTGAGGCTTTCCTGAAAAGAGGTCAATACACTAATAATTATCAAATCTCATATGGTTCATATATATGCCATTTTGGCTTCTCTATATTAGCAGTTACAAGTATTCCATCAGCAGTATATTCTTCACTGATTAAAGCACCCATATAACGAAGAGGTGCTATGAGATTAGCTTTCTGAAATGGCAATAACATATTAAAACGCTTAATTTGAACAGGAAGATTTTCTTCAATAGCCTCTAAAAGCTTATCAATGCCATTGCCTGTTTTAGCACTTATAAGAACACTTCCTGAATTATGAGGAATATCATCAGGCGAAAGTAAATCGCACTTATTAAAAGCTGTAATAATAGGACTGTTTTCGCAGCCAAGGTCATGTAGAAGTGAGGTTGTAACATCAAGGTGAAGTTTATATTCCTCACTTGTAGCATCACAAACATTCACGATTATATCTGCAAGAGCGGCTTCCTCAAGCGTAGATTTAAAAGCTTCGACAAGATGGTGTGGCAAGCGTCTTACAAGACCAACAGTATCAATCATCATAACAGAAACACCGTTAGGTAATTTCAGAGAACGGGAAGTAGGGTCAAGTGTTGCGAAAAGCTTATCCTCAGAAAGCACACCAGCCTGAGTAAGCGTATTCATAAGTGTAGATTTTCCAGCATTTGTATATCCAACTATTGCAACTGTAATTATACCGTCTTTACTGCGTCTTGAACGAAGTTGATTTCGTCTGTCAGTGATATGAGAAAGTTCCTCTTTTAAGGTTTCAATTCTTCTGCGAATATGACGGCGGTCTGTTTCAAGCTTAGATTCACCAGGACCACGAGTTCCTATACCACCACCAAGCCTTGACATCTCACGACCTTTGCCAGTAAGTCTTGGCATAAGATATTTAAGCTGTGCAAGTTCAACCTGTAGCTTACCTTCGTTAGTTTTTGCGTGAAGTGCAAAAATATCAAGAATAAGCATAGTTCTATCTATTGTGCGAATATCAGTTTCAGCCTCGAGGTTTCTTATTTGTGTAGGAGTAAGCTCGCAGTCAAAAACAAGTAGGTCTATATCATTAGTCTGCGCAAATTCCTTGACTTCGAGAAGCCTGCCAGAGCCTAAGCAGGTTGCACTATCTGGCTTATCCCTTTTTTGAGAAACAGTAGCAATAGTTTCACCTCCAGCACTCCTCATAAGTTCCTTGAGTTCTTCAAGAGATGCCTCCGCATCATAATCTCCAGTATCTATACTAATCAGTATTGCACGCTGTGGTCTTTCTATGTTATCATACATTTGCATAAGTCACCTCAAAGTTGTTTTTTTATTTTTCAAAGTAAAGCTTTAACAATATTATAGCATAAAAATTCCAAAAACAACACCAGTTGTAATTTTAACAAAAAATTTGCAATCCCCCAAAATTACAGCTTTGTATGAATATTGCTGTCTAAAATCAATAAATTAAAGTCTGTTGAAAAAGGTAAATCTATCAATTATATTTAAAAAAATTGGTCTTTTAAGTTTTTAACAAAAGAAAAACTAAAATTGCCAATAAATTCATAAGAAAATTTCTAAATAATAAAAAAAGTGTTACTTTACAAGTTTGAGAAAAAGAGTTATTATTATTCTATAAAGATAGGGAGGTATGTGCTATGGGCGATATAGATAAGGAATTAGAAAAAGAAACTAAAGCTCAAAGCTCAGACGAAAACAAAGGCGAAGTCGTTTTCGCTACCACTCCTCATAAAGAGAATAGTGGTTCTTCAACTGTTTTTGCGAGTGCATCAAGCTCGAGAAAGGCTTCCAATCAGAGAGGAAGCTACAAGCGTGCGAGTTATAGAACCTCAGCACCGGAAAATCCTAAAAGCTCGAAGAAGACTAAGGCTATTATAATTAGTGCTATTTCAGTTGTAGCAGTAGCAGGAATTTGTGTAGGCGCCGCTTCATTGATAAAAAATAATAATTCTGGCGATAGTGTTCCAGCAGTAGTTTCAACAGTATCTTCAGAGAGTTTAACAGATATTGATGTAAAGAAAATAAATACAGATTCTATTGTTTTTGGTAAGAATGTTACTGTTCAGGGCGTTAATGTTTCTGGAATGACATTAAGCAACGCCTATAAAGCTCTTGCTGATGCAGAAAAATCAGTAAGGGATAATATAAATATTACAGTTAAGAATGGCAAAAAAAGCTTTAATCTTACTCAGGATGATTTCACATATGAGTATAATACCGCTGATGTTTTGATTGATGCATATCATTTCAGCAGAGGTGAGCTTGATAATCCATCAGCTGCTCATAACAAAAATGAAGCTGGTGTAACGGATTTTCCACTTACAGCTAAATTGAGTGATAATGCTATCGACCTTGTTGCTGATAAAATTGCTAAAAAGGTTAATATAAAAGCAATCGATGCTCATGTTAAAAAATTTGACCCAACTGCAAATAAAAAATTCACTTATGAAGATGGTACAGTTGGAAAAGAGCTTGACAAAGATGGTGCTATAAAGCAGTTAAATACTATAATGGCTACAAGCAATAAGACAGGCACAATCAATGTTTCACTTTCTGATGTTCCTTTTAAAGTAGATTTAAAGACAATAAAGACAAAGACAGAGCTTATTACATCATTTGAAACAACATCTACAAATGTATGGGCTTCAAACCATAATATGCAGCTTGCTATGGAAGCGATTAATGGCTCAGTTATCAAACCTGGTGCAACATGGTCATTCAATAAAAGCACAGGCGATACAACAACAGGTGAACTTGGATATGTTAAATCCTCGGCAATCGTAAATGGCAGCTATGAGCCTCAGTATGGTGGTGGTATTTGTCAGGCTGCTACTACAATCTATAATGCAGGGCTTCGTGCAAATATGGAGATAGTTGAGCGTTTGCCACACCAATACGCTTCAACATATGTTCCAGTAGGTCTTGATGCTACTATCGACTATGGAAATATCGACCTCAAAATGAAGAATACATCTGCATATGCAATGTATATGGCAACATATATGTATGATAATAATGGCGATGGTTATCCTGAACTTATGGTAGAAATTTATGGAGAAAAGCCAACAGCATATGATGAGATAGTTCCGATTGCATGGTGTGTTGAGAATACAGGTTCAAAGTATAGCACATATAGTGCAAGAGTTTACTTTAAAAATGGTAAGGAAATCAAAAGAGAAAGAGTTTGGCGTTCAACATATGATTACCATGGTGAATCTGCATATCAGCTTGCAATTCCTGATGATATAGAGAATGGTCCTAAAGATGTTCAGCCGACAAACAAAGCACCTGTACACTACGGTTGATAAACTACAACAAAAAGAAAGCTTACATAATGCACCAATTAGTGCATTCATACTTTTTTCTTATAATTAAATCGCCTCTATATATCTAATACAATAGATTATGGAAAATTACAGGACTTGACTTTATTAACCGTTTTGTAATGTAAGTATATAAATTGATGAAAAAATTAACAGCTCACGAGCTTATAATAGCTTGTGAGCTGTATTTGTTTTGGAGCGGAAGACGGGAATCGAACCCGCATATTCGGCTTGGGAAGCCGATGTTCTGCCACTAAACTACTCCCGCACAAGTATATTTTAGCACAGCGGTTTTATAAAAGCAAGAAATTCTGCAATATTTACATATCAGAGTAAGCTGTGATTCAAAGCAATATCTGAAATTTTCAAACGCAAAAATTCTTGGCATAAATGATTCAGAAAATATGATTACATTAGCAAAGAAAAATTATCTAAATATGGAATGTATGCTTTGTGACACTGAGAATGGGTTTGCAGATATTGTAAGCTTGATGCTTTTTCAAATATTAATCTCATAATGATATTGTGTAGTGGTATAGGGATACAAGCTTAAGACCATATCTTAGTACTCTCGATGAAAATGATAAGTTTGAATTTGAGAACGATATTCTTAAGAAAGTTATCAAAGCTTATCTTGAACAAAAATGAAGATATAATTTTCAAATTTCCGAGATTTTTCTTTATAGCCAGAAAATAGCGAACTAAATAAATCTTTTTCAATTCTAATTTCTTGACATATAATCAACGCTTTTATATAATAATAGGTATTAGTGAATTTTGAAAGGACTGATTTCACACTATGCAGAAACAGGTTATTTTGACAGATGAAGGACTTAGAAATTATGAGGAAGAGCTTGAATTTCTCAAAACCGTTAAGCGTAAAGAAATAGCAGAAAAACTTAAAGAGGCTCGTGCACAAGGTGACCTTTCTGAAAATGCCGAGTATGATGCAGCTAAAGATGAGCAAGGTATTAACGAATCCAGAATTCAAGAGCTTGAGGCTATGCTCAAGAATGTAAAGGTTATCGACTCAAGTGAGCTTACGAATGAAATGGTTCATGTTGGTTCTAAAATAAAGGTACATGACTATGATTTTGATGAAGATGTTGATTATCAGATAGTTGGCGCAAGTGAAGCTGACCCATTCAATGGTAAGCTTTCTGATGAATCTCCTGTTGGTATGGCACTTCTCGGACATGCTATCGGTGATGTTGTAGAGGTTGAAACTCCAAACGGAGAAGTTAAGTTTGAAATTCTTGAGATAAGAAAATAATTTTATAATTAAGAATTTTTACTGACGGATTTTGATTTTACAGTTCTGTCAGATTTATTGATGTTTAAGAAAAGAGGAATGATTGAAATGGAACAAAAGCCACAGCAGGGCAACTCAAGCGATGTTATCAAGGTTAGATATGAAAAGCTTGGTGCTCTCAAGGAAGCAGGCAGAGATCCGTTTGTAATTACAACAAGTGACCGTGATATTCTTACAGAAACAATAAAAAATAATTTTGAAGAATACGAAAACAAAGATGTTTGTGTTGCAGGTCGTTTGCTTTCAAAAAGAGGCAAGGGTAAGGTTTCGTTTATGGACCTTTGGGACCGCTCAGGCAAAATTCAGATTTTTGCAAAGTTTGATGACCTCGGCGAAGAAGAATACGGCTTCCTCAAAAAGTGGGATATTGGTGATATAGTTGAGATTAAGGGCTTTGTTTTCAAAACCCAGATGGGTGAAATTTCAGTTCATGCAAAAGAGGTTAAGCTTCTTTCAAAGTCACTTAAGCCACTTCCAGAAAAGTATCACGGTCTTACAAATACTGACCTTCGTTATCGTCAGCGTTATGTTGACCTTATTATGAACCCAGAAGTAAAGGATACCTTTATCAAGCGTTCTAAGATTATCAGCACAATTCGTAAGTATCTTGATTCACAGGGCTTTATGGAGGTTGAAACTCCTATGCTCGTTTCAAATGCTGGTGGTGCATCTGCAAGACCATTTGAAACACACTTCAATGCTCTTGATGAGGACTTAAAGCTTAGAATTTCTCTTGAGCTTTACCTTAAGAGATTGATAGTCGGTGGACTTGAAAAGGTTTATGAAATTGGTCGAGTATTCCGTAACGAAGGACTTGATACAAGACATAACCCTGAATTTACTCTTATGGAGCTTTATCAAGCATATACAGATTATCACGGTATGATGGATTTGACAGAGAATCTCTATCGCCATGTTGCACAAGAGGTTCTTGGTACAACAACTATCGTATATAATGGCATAGAAATGGATTTAGGAAAGCCGTTTGAGAGAATTACAATGGTTGATGCTGTTAAGAAGTATGCAGGCGTTGATTTTAACGAAATACATACTCTTGAAGAGGCAAGAGCTGTTGCTAAGGAAAAAGGCGTTGAATACGAAGAAAGACATAAGAAGGGCGATATTCTCAACCTATTCTTTGAAGCTTTCGTAGAAGAACATCTTATTCAGCCTACATTCCTTATGGATCATCCTATTGAGATTTCTCCTCTTACAAAGAAGAAGCCAGAGAATCCTGAATATGTTGAGCGTTTCGAGTTCTTTATGAATGGTTGGGAAATGGCTAATGCATATTCTGAGCTTAATGACCCGATTGACCAGAGGGCAAGATTCAAAGCACAGGAAGAACTTCTCGCACAAGGCGATGAAGAGGCTAATCACACAGATGAGGACTTCCTTAATGCCCTTGAAATCGGTATGCCACCAACAGGCGGTATCGGTTTCGGCATTGACCGTATGTGTATGCTTCTTACAAATGCTCCTGCAATTAGAGATGTACTTCTTTTCCCGACAATGAAACCCTTGAATGGTGTAAAGGACGAAATTGGTGTAAGCTCTGA
>OGON01002087.1_pt1 | contig 12715 bp, 9 predicted proteins | sample 1552671 | NCBI WGS metagenome assembly OGON01 (sample SAMEA2580136, study PRJEB22360) | human gut metagenome | biome: human gut; feature: human-associated habitat; material: faeces | place: Denmark | collected 2008/2010 | reverse complement strand
TTTAACTCCCGATAAGTCCTCTAAATGAAAGAGCCGTATATGTTTCTTCTGTTTGCCCCTTATATTTAGCAAAGGCTCACTATAGTGAGCCTTTGCCAAACATCAGGCAAAAATGAAGCCTGTAAAAGGTTGGAATGATTCATCATCGGCTATGAGAGTAAAAAGGGGAGTAACTTATTTCTGGAACAAAAGCGAAAGCAGGGCATCCGCTTATATAGATAAGGCTCCAGCCTATTATTCTATTTTCAAAGCAAAACCACCACTACTTTTCAAGTTAAAGGTAAGTTTGTCTTTACTCGACACTTTTCGGTTTTTAATGTCAACTTTGTCTTCCGATAACATGTCATCGGTATAAACCGTTGCTTTATATTGTTGTCCGGACTTTAAAAAAGAACAGTCCAGAACCAGAGTTCTTGCGTTTGCATTCGTAATACCACCTACATACCAAGTCGTGCCACTCCTACGCGCTATCACAACATACTCTCCGACAGCTCCGTCAATCACCTTGGTATCATCCCAGACAGTTGGGATATTTTCCCAAAGTTTCAACTCCGGACGTTCATGCCGAACTTCGGGACGTTCACGCCAAAACAAGAATTGAGCAGGGCTATAGAATAAAATCGGAAGTGCCAAACGATGCGTCCAAGTACTCTGCAAACCGGCACGCAGATACCCCGGAGTATAGTCTCCGGCACCGATAGTGAAACGAGTAAACGGAAGCATGGCATCATGGTCTGCATTAGGTTGCTGTTCATTACCATGAATACCCTCTTGGGTAATGAGATTGGGATAAGTGCGACTAAATCCAGTGGGACGATAGGCATCATGAATATTGACCAGTAAATGATGCTTCGCCGCTTTCTTTACCATGTCTTCAATCCACTCTTGCCACTCCTGATTGCCCGTACTTACGAATCCCGGCTTTATGCCTTTCACTCCCCATTTTTCATACAAGGGGAAAAGTTCATCAGCATAACGTTCTACCGCTATCTTATCAAGATACAAAAAGACACCAACACCTTTCTCTTTAGCATACTTGATGGCCGCAGGCAAATCCAAACCCGGCTTAGGAGTGCCCGGATAGCTCAGAATATCCTTATCAGGCCCGTACCATAACCCGTCATACAATATGTAATCAATACCCTTACGTGCACAAAAGTCTATTAACTTAAAACTGGCTTCTGTCTTCAAATCAATTTCACGCATTACCGTACCCGGTTTTATCCATGATGTGTCAGCAAGTCGGCAAGAGTCATTCAAGTTAAGCACCAAATAATTGTTTTCAATGAGTTCGCCCGGTTTCTCTGCAAGCGTTATAGCCCGCCAAGCGGTGGTAATGCCATTCTCACCTTTAGCTTCACCACGTATGGAAATACCCAAAGTTGCGCCTCTCCTATTGAGAGAACGTACATAAGCACGTGGATAATTGCTGTTACCCGCTTCGAATATCGCTCCATAAACACCATTTTCAGTCACACATGTAAGCGGCAGTTCACAATTCGGCTGAATCTCATTGACATAGACTTTGGAATATTTGCCTTCATGACCATACGATTGCCATACAGATGTGTATTGCGGGAAAACGAATTCGGTCAGTTCTCTATTAATAACCACTTTCTCAAATCCTTTCTGCGCAGGTATTTCATAACGAAAGGCAATTCCTTCATTGTAGGCACGGAAAACAATTCTCAATTTACGATGTGGGGGAAGAGACTCTTCAAGCACAACAGTCATTTCATTATAATTATCGGGATATTCACTGCGCTCGCCATACACAGGTTTCCATGTGCTACGCCTTTCATCCCGGAGAACATCAGTCACTTTCAGAAAGGATTTTATTTCAGCCGTTCCCAACACATCAAACCCCAACCGGGAAGGCAACAGGAAAGGCTTGCCTTTGTACGAAACAGCATACATAGGTGTACCCTCGAGGTAGTTAAGCCGCTCCACCGATGAAAATTCAATCCGAATATCTCCGTTAGGAGAATCTACTGTCTGGGCCATCAGCCGGCCACTATAAGTGACTACAAACAAAAATAACAAACAAACTAATCTCATTTCAATACTTTTTATTAATTAAAACTACTTTATTTCACTTTTATATCTTTTACAAACTCATTTGTAATGAATTCATCAACATTCTTCATTCGTTTTCCATTGATGACTACATTCTCAAAAGTAACGTTCCTAACACTATGATTCTCATCAATTCCTTTAATTATAGATGGATTTTCACCTACTCCGTCATAAGTTATGTTCCGAAAAGTAATTCCTTCTATAAGGTTTCCGGGAGCCTTATTGTATTTAGGGTTATAAAGAACTTTCAGACAGAACAAACGTCCATCTTGAATACTCTCCACACGAATATCCTCAAAAAGGACATTGCGGACAATATTCTTGTCACCGCAATCGATGTTCATGCTACCCTGATAAAGAGAATCGTCTTCATCATGCTCCAGAATGTCAACATTACGAACCGTAACATCCTCAAGCACTTCACCAGTCAAAGAATCCGAATCACCGTGTCCACCCATGTTTATTGGATGAGCCACGTCCGCCCATAATACCGAGTTTTGCACAATAATATTAGAGGAACCTCCCCTCCAGTTCCAACGATGGTTATAGATAGCGATACAATCGTCGGAATTACGCAAGAACACATTATCAATCAGTACATCGCGGCAACACATCAAATCAATGCCATCGCTCCAACCTTTGCAACTGAATGCTTTAAGATTCCTGATTGTCAATCCGTTAGTGCCTCCCCCGAAAACCGTATAATGGTCAGGATTGACTACCGTAACGCCCTCAATCAACACATTCTTAGAATCCGTCACTTCTATGCCGCGCATCGGATGGTCTAATATGCCGCGCCCGATAATCCGTACATTTTCAGCCTTGTCCACCAATAATTTGGCCTTTACAACTGCTCCCGGAGCCAGATAAACAATAGTATTGCTGGGAATACGAATTTGGTTGTTAGGCAAATCCTTCGGTTTATGTACCCCTGGACCGAAATACATCACACCCTTCCGGGATTCAGTGTAAGTTTCCGTTTCCATCGGGTTGGCAAAGAGATGTAAGTTATGCAGCCGGTCTCCATTGAACTCTACTGAAAGGTACTGCGGACGCTCTAAGGTAAAAAATATGGCATCCCGTATTTGCGTATACTTCACTTCATTATTTAGCGGACGTATATCCACTTCACGGATTGTACCATTGTTTTTCTTTACCATTACTTCTACCGAACCTTTCATATCAAATTGAACCATGGAAGCCTCTTGTACTTTATCCATGTCTACATGAACCTTATATTCATACAGATTCTTCCACTCACCTCCAAGTGTTCGCACTTTCACGGTAAAATCATCATTATGTGCTGAATAGAACATCTCTCTCGGTACTTCATAGGTAACAAGTTCCTGAGCTTGTACAGCTACTGAAGATATGACAAATAAAATAAATAGCATTTTTTTCATCCCAACAAATAACATTAAGTTTATTGAATAAACAAGGAGGCACCGGACGGTTCCACTTTCTTTATATTTCCGTTTCCGTCAAAGTTCAAACTATCGAGGCAAAGCTGCCTGAGCACATAGTCTTCCTTTTGTGGAAAAATCCGATGATAAAGAATATATTCTTGCCCACCGCGAGAAAACACACAATGGTGGCCGGGACCATACGTAATACTATCGGCAGAGGTTTCCAGTATCGGGCTGTTTATACCTTCTTCAAATGGCCCCCATGGATTCTTTCCCGTAGCATACCGGACATTATAAGTATAATCTATCGCTTTCCCGTTTGAGTACATCAAATAATAGATGTCTCCCTTTTTCATCATTACCGGACCTTCGAAATAGTGAGGAGGAGTCACATCCGTAGGGTCTTTAAGAAAATCAACCATATTCGTCGCTAAAGGAACCATGAAACATTTCCCGTTCACCCAGTTCAGGCCTGACCCCCAATACAGATATGCCTGGCCATCATCATCGATAAAACATTCCGCATCAATCATGTGATACCCCGGAATCATGTTACCCGGAATCAGAGGCGTACCATTTTTCTTGGCATTTCTCCAAGGTCCAAGCGGATGTCCAGCCACACCCGCCCATATTTCATTACCTACTGAAACATACATATAAAACAGACTGTCGATTCCTTGTACAACAGATGGAGCCCAAACCATATCTTTTCCCGAAGTAGAGCTGGTACATGCTTCCTTTGTCGGCCAATTGATGTACTTTTGTTCAAATTGTCGGAAATCGGTAGTCTCAAACACCGCCAATTCGTTGCTGCCCCATGGGTCTATCGTAGCGTAAATATAATATTTACCTTCATAAAATACAATGGAAGGGTCAGCATAATAACCATCCACAATAGGATTGGAAATTTTCACTTGTTCTTTCGAGGTACAGCTGAAAAAACAAATGGCAATAACGATGAAGAAAAAATAATTCTTTATCAGCATAACTATAGAAATTTATATAAGAGGAATCTATTTATTCATATTATAGATTCCTCTTATGCAATGTATATCCCAGAAACAATATCTATTTGTTTAAAACAACAGATTACCAACCGGGGTTATTTACAATCTGCTGTCCGTTTTTCAGTGAGTTTAACCAAGCAATTGGAATAGGACGAAGATAAAACTTAGTAGATCCTTCAACAAGTTGTGTCACAGCACCGCCACTCTCATTGGTAATGTCCCAATTGTAAGTACGTGCACGCTCTACCAACTTGCCAGTACGTTGCAAATCGTTCCAACGAGAACTTTCACCGAAAAGTTCTAAAGCACGCTCATCCAAAATCATATCAATAGTAACAACTGTCCCTTCGGGATATTGGAGTGCTCCCTGAGTAACCTCTGCACGTTGACGTATCTTATTCAGATATTTCAAAGCATTGGCATTATCATTACAATTAAGTGCCGCCTCGGCTGCTATTAGGTACGTTTCTGCCAATCGGAATAGATAAGTGTCTCGCGTACCGGTCTTTGAACCATTTTCCGTGAAATAAGAATCTCTATCTTTAAATTTCCATACCGGCAGAAAAGTACGAGTAGTCGGATTGGTATTCGGAGTTCCCATTTTCCAATAATCATTTCCTTCTCCTTCGGGTGAGAAATCTTTTGGATTTCCAGTAGGATAGTGTAGGGTAACCGTCGATGGTTTCAATTTGTCAGTCGGAGGAGTAGCACTATATGCTGGGGTAGGAAACAAGATGGTCGCATCTCCCTTCTCATATGTGTTAGTAACAGAAGCTGTAGCCTGCATCCAATTCTTACCATTTTCCAATCCATTAACAGAAGTTTCAGAATTACCGTTATAGTCACTCATAAAAGTTACTTTAGCACGACTGTCCTTTTCCCAATCAAAAAGCATATAAGCAAACTTAGTCGGAACAAAACTGCCATCATCATTACCATAGTAATTGTCTTTCGACCCACCAAGGTATCCCTCACGATAAGGAAACATAAAATAAACATTCAATCCATTACCGCGTCCTGCTGTCTCATCTTTTCCCCATTGTACTGCAAAAAGAATCTCTTCGTTTGTTTCGTTCGACTGCCGATGCACTTCGCCAAAATCATTCAATAGTCTGTGGTAAGGACTCGTAATATCCGCATCTCCTTCTATCAATCCTACAGCATCCTTATAGGCATTTTGGAAATCTGTAGTTTCTGCATAAGCCTGATAACCACGAGTTAAATATACCAAAGATCTCAAATGCTTCGCAGCCGATGCTGAAGCACGTCCGTAGTTATTTCCGGTTTGTGATACCGGAAGAGTTCTAATAGCTTCATCCAAATCGGTCAATATGGCTTCGTATATTTTGGATGCCGATACTCTTTCTGCTTCATATATAGGTTCAAGTACCTCTTTTTCCATCAAAGGAGCATCACCCCAGTTACGTACAATCTCAAAATTATATAAAGCTCTTAAAAATTTAGCTTCAGCCACACGTTGGCGACGTGTGGTCTCATCAATCACTGCATTTCCTGCACGATCAATTACGGAATTAGCACCTTTGATACCTTCATATAATGATTTCCAATAATTGAAATAGCTACCTGTACTACTATTCAATTGAGCTGTATATTGGTTTTGAGCATTTACTTGATCGTAACGGCTCTGTGTGATAATATCAGTACCAAGCCAAGTCAAACTTAAATAGTCTTTGGAATTATAAATAGTTCTCAACCGCGAATAAGCTCCATTCACCAATACCTCGAACCCTTCTTTGGTAGGGAAGAGTTCTGTAGGAGTTTGCGAAGACCAATTCTTTTCATCAAGAAAATCTGAACAAGATGACATCCCACTACAAATGAGTAATACTGCCATACTTTTGATGAATATATTTTTTGTTTTCATAAATTACCTCTATTATATAAAAAATTAGACATTATTTAAAATGAAAGATTTACACCAAATAAATAAGTAGCGGTCATTACCGAGTCGTCACCTACAGTTGATCCGGGATTTTCAGGATCTATACCTTCCACACCAGTAAACACAAATGGATTTTGTACCATAGCATATATTCTAAGCTTGCTCAATGGAGTGCTTTTTAACATCTTGTTGCTGAAAGTGTAACCAAGGTTGATGTAGCCCACCTTCAAGTAATCTGCTTTCAAAAAGATGCGTGACGAATTATTGCGGTAAGCACCTTGATTACCGGGCTGTGCATACTCATTAGTCGGATTTTCAGGAGTCCAATAATTGTGACGTAGGTTTTTGAAGTTATCTTGCTTATTTTCACCAATATAGCTTACAAAAAATTGATTACGGGCCGTAAGTCCTGTACGGAAATACATTTGTACACCCAAATCCCAATTTTTGTAAGTAAACGTATTTGTCATACCGCCAGTCCAACTAGGAGTACATTTTCCTACAATAGCCTGATCTTTATTGGCAGTAATCACTCCATCTTTATCAAAATCCCTTACCTTCCACTGACCAGGTTTAGCACCATACTTCTTTGCTTCCTCTGCCTCATCAAGTTGCCATACACCTTCACAAATGTAAGTCCAGTTAATACGTACCGGTTCGCCAATGATATATTTGTTTGCAAAATCTCCCATTTTTCCTTTCAGTTGGGGAGAGTATGTTCCTAAATCCTCTTTGAACTTCAAGTCATGAATACGGTTTTTGTTATAAGCAAGATTGATGTTGGTACCCCACTGGAAATCACGTGTCTTCACATTAATAGTATTCAGCACCATTTCGATACCGTTATTACGGATTGTAGCCACATTATCTTTCACAGTACTATATCCGGTATGGATAGGCACACTCTTATCCATAATCATACCATCAGCAAAGCGATCATAATAATCAATACTGGCACTGATGCGGCCATCCAAAAATCCGAAATCTATACCAACATTATATTCAGTAGTCTTTTCCCAAGTAAGATTCTGATTGGCCAAACCTCCAGGAAGGAATCCTGATGCAACTGCATCACCAAAAACATACTGTGTACTTGAAAGTGTACCCAAGGAGCGATAAGGGTCGATATTGTCATTACCAGTTTGACCTACACTCAGACGCAACTTCAGATTGCTTAACCATTCTACATCATTTAAAAACTCCTCTTGATTGATGCGCCACGCCACAGCTGCTGCTGGGAAAAATGCCCATTTATGCCCTTCGGCCAATCGGGAAGAACCATCGTAACGTCCACTAAGTGTAACCAAATAACGGTCTTTATAATTGTAATTTAAGCGTCCAGTATAAGACATTATAGTGGTCTGCTTGTAATTTGAACGATAGCTGGTAGCTACACCGCTACCCAAATTATGCCACAATGATTTGAACGGTAAATCCTTTACTTCCAAATACAAATCATCATAAGTTGTCTTTTGCATGGAAAAAATACCTGTAAAATCAAATTTATGATTTTCAGCAACGTCAAATTTGTAATTAACGATATTATCCCATGTGTAATCAATATTGAACCTATCATTTTTGTAAGCAGTAGGCTTTTGGGTTCCTTGCAGAGCTTTCGACCAAGTATCCCTGAAACGACCAGAAGTACGAGCGCGCAGATACGGAGAAAAAATAGTTTTTAAAGACAGGTTGTCAATAGGAGTCACATCCAAATACACATTCCCGAAAGCTTCTATGCCCCGATGCTGCACAGTCACATTCTTCTGAGTGGTCAAAGGATTGAAAATACCGTTGGAAGAAAACTTCCATTGCTCACTCCCATCTACCAAACTCACAGGATGTTGCGTAGGACGTGCCCGGAAAGCATCCTGAAGTATATCATGATTACCCATATCATTATGATAGTAGGTACTATATATACTACCACCAAAAGACACATATTTATTAGCCTTTACATCCAGTCCTGCACGAAAATTGTAACGCTCATATTTTTCCGGTTCAACCATACCGGTCTCATTATAATATGCAGCACCTATAGTATACTTTACTTTATCGGTACCTCCGGTAGCTGAAAGGCTATGACTAGTTTGCAGGGGTGTTTTTGAGATGGCATCATACCAATCAAAATAATTGTGCTCCTGCACAGCTTTTAATTCTGACGGATCGGTGAATATCTGTTCATCAGACACATACTCATTGTTGTTTATTGCACGGCGATATTCACGAGCCAATTGTACATATTCGTCTCCATTCATAAATTCGGGCATGTGAATTGTTGACTTAAATCCCACATACCCATTGTAATTGATGGTCGGTTTACCAGATGCGCCGCGTTTGGTAGTAATCATTACAACACCATTAGTACCTCTCGAACCATAAATGGATGCGGAAGAAGCATCTTTCAGCACATCAATCTTTTCTATATCTTCTGAACTGATTGTAGAAATATCTGCACCGGCTACGCCATCTACCACAATCAACGGAGAAGTACTTCCACTCATTGTACTTATACCGCGGATATTCATTGAATACCCTCCTCCAGGCTTATTGTTGTTTCTTACAATGGCCAGTCCCGGTACTTGCCCCTGCAATGCACTCATAACGTTCTCTTTACCAGATTTAGTCAGTTGCTTATTGTCTATTGAAGAAATGGAACCTGCCAAATCTGAACGCTTCATTGTACCATAACCAACCACTACAACCTCATCCAGCAATTCAGCATCTTCTTTTAAGGTTATTCTAAGATTACGGTTCGCACCAACAGCGACTTCTTGAGTTTGATAACCAACATACGAAATCTGAAGTTTATGATTAGGGTCAATGTTTATGATGAATCCACCATCTACATCTGTAATAACCCCATTATTGGTTCCTTTCTCCATTACTGTTGCACCTATAACAGGTTCACCTTGGGCATCAATTACCTTACCGGTAATTCTCACTGAGTTTTGTAGCACTTCATTAACGATAGGAGCCACAGTTTCTGATTGTTTTGCCGCCCCATGTCCAAATGGTAGGCAAGACAATGCTAATAACATAAAGAATCGGTCTCTCTGATTCATAGTGTTCTTATTAAGTTTAACATAAATATAATTAATTACAAAAAATCTACTCGCCAAAACGGAACTCAAATAGTCTCTTAGTATAAATCTGCTATAGAGACAATAGTCTTAATACCCACTTGCTCCAAAAAGCCAAAATCGAGTAATAAAGTTATTTGCCTTTTACCTTCAGTAAAAATTGTCCCATTATTAGAACGCATGTTCTTCACACAAAACACATATGTATTTTCATCCTTCCAAACAGCATCTTTTTCATAAAAAGTCCAATACTCCGGGGCGCTGTTTACACTATAGCACACCCTTAACCAACCATCTTTACAAGTTTTAGGGTAATGATTGAAAACAACCTTTATATAAGGATATTTTGCAGCATCATATGTTATTCTGCTTTTTTCCATCCTGATGCCCGGATTAACCAATAATAAATCTCCATTTATAGGCTTTAACGAAGGAGACTCCATACTCCAACCTTTCCAAGCATATTGCAGATTCTCGTTAATTTGTCCTTCAGAAGGCAAAGGCTCAGCTTCTCCTAAATAGAACAGCAAAGTACCCAATCCCGGGTTATCGCAAGTCCATCCCACGCCTTCTGGACGAATACGTTGCAAAACCTTTTCTGTATATGGCATTTTCAAACCACGTCGCATCACATAATGATTGTAAGCAATCTCAAATACCGCCCGGAATTCACCTAAGGAAGCCTCGCCAATCGTCTGCCAATTACAATATTTACCGGTAGCATCTTTCCAGACCTTAAATGGAACTTCTGAATATCCTAAATTGAGTTTAGACAAATATTCATACCCCTTCAAAATACGATTATCCAACGCACCATATAAGTCATCGCCCTGCTTCCATGCACACTCTGCCAATTCGGCCAAGACACCGACACCCAACATACAATGAGCCTGGTCTCGTCCCGTTTCCTGCAATTGTCCTATCTCCGAAATGTAATTAGGCAAACTACCATTATCTCTACTATAGTAAAAAAAATCAACAACTTTATTATACAAATCCACATCATTGGAAAAGATAGCAATGGCCATACGCATTTTATTTACTGATCCCCCCCAATTTCCATTGGCATATGGTTTTGCCTCAACAAAAGTAGTCAGTACAGGGAGAAACACCTCTCTAAACATTCGTTCCACCTGTTGTGTGTCTTCCTTTGTCCATCCATTAGTATATTCGACCTGCTTATAAGTATAACGCATTATCTCAGCAGCATTTATCAACATAAATCCTTGTAGACCGGCACAGAGAGGGTCATCCGGACCATGTATTTTCTGCAATGTCCCAGCATATCCTCGAAGTATTTCCATTGCCTTATCGGCATGACGCACATCATTAGTAATATTCCACATTAAAGAATTATAATAGGCCGCATTACAATCACTTTCGCACGGATACTTGGTGTAGCCATATTTACCGGCCCGACTAATATTTTCAAAAGGGCCTTTCATTTCATAATTGTACGAAGATTCTTGGGATTTTTTTAATAACTCATAAGAGCCCATAGCAGGATAAGCCGCCTGCTTCACCAATTGTTTTATACGATTCAAGTCTTCTTGTGAATGAAGAAGTCCCGGGTGTTTGAAATCACGCGCAATCATCGAGAGACTAAAGAATAAAAAGAACAGGCAGTATAATCCTGTCTTTATCATCATTTTTACATTTCCCATTTTTATCATTATTATATATTTATCAACAACAACTTTACTTAAAAATATAGCATTACTATAATTGTCAGATGCATTGCTTCATATAGGAACGCATCTCTTTCCGACTAATAAACAAATGATTTTCAACCGTACGCCGAGACAAGTTCAGTTCTTCAGAGATTTCCTCAATGGTCTTATCTTCAAAACGGCTCATATTATAAATTCTTCGCCGTTGGAGAGGAAGTAATTTCATACGATATTTTTCACATTCCAGTATATCCTCGGCAACTATTTGCTCCTCAACCTCATTGGTAGAACCGGAATAAGTATCATATATAAAAGAAGTAATTTCTCGTTTTTTATAATAACGACGCAAATAGTCCGTCACCAGATTACGTGCAATTACATAAATGAAGTGTTCCACTGTATCAGCACACAGTATCTGCTTATAGTCCATTAACCGCAGAAAGACATCTTGAGAAAAATCCTTGGCCTCTTCCTCATCATTTATCCTATAATATATATATAGCAAAACTGAATGATGATATTTCTCATAAGAATCAACTATCAACTGAAAGAATGGCTTTGAATTGTTTTTCATAAATCAGATGCCGATTAATAATTTTACATTTGATTAACAATGCAAATATAGACAGTATAAAATAATAAGCATTGTTTTATAGGAGTATAGAAATCTCACTTAATATGATTAGACTAATAACGAATGAAATCACTGTCTCACAACGATTTGACAATTACATTTCATAGTCTCAGCTAATAATTTGAGACTATTCCAACAAAAACACTCTATATTGACAGGGGTGACAACCGTGAAACTGCACACCGGGTAAGCTTCTACAAACTGCTCGGGATATTTGGCAATAGGGCTCCATTTAAATTGGAAAGCAGGTATTCTGCCATCCTCTTCTTCGATATAGTCGATTTCCTTCTGCTGCTGAGTGCGCCAAAACCAGTAATTACAATAACTACCGGAATAAGCGTTCCGCTTCAAACGCTCCGAAATGATGAAATTTTCCCATAAAGCCCCAACTTCTCCCATTGGTACACTTCGGTTCCAATAGAATAGGTTGAAAAGACAAAATCCACAAATCTTATAAAATTCGTGGAAAGCAGCATGTCAGTCGGACAATGATTCGTTGTTTCCTCCGATGCTTCGGATATATTCATTTCGCCGTGCTTTTTAAGCTCGGTAGAGGCCGTCCCAATTGTAAGGGACATATTAGTGCCTGTATCGCCGTCAGGAACAGGGAAAACATTAAGCGCATCAACTGCCTGCCTGCTGTTTGAAATGTTATTTGCGGCAGAGATAATAGAATCTCTGAATAATAAACCGGTAATCATAAATAATTAAATCTCCTATAGCTTAGTTGAGTGCGTCAATATATACATTAACTTTTGACACCTTTAAATCGGTAGCTTCTTCAACGGTATAGCGAACTTTGTTTACTATGCTTTCAACAATTGCGCTTATGTTTACACCGTAGGAAACAGAAATGTGAAGCTCGATAATTAAATCGTCGTTTACGCTTCTGACTGTTACGCCCTGGTCTAAATTGTCTTTAGCCGATTTGTTTTTTAA
>OGON01002086.1_pt1 | contig 12724 bp, 11 predicted proteins | sample 1552671 | NCBI WGS metagenome assembly OGON01 (sample SAMEA2580136, study PRJEB22360) | human gut metagenome | biome: human gut; feature: human-associated habitat; material: faeces | place: Denmark | collected 2008/2010 | reverse complement strand
CTCCGGCGGGTGCAGTGTGCCAGTGGCACACGTTTTGCACCGACCGAAGTGGAACGGAGATGCAGAGGTGCGCAGAAGAAGTATGTCATGCAAAGCATGACGCGCACCTCGCAACAAGTACGCCAAGGCGTACTTGAATATGATATGTGATATAGGAGATTCCTTTGGATTTCCTATATCACAAAACACTCCGGAGGATGCGCACTCGCGTGATCAGAAGATGTCAGCTTCTTCAAGGTGTTTTTGTCGAAGATAGTACTTTCGTGTCATGTATTTTGATCCGATTGAATATAAAATAATTCATAAAAGAAAAGCTTTGCATCCAGTTAGACACAGCTTTCACAGGTGGTGAGAAAAATGAAAACGGCAAAAACCGGAGAGAGAAACAAAGAAGAATCGTTGAAAAAGGAAAGAAAAGATGTTTTCCGTATTCATATGAGGAGCAGACTTACACTTTATTGGGCGGCTATGGCACTGGCTGTTTTTACAGGGGCTCTGTTGCTTACCGGAATCGGTACCCGGCATGTCCTGATGGATCAATACAGAATATGGATGACCGGGGCAATTCTCCTGTTTTTGCTCATGCTGTTGATTTCCGGTTTTCTGGTCTGGCACTTTATTACCTCTATGAACGGATTGATTGAGGAGATTCGTCAGGATGTACAGGCGGATGGGAAGCACTCCGGTATTTTCGGATTTGATGAATTGCCGGATTACGTCCCGGAAAAGGAAGAGAATAAGGAGGAGGGAGAGCTTCCACCAGATATTGAGGAACTGTTTTCAGAGTTTACGGAACGGGTAGGCACACTGACACCGATGGAACGGACGGTGCTTCAGTATTATATTGACGGATGCAGCATCGAGGAAGTAGCGGCACGGGCGTATATCAGCGTAAATACGGTAAAGAAGCACAATACCAATATTAACAGGAAGCTGGGAGTCAGCACCCGGGAGGAGATGATGCTTTATATTGACCTGTTCCGGAGATGCGGACGGCTGGATGAGATAACTTATCAAATCCAATGATGCACAATTTGCCTGTTAGCAGATTGTGCATCTTATCTACTACCGGGTAGTATTTTTGGAGGAATGATTCGAAATTACTCTCTGGTGTCATATATTTTTCTGACTTAATCTGGTAAAACATACATAAGACGTAACTGTTCGGAGCCCAATCGTAAAACCGCCTCTGCGTGGTTTTCCTTTTGCTCATGTACGGCTTTCGCCATATAGATTTATAAAATTTGCCTCCGGTGAGCAAGCTCTCCACGACAAATATTTATAAATCTGCATGGCTTTGAACAGTTACCATAAGTAAGTATTTAGAAAAAAGTGAGTATTTTTGTATGGTGCAGATAAGGCGGTGAGAGGATGAATGATAAGGCAAAGGAAATGTTGATGGACTGTTCGACAAATGATGAGTTCTGTTTCTCTTTGCGTTGTGCGGAATGCGGGGAGGTATGGAAGAGCAGAATCATCCGGTTTTCAAAGGCGGGGATCATGCCGACATCCGAGGGTAAACGGGTGGTATTTGATATTTTATATAAAAGGGAGAAGGAAGATGCAAGGATGCGCGCAGCGGCACAGGCGGAAAAGATGTTCAATCAGTGTCCGATCTGCCAACGTCTGGTATGTGACCACTGTTTTCTCGTATGTGATGACCTGGATATGTGTACGGTCTGTGCCCGCAGACTGCAGGAGCAGGGGGAACCGGTAGCATAAGCCACAGAGTGAACAACAATTACGAATCGAAAGGAGATGGGAAGAGATGGCTGATATGATGGAATACAAATGTCCCGCCTGCGGCGGCGCCATGGAATTTGACAGCAAGAGCCAGAAGATGAAATGTCCGTATTGTGATTCCGAGATGAGTATTGAAGAATTTCAGAGTATGCAGCAGACAGACAGACGTGACGAACAAAAAGAGTTTGATATGGCAGGAGGACAGTGGCAGGAGGGAGAAACGGCAGGTATGCGGGTATATTCCTGTCAGTCCTGCGGCGGAGAGATCGTTGCGGAGGAAAGTACAGGTGCTGCGACCTGTCCCTTCTGCGGAAACCGTGTGGTTATGAAGGGACAGTTTGAAGGAGATCTGAAACCGGATTATATCATACCGTTTAAGCTGGATAAAAAGGATGCAAAGGCTGCTTATCACAGGCATCTGAAAGGAAAAGTCTTTCTGCCGCCGGTCTTTCGTCAGGAAAATCATATTGATGAAATAAAAGGTGTCTATGTGCCCTTCTGGCTCTTTGATGGAGATGTGGATGCAGATATCTGTTATGATGCCCAGCGTGTGCGCAGATGGGAAAAGGATGATATGGAGTATACAGAGTGTACTTTTTATAAGCTGCACAGAGCGGGGAAAATCAGCTTTCAGCATGTACCGGCGGATGGTTCCAGGAAGATGGATGACACTCTGATGGAATCCATTGAACCCTACAATTTTGAAGAGGCAGTTCCATTTGAGACGCCTTATCTGGCAGGATATGTAGCCGACCGCTATGATGTGGGGGCACAGGAGTGCATCAGCCGGGCAAAGGAAAGGATTAAACGCAGCACGCAGACCTCTTTTCAGGATACGGTTGAGAATTACAGCTCCGTTCAGGTGGCAGACAGCAGAATCAGTATTCTTAAGTCCGAGTATAGCTATGCATTGTATCCGGTATGGCTTCTTAATACAAAGTGGCAGGGAAAGAAATATACTTTTGCCATGAACGGACAGACCGGAAAGATGGTGGGGGATCTGCCGTTCGACAAGAAAGCATTTCAAAAATATGTCATAACCAGAGGTATCGCAATTGGATTAGTGATCTATGTCCTGATGTGGGCATTAATGACGCTATAGGAGGGATGGCTGTATGAAAAAGAGGATATTTACAATACTTTTAATGCTCCTCCTTGTTTTTAAGATGCTTCCTGCAGAAGCGGCCGATGTGTCTGATGGAGTCATTCCGGAAGAAAGACTGCTGCCGCGTCTGGTGGATGAGGGCGATCTGCTGACAGATAAGCAGGAAGGAGAATTGCTGGAAAAGCTGAACGAGATCAGCGAACGTCAGTCCTGTGATGTTGTCGTAGTGACGCTGGACGGTCTGGATGGATATACAGCAATGGATTATGCAGATGATTTTTATGATTATTACGGGTACGGCTATGGAGATGAGCGGGATGGAATCCTTCTTCTCATCAGCATGGAGGAGCGTGACTGGTGGATAACTACCTGTGGATACGGCATCACTGCATTTACGGACGCAGGCATGGATTATATGGCGGAACAATTTGTGCCAAAGTTAAGCGACGGGAACTATATGAGTGCTTTCACAAAGTTTGCTGAGCTTTGTGATGAGTTTTTGACCCAGGCGAAGGAAGGAGAAGCCTATGATGTGGGAAATCTTCCGAAGGGATCCTTATCGCCTCTGTGGATCTTCATAGATCTGCCTCTGGGACTGCTGTTCGCCTACATAAGTGCCACAAGAAAAAAAGACAAACTGACGTCCGTTCGGAAGAAGAATGAAGCGCAGGATTATGCAGTGCCGGGAAGCATCATACTCACAGTCAACCGGGATGTTATGGTGAACAAAACAGTCACATCCAGGAGGATTGAAAGAGAATCAGAGAATTCCACAGGAGGAAGTACGACACATACCAGTTCATCCGGTACGACCCACGGAGGCACAGGAGGGAAGTTCTGATATAAAATTGAAAAAGGCTTTTCTTTTATCAGATAGGGATGGATAAAAGAAAAGCCTTTTCTGTAGGTAAAAAAGAAGATGGAAATATCTCGCAGAATTCGTTATACTAAGAAAAAAGGGAGGAAGGGCAGTGTTTTATGGCAAGAACGATCAGCATCGGACGACAGGATTTTGCGAAGATAAGAACACGCAATAATTTTTATATAGATAAGACAAAGTTTATTTGCGAGTGGTGGGAGGCCGAGGATGATGTCACCCTGCTCACCCGTCCACGGAGATTTGGAAAGACGCTGAACATGAGCATGATTGAACAGTTTTTCTCTGTGAACTATGCAGGAAGAGGTGATCTGTTTGAGGGGCTTTCCATCTGGGAAGATGAGAAGTACAGGCAGATGCAGGGAACATGGCCGGTCATCAGTCTGTCTTTTGCCAGGGTGAAAGAGCCGGATTTTATCGGAACCAGGGAAAAAATCTGTGAGATTCTGAGAAATCTGTATGTCAAATACTCCTTTTTAATGGAAAGTGAGGTAATGACAAAGGCGGACAGAGCATTTTTTGACAGGATGCTGTCAATGGAGATCCGTAACACGGATGCTACATCGGCACTTTACCAGTTATCAGGTTTCCTTTCCCGTCATTATGGAAAAGAAGTAATCATTCTTCTGGATGAGTATGATACTCCCATGCAGGAGGCATATGTAGATGGCTACTGGGATGAGCTGGTGGCTTTTACCAGAAGTCTGTTCAACTCCACTTTCAAGACGAACCCGTATCTGGAGCGCGGGATCATGACAGGAATTACAAGAGTGAGTAAGGAATCTGTCTTCTCGGACTTAAATAACCTGAAGGTGGTAACCACTACGTCAGATGAATATGCCACATCTTTTGGATTTACGGAGCAGGAGGTATTGGCGGCGCTTAAGGAGTGTGGTCTGGAAGATGAGCAGGAAGGTGTCAGGCAGTGGTATGACGGCTTTGTTTTTGGAAGCCACAGGGACATTTACAATCCCTGGTCCATTCTGAATTTTCTGGACACGGGGATATTGACGACTTACTGGGCAAATACCAGCTCCAACAGCCTGGTGAACAAACTGATCCGGGAAGGAGACGGCGAGGTAAAGACATCGTTTGAGGCACTGCTCCGGGGTGAGGTGATCCGCTGCCCGATCGATGAGCAGATCGTATATGACCGGCTCGATGAAAGTGAATCCGCTGTCTGGAGTCTGCTGCTTGCCAGCGGTTATCTTAAAGTATGCGGATATGAACGTCCGACGGCATTCGGGTTCGGAAAGGAATTACAGTATGAGTTAAGCATCACGAACGGGGAAGTGCTGGATATGTTTTACAACATGGTGCGTGGCTGGTTCCGCCCGGTAAAGAGATACTATAATGGCTTTGTGAAAGCTCTCCTGGATGGAGATGTAGAGGCGATGAACGAGTACATGAACCGGGTGGCATTGCAGAGCTTCAGCTACTTTGATACGGGAACAAGCCCGTCAGAAGAAGGACCGGAGCGTTTTTATCATGGATTTGTGCTGGGGCTCCTGGTGGAGCTGTCAGAGGAATATGTCACAACCTCCAACCGGGAAAGCGGGTTTGGAAGATATGATGTGATGCTCGAGCCAGGAGACCGGGAGAAGGATGCCATGATACTGGAATTTAAAGTGTACAATCCAAGAAAAGAGGGCAAGCTTGATGATACCCTGCAGGCTGCTCTTACCCAAATCGAAGAGAAGCAGTATGAAGCAGCTCTTGTGGCCAGAGGGATTCCAAAAGAACATATTCACAAGTATGGATTTGCTTTTCAGGGGAAGAACGTTCTGATCGGGAAGAGGGATTAGGATTATTAAAAAAGGACATTCAATCATGAAAATGGTTGCGTGCCTTTTTTTATAGAAAACCTGAGAGTAGCAGTGCGAGATTATGCAGTATGCATAATCTCTGTGCACCGTAAAACGTGTTACTGGTCAAGGAGTGAACAGTGACTGCGCACTCGCATGCCTGGAAGATAACAAATATTCCCTCTTGAAATCGAACAAATGTTCTTGTATAATGTAAGGCATAAGGAGGATCATAGATGAACAGGGTTATCTTTCATATTGATGTCAATTCTGCTTTTCTGAGCTGGGAGGCAGTTTACCGGTTGTATCATCTGGGAGGCAGGGTGGATCTGCGCGAGGAGGTTGCTGCGGTCGGTGGAGATATGGCTATGAGGCACGGCATCATCCTGGCCAAATCGATCCCGGCCAAAAAGTATGGGATAAAGACCGGCGAGAGTATTGTCGAGGCCAGACAGAAGTGTCCGCAGCTTATGCTGGTGCCTCCGAATTATCATTTGTATGACGAGTGTTCCAGGGCATTTATGGAGATTCTTCGGCAGTATTCTCCGGAGGTGGAGCAGTATTCGGTGGACGAGGCATTTATCGATATGTCAGGCACGATACAGCTCTGGGGAGAACCGGAAGCTGTTGCCGATCGGATACGGGAACAGATCAGACGGGAGCTTGGATTTACCGTAAATATCGGTGTATCTGAGAATAAGCTGCTGGCTAAGATGGCCGGTGACTTTCAGAAGCCTGACCGGACGCATACCCTGTGGAAGAATGAGATAGAAAAGAAAATGTGGCCTCTTCCGGTATCCGATCTCTTTTTTGTGGGAAGGGCAACCGCCAGGAAGCTGTTCGCCCTTGGCATCCGCACGATCGGCGATCTGGCAAAGGCAGATCCGGATATGCTGAAGAGTCATCTGAAGAAACAGGGAGAAGTGATCTGGGGATTTGCCAATGGAATCGATGTGTCTGTGGTGGAACCGGAAGCACCGGCTGCAAAGGGATACGGAAACAGTACAACGATTGCCTTTGATGTGTGTGACGCGTCGACTGCCAGGCTGGTACTTCTGTCACTGGCGGAAACGGTGGGAGCCAGGCTGCGGGAGGCAGGAGTGCGTGCGGAAGTGATCGCTGTAGGGATCAAAAGCTTTGATCTCAGATATGCCAGTCATCAGATGACCCTGCAGAATGCTACCAGTATCACCCTTGAGATCTACAAATATGCCTGCCGGTTGTTTGACGAGCTGTGGGATGGCACGCCAATCCGTCATCTCGGGATCCATACCGGACGCATCAGGGACGGTATGAACATGAGGCAGGTCGATATGTTTGACGATACCGATTATGAAAAGCTTGCAAAGCTGGATGCGGCGGTAGACGGGATCCGGAAGAGATACGGGAACGATTCCATGAAGCGGGCAGCATTTGTGGGAAGCCGGATCGACCATATCGGAGGCGGCATCAGCCGGGAAAAGCGGACGGTTGACTACACAAAGGTAAAGATAGATTAGGAAGGAGGTATGTATGGGGTTTGTTGTGAGTTCCGGCTCAGAAATAGCAGAAGAGAAAGGAATCACGGGGCACTGGCAGAAAGTCGCTGTGGACTGCTGGTTTACATCGACGGGCAGGGTCATGCCCCGACTGGTAAAGTACGAGGACGATGATGGCTGTATTCAGGTGTTGCGGGATATTCATATCATCAGCCAGGAACAGAAGAAATATGCGGGAATCTATTGTCAGCGTTTTGACTGCAGGACCATTGTGGATGACAGAGTATATGATTTTATCCTGTTGTATCATATACGGGAACATACGTGGGACATGATACGGCCGGATTATGAACACAGAGAGTAGTAGTTACTGCTCACGGAGTAAACAGGAACGGGAATGATTGAGAAAAATAAGTTCCCGGCGGGTGTAGTGTGCCAGACTCGCAGTAAGTAGGTATGCAGCTGGTCAGAATCTATCTGAGCGGGCTATGCGGTAAGAGTATGATGGAAGGCAGGGAATACAGAAGTCTGATAGAAAGGAAGTAAGACAGAAATGTGCGGAAGATATTATGTGGATGATGATACAGCCAGGGAAATAGAGAAGATTGTCAAAGAACTTGACCGGAAGAACCGAGAACATCTGTCCGGAGACATTCATCCATCGGAGATATCCACGGTGCTGACAGGACGGCAGACGGCATTATCAGCAGAGCTCATGCGATGGGGATTTCCGCAATATCAGCGCAAGGGGCTTCTGATCAACGCCAGGGCAGAGACCGTATTGGAAAAGAAGGGATTCCGGGACAGTGTTCTGCACAGAAGATGTATCATTCCGGCAAAGCATTTTTACGAATGGGATGCAGAAAAGACAAAGGTGACATTTTCACGTTTCGACAGTCCGATCCTGTACATGGCCGGATTTTACAACTGTTTTCAGAATGAAGACCGCTATATCATCCTCACCACAGCGGCCAATGCCTCTGTGGAGAAGGTTCATGACAGGATGCCGTTACTTCTGGAGCGTGAGGAGCTGGAACCATGGATCTATGATGACAGGTTCCTGGACTTTGCACTTCACAGAGTGCCGCCACGGCTGGAAAGGCATTGTGAATATGAGCAGCAGAGGCTTGAGTTACAATGACGGTTTTTGATGTATTACTTTGGTTACCTGCCGGTTGTACTGTTTGCGGACGCAGTGCCGGTGGCAGGAATGCTGATGATTCCAAAAACCTGTGCTTATGTATGGGCGGTCGTGATGGGATATTGTACCATGAAGGGAGAAAAAGCAAGATGAAGAAATATCTAAACTATTCCCTGGTTTATGCAGTTGCCGCTATGGTGGGCGGTGTATTCTACCGGGAATTTACCAAATGTAACGGATATACAGGAGTAACGAGGCTGGGAAAAGTACATACACATCTGTTTATGCTCGGAATGGTGGTATTTCTGATCGTGTCATTATTTGCAGGACAGTACGAACTCAAAGATCAGAAAATGTTCCGCGTATTTCTCGGTGTTTATAACGTAGGAGTTCCGCTCACTGCGATTATGCTGGCTGTGCGTGGAATTACAGAAGTAAAGGGAATCTCCCTGTCTGCGGCTGCGGGCGGTGCTATTTCCGGAATCGCAGGAATCGGGCATATTCTGACTGGGATTGGGATTGTGCTTTTGTTGCTTTCTTTGAAAAAGTGCGTCTCCTCGAACAGCACGAATTAGCAGACGTGTAAAAAGGGACTATGAAATTGGCGAATAATGATGGAATAAGCTATTGAAGTGGAAAGAATAATGAGCTAAAATAGAACCAGTCTGCAGATGCAAGTGCTAAAGTCGTACTTTTAAGGAAGTACGTGAGTAGAAATTATTTGGTAGATTCGCAAGAAAGAAACTCCCCGCAGGGGAGAAAAAGCTATTTACATGGTCTATGGCTGTGTAGATAGCTTTTTGTGTTTAAGAACTTCTGATAGAAATTGAAATGCTATGATATTTTTATGGAGAGCAGCAGCGCTTTATGATGGAGAATGCATTATATCTGTGCATCGCGAAGCGCGTTACTGGTCACAGAGTGAACAGTAACAGGCGGAGATAAAATCAGAGTTTTTTTCTTATACATGTATTGACATTGTTAAGTATTCATGTTAGAATCATTTACAAATAATGATTCTACTAAATAAAGTATATATAAAGTACGATATGAGAAATATTCACGTAATTACGTAAGAGAAGGAGCGGACATGGGGAATCAGTACATAGCGCACATCAATGAAATTACAAAAAAAGAGCAGACAGTTAAAGAACATAGTGAAAATACGGCAACATTATGTTATCAGTTTTCAATACCGGATTTGAAAGATATGATGTATGTCGTCGGATTGACTCATGACATAGGAAAATATCTGGAAGAATTTAAGAGGAAAATGAGTGGTGAAAATATCCGCGTAGAACACTCTACGTGTGGTGCTCTTGTGGTAAAGGATTTATTTCCCAAAGCAATCAGTCTCCTGATGGAATACTGTATCGCAGGGCATCATAGCGGTATTCCTGACGGAGGATATAAAAATGATACACCAGATTTGTCAACTTTGCAAGGCAGATTAAAACGTTCTTTTGAAGATTTCAGTGCATACAAAGAGGAGCTTGAAATTCCTGAAATTAACGTGATGGATATTCTTAATTTTATGGTTGCAGACTGTGGAAAAAATGTAGAATTGTTTATTGATAAATTTGCTTTTCTTACGCGCTACTGTTTTTCGTGTCTGACAGATGCGGATTCGATTGATACAGCAGAATTTTGCGGAGCGGAAAAGATTGCTCCTTTGACGACAAATTTCTCTGCCTGCTTGCAAAAGATCAATGACCGGCTATCTTCTTTTAAATGCACAACAGATTTGCAAAAGACGAGGAATAATCTGCAGCAGCAGGTTTTTCAGAAAGCAAATACAGATGGAGAAATCTATCTCATGAATATGCCAACAGGAAGCGGAAAAACTCTCTGCAGTATGAAATTTGCATTGGAAAGGCTGATGAAGAAGGAAAAGAAAAGAATTATTTACATTGCACCTTACAATAGCATTATAGATCAGACAGCAGCAGTTTTTGGTGAAGTGTTTGGAGAAGATGCAGAAATTTTCAGACATCAGTCCACATTTTCTTATGATGATGCAGATTATACGGAGGATTATAGAAAAGCGGCAAAAAGTGCGGCTGAAAACTGGGCTGTTGATTCAATCATTATCACTACTGAAGTGCAATTCCTGGAGTCTATTCATGCGAACAGACGGGGGAAACTCAGAAAACTGCACAATATGGCTGATAGTATCCTAGTGTTTGATGAGGCACATCTGATGCCAGTGAAGTATCTTCAGCCGTGCTTGCGGGCAATTGTTTATATTACCAGGTATTTAAACAGTGAAGCGATATTCCTTACAGCTACAATGCCGGATTTTTCGTCATTGATTCGAAAATACGCTCTGGAAAACAGCCGGATTGTAAATTTGATTGAAGACACCTCGGATTTTGCTGTGTTCCAGAAGTGCAGATACCATTACCTGGGAGAAATGGACACGGAGACACTTCTGGAAAAGGCCGGGAACGCACCGTCCAGCCTGATTGTTGTAAATAGCAGAAAGGCGGCACGAAGGCTTTTTGAAGAATGTGGAGGTAGAAAATATCATCTTTCCACATATATGACACCGTTTGATCGTAAACCTGTCCTGGATGCGATCAGAAGAGATTTGCAGAAACTGGAAGAAGATTTTCCGGATGGTGCGGAAGTACCTGAGGATCGCAGGATTACAATCATATCGACTTCATTGATTGAGGCCGGAATCGATATCGATGTGCATACTGCTTTCAGGGAACTGACCGGTCTGGACAGCATTCTACAGACTGGGGGCAGGTGCAATCGAGAGGGTAAAAGAGATAAGGGAGATGTGTTTATTTTTGAATTTTGTCAGGAAAAGAAACAGGCACAGGAGGAAAAAGCAAGTATTACAAAAGGAATTATAAAAAAATATGCAGACATTTCGTGTTCCCAAAGTATTGCAGAATACTTTGCCAGATTGTACGCGATGAAAGAGGATGAAATCCGGGAACATACGATTACAAACGACTGCAGTAATATTGACTCTATTAAGTTTAAAGAGTATGCGGAAAAATTTGAAATTATTGATTCAAAGATGGTATCGGTCGTAGTGCCAAGGGATGAGACAAGTCGAAAATGGGTAGAAACGCTTAAATATACAGGCGGCGGAGTTGAAATCGTAAGAAAACTCCAGATGTATACCTGTTCGGTTTACTTGTACGAGCTGGACGAGTTGATCCTGCAGCATGTGATAGAAGATTATGGGACAGGCATCTGGTGTCTGACAAATCCGGATTATTACGATGAACAGATTGGGATTGTATTTGAAGCAAAAGATTATATTTTGTGACTGGAAAGGAGAGTGAAAACATGAGCTATGGTTTTAAAGTGATGATCGAAGGGGATTATGCATGCTTCACACGCCCCGAACTTAAAGTTGAAAGAGTAAGTAATGACGTACCAACCCCGGGTGCACTGGAAGGATTACTGAAAAGTGTGTACTGGAAACCGGCGATCCGTTATGTGATTGATAAGATTATTGTATTTCATCCCATCAATTTTGTCAATATACGAAGAAATGAGGTGAAAGATAAGATCCTGTACAGTGCTGTGAAAAGCCAGATGAATAAAAAAGGGGGAGATCCCTGTATCTATGCTTCGGAAAGCAGGAGCCAGCGTGCTTCTATGGTTCTGAAAGATGTAAAGTATGGTATAGAATTTCATTTTGAACTGACCCACATAAAAAATGATAAAGAGGAAGATAGTGAAAACAAGCATTACAATATTATAAAGAGACGGCTGGAGAAAGGACAGTATTTCCGAACACCCTGTCTGGGATGCAGTGAGTTTCCGGTGAAAAAGATTGAACTGGTTGATGAATTTGATATGAGTCAGATAGACGAAGAAGTCTTGGCGGCGGGAGATGTGGATCTGGGGCTTATGAGTTACAAAGTGGTTTTTGCAGATGGAGGAAGACCGCTGAATGATGACTGGGAAGATCCGAAATTTTCAGATTACGCATCAACAATGTATTACAGACCGCACATGATGAAAGGTGTTATTGATGTTAAAAAATACAGGGAGGAATTGTTATGCTGATTAAAGCTCTGTGTGATTATTACGATCTGCTTGCAGCAGATGGAAAGGTCTTGCCAGATGGACGTTCCAATGTGCGGATTCATTACAAAATCTGTCTGGACGAGGAAGGTAGAATAAAGGAGTTGACCAATGCTCAGAAAAAAGAAACGATTATAGTAAAGGGAAAAGAAAAGAACAAGATAATTCCGGCGGAACTGGACATGCCCCAAAGAACAGAAAAACCCGGCATTGACAGCAATATCATTGAACATCGACCGGTATATATTTTTGGCCTTAATATGGTGGATGGCAAACTGACGCCTGATGACAGGACAGACAAAGCACGAAAGTCCCATGAGGCATTTATAAAGACAAATCTGGAATTTATTGAGGGACTGGATTCTCCGCTTATTAATGCGTTCCGAAAGTTTCTGTTGAACTGGAAACCGGAGGATGAAACAGAAAATGACAATCTGTTGGGACTGGGTAAAGATTATAGTACATCAGGCTTTGTATTCTGTCTTGAGGGGTATCCGGACAGACTGTTGCAGGATGAGG
>OGON01002084.1_pt1 | contig 12730 bp, 11 predicted proteins | sample 1552671 | NCBI WGS metagenome assembly OGON01 (sample SAMEA2580136, study PRJEB22360) | human gut metagenome | biome: human gut; feature: human-associated habitat; material: faeces | place: Denmark | collected 2008/2010 | reverse complement strand
AGCTGTCCATGCTGCTTATCCCCAATAAGTCGGCAATCTGGAAAGAGAAGCTGCCAATGTACGAGCAGGGGGAGGACCAGCTGGAAACGTTAAAGGATTTTCATAAAAAGCTGCCGGCTGCCATTACCTGGATCGATGCAGCAGCACCGCTTTGGCAGCACCGGGGTGAGGTGCTGTATTATGCCAGTGATCATCACTGGACGACGCGGGGGGCAGCCGTTGCCTTTGATGCATGGTGTGCAGCGGAAAAGAAGAAGAGAAAAACAGACTATGAGGTATATACGGTAAACGATCAGTTTTACGGTACACTGGCAAATGCCAGCGGCTATTATCGCGGTAAAAAAGATCATGTGGATATTTATGTGCCAGAGAAATCACAGGAGCTTGTGGTCACCTATGTACAGGAGCAGCGAAGGACTGCGACTGTATTTGAACGGGACAAGGCGGCATCCGCAAATCCGTATGATGTATTCTTTGGCGGCAATCATGGTCTGATGCAGCTGGATACAGCGCAGAGTGGCAAACGGCTGCTCGTTATCAAGGATTCCTACGCCAACTGCTTTCTGCCGTTTCTGATACCGTATTACAAAAGCATCACCGTTGTTGATCCGCGTTATTACTATGATGATCTGGACAAGCTGATCGAAGAGCAGGGAATACAGGAAATTCTGTTTCTATATAATGCAAATACCTTTTTCAGTGATGATTCCCTCAATGAGATACTGAAAAAAGAAGTGAAGTAAAAAAGAGTACCCAAACAGCGGCAGGTGCGGTATACTGTAGCTGTTGGAGGGTGATCGCATGGAACAGGAAGCAACATTATATCGGCAGATCAGTCGTCAGCTTCTGCAGGATATTTATAAAGGAACCTACCCCTATGGTACAAAGCTGCCTTCTTTGCAGGCACTGTGTGAGCAGTTCGGAGTCGGAAGAAATACGATTCGCGCAGCTCTAGCACTGCTGGAGAAGGATGGGGCACTGCAGCGGGAAAAGGGGAGCTGTGCCCGGGTAAGTCTGGATATACATCATCTCGAGAAGAATCGGTATTTTCTGTATCGCATGGCCTGTTCACGGGATGGAGTTGCTCATGTGTATGATGCTCTGGGGATGTTAATGCCGACAGCAATCCATGCAGCCTTACAGCACGCCGATGCACAGCATTTGGAGGAGCTGCAGTTCGGGATTCGTCAGCTGACGCAGAAGGAGCATACCCTGTATGAGCTGAACGAGGCTCTGCAGCAGCTGTATCTGAAGGTTTTAGGCTTTCTTGGAAACGCCTATCTTCTGGATTTGACAAAGCAGCTTCTTGATTTTCTGTATCTGCCCTATGCGAAGAAGGAGAATTCCGAGGAAGCGCTTGCGGATAATAAGGTGAAGCTCAGTGAAACACTTGCCAAGATTCTGCTCGTTGTCATGCAGAATAATCCATTCATGATGAAAAAGACGATACGCTATTTCTGCGAGACTACAAAAAAGGACAGCATGCGTTATCTGGAGCGGATCTGTAAGGGAATCCATCCGCAAGAGGGAATTGAATTTGAATGGTATACGGGGCGTGAGGTGTCCTTTCTGTATATGAAGACGGCGGGAAGCATCGTAAAGGATATTGCGGAAAACCGCTATCCGGATGGTCATCTGCTGAACCTGGAGCAGCTAAGCGAGCGTTATGCGGTATCCCTGCGCACGATACGCAGGACAATAAAGTTTCTGAATGATCTGCAGCTTGTGGAAACACGCAACGGACTGGGCAGCCGCATTGTATATTCTTCACAGCAGAAGATATCCTCTCAGCAGCAGGAACAGCTGCATCCCCTGCTGGATTATTACATCTGTATGCTGGAGCTGACAGAGCTCCTCGCCAAGGCAACCCTTTCCGTATGTATGGAGCGCTGTACATGGAAGGAGCTGGAAGGTCTTGCAAAGGAGATACAGGAGAAAAAGAGGTTGTCACCGGAATCGGTTCTGTTCATTATAAAGCATCATGAGAATCCGTGTATCTGCAATATCGCAGAGCAGCTCGAGGAAGCGGTAAGCGGCAGTATGCTGATCCGAACGCTGTTTGGACATGAAGCCGATGAACAGACACAGCAGGATATGAAAAGTCTGTGCCAAACACTGCGCAACAGAGAACGACGCAGGGCGATACAGCTTATGCAGTCCCTGCTGCATAATGAAACGGGCAGCTGGAAAATGAAGAGGTGCTAAAGGCGCTGTCATATTGCGGTCACGGTCTTTGCATACATGAGAAATGCAGCATACTACTACTTATCAGGAAAGATATTGCCTGGTAAGTTTTTTTATTTGGGCAGGCCTGTATACCGGATAAAAATAAAAGAAAGCTCATAAGCATACCTCTTTTATCTGTAGGAAATCTGGGGCAATCGAAGCAGAGCTTCGTGTAACTGCCTTTTCTCATTGCCTTTTTGCAGATAGCGGAAGTAAGCAAAAGCAGAAGATATGAATGCGGTATTTTTGCAGTTAAAGCATGTGCGATATAACAAGCAGAAAAGCAGCCGATAGGACAAATATCATCCTGATATGCAGGCGAAAAGGCTTTGCGGGTTAGCTGTGGCAGCCCTTGCTTTCATAATGACAGACATAGAAAAAATATAGCACCGGCTGAGTTCGCATCGCATATACATCTGATGAAATTCGTTGCTCTTACTGTTGAAATTATCACACATGCATCATATAATGATAAGTGGTACTACTACGGGCAAGGATCGTGTATAAAGGATTATGGAAATCCGAGGTGGATAGAATGATGACAAAATCAGATGCAGATGGACAAAACACAAGCCGCTACCGGATTTCAAAAAAGAAGCAGACACAGCCGATTTACGAGATGGTGCCCTGCTATGAGGAAGCAGTGATTCTGGGGGATTCACTGGCAGAATCCATACTGGATTTCCGCCTGCTTCGAAAACATAATGTTGTGGCAAAGCGGAACCGCTGCATCGACAGTATTCAGGGCGATTTGCTGTTTGCTATTTCCATGCAGCCCTCGGTGATTTTCATGGAATATGGAAAAAATGATATGCTCCGTTCCGGGAAAGATCTCAATGCCTTTATTGCCTGCTACCGAAGACAGATACAGATGCTGCAGAGTGCTTTGCCACAGACGGCAGTTTATATAAATTCCATTCTTCCGTTGAGAAGAGATGTCATGCAGCGCAATGGCGGGGAGCACAGGTATCATAGCTATAACCGGGCGCTTAAGGACATGTGCGATGCGCTTCAGCTCACCTTTATCGATAACAGCTCGCTGATGGAATGGGAGGATGAGGTCTATGAGTATGATGGCATACACCCGAAGTATCCCTATTATCCGAAATGGCTCCGGTATATGGCTGCCTGTGCGGGTCTGTTACCGAAAGAATCGGATTGACAGGGGCTTCTATGCATCATATATCAAAGAGAGTGCGGAAGCGAAAAAGAAAAGGTGCAGATGAACCTGCACCCTACAGACAGTGGTGACAGAAATACTCAGGATGAAGCTAAGCATTTCCATACTGTCGGATTCTTATTTTAAATATGTATTCAGAATGGCATCCAGCTGTTCTTTTTCTTTTTCCAGCCAGGTGTTGAAATCCATACCGGCTGCGGTTACGGCATCGGCAATGGCCGCTAAAAACAGACACATGTCCTCTTCCAGAACAACACCGGCAACATTTCCAAAGCGTTCGTGATACAAAGAATCACTGCCGGATACACTGAGGGTGAAGGCCGGATACGGCTTGCGGTCAATGACCTTTACCGTTCCCTGAAAGCCCAGCTGTCCAATCTGATTGGTTCCGCAGGAGCTTGGACATCCGGAAATAAATATTTTCGGCAATACATGATCTGCATAATTTTTTTCTCTGAGATAGAGGATGACATCCTTCAGCACACCCTGGGAATCGCGCAGCCCCACCTGACATGTGGAGGCTCCGATACACGCCGTACTTTCTTCAAAGGTATTGCGGGCACCATCCCCTGTGACAGCCAGTACACATTTGGCCTCGGCAGCGGTACAGTTGATGATGTAAACACCCTGCTGGGGAGTCAGACGCAGCTCTACAGCTTCCATATCCCGAATGCAGTCATAGATTTCCTGCAGCTTCTGCGGTGTCAGACTGCCGCCGATCGGGTGATAATAGACAGCATACAGCCCATGCTGCTTCTGGGCAAAGACTCTGCGATCGCTCAGCACTTGTGCATCACCTGTTTTCGTGATTGCCTCCTCACGGACAGCTATGGTAAGGCTTTGTCCCTGCAAAGCGCGTTTTAGACGCTCACGATAAGCATCCACAAAGCCCTCACTGCCAAGCGTTTCCTGCATATAACGGGTTCTTGCCTTGGCGCGGTTTTCATAATTCCCAAATTCCATGAACATCAATACCATCGTGGATACATAATATAGAATTGTTTCCGGTGCGACATGCTCACCCACACGTACACCCATGCGCGGATTGTTACCAAGTCCTCCTGCACAATATACATCAAAGGTATGATCCGGATTGGCAACAAAGCCCAGATCACGGAAGGTCGCATGTGCCTCGTTGCGCGAAGAGTTTGTAAACGCAACCTTCAGCTTGCGTGGCAGGGTGTACTTGTTTACGATGGACAGCAGGTATTCGCCGACACGCGCCGCATAGGGAAGGACATCGAAAGCCTCCTGCGGATCCACACCGCTCAGTGGGGAACACATGACATTACGCGGGAAATCACCGCCGCCCCCACGGCAGACAATGCCGTGATCCAGAGCATTTGACATGATACTGGGAATCTCCATACCGCTTAAATCATGCAGCTGGATCGTCTGGCAGGTCGTAAAATGCGCTCTGCTTACCCCATGCTCCTTACAGGTATCACATATGAATTTCAGCTTGTCCTTTGTCATGACCCCCTGATTCATACGAAGCCGCAGCATGAAGCTGGTGGCACCCCGCTGGGCATAGCTTCCAAAGCCTCCGGAATAGCCTTTAAATTCCTTTACATTCAGTTCCTTGTCCAGAAACCGTTTGGTCTGTGTACGGAAATCCTCGATTTCCGAACGCAGCTCTTCTCTCAGATCGTCGTTCATAAATTCCTCCTTGTTAAAATTGCACTCATGTATCATAGTAGCACGAATTTGGCACATCGACAAATTGTTCTGTGTTATAGGGGTATAAGGAATTCTTATACGGTTTCTATCCTGCCTGCTTGTATCTGCATCCTACAGCCTTTATAATATATCTGATTGGATTTTTAGGAAGAGGTGAAGGCATGGAGTTCGGGATATACGGTGTGTCTTATAAGGAAGCCGATGCGGATGTGAGAGATTGTACTGCATTTTCCGATACACAGAAAATGGAGCTGTATAATCAATTGCTGGATGTGGATATCACACAGGCTGTGATTCTATCCACCTGCAACCGCAGCGAGCTGTATTTCATATATGAAAAGGAGGAACAGCTGGATCAGATAAGGAAGCTGTTTCTGGCGGCTGCCGGAAAGGCTGTTCCGCTGTTTTTGAAAACAGGCGTGACTGCTGCCTGTTATCTGTTTGAGGTTGCTGCCGGATATCATTCCATGGTGCTTGGCGAGGATCAGATTCTGGGGCAGGTACAGAGCTGCTATCAAATGGCCAATCAGTGTCAGGCGTGTAGAAAACAGCTGCATCGCATGTTTCAAAGCTGCTTTGCGGCGGTTAAACAGCTGAAAACAGCATATAAAATCAGTGAGCATCCGATATCAATTGCCTATCTGGCTGTGAAAAATATCCGCAATGCCATGTCTTTGCGCAATGCGAGTGTTCTGGTTATCGGGAGTGGAGAAATGGCTGCACTGATGCTGCAGTACCTGCAGGAAGAGGAGCTGTCCGCATTGTATGTGTGCAGCCGCAGCCGATACAAGGCCCGGCAGGTGATGTCAGCTGCTATGGAATACATTCCCTTTTCGAAGCGCTATGAGGTTCTTCCATACTGTGATGTGATCTGTTCCATGACAGCCTCCCCGCATCGGATTCTGCGCAGGGAGGACATGCCGCCGATTGATCGAAAACAGCTGTATGTGGACTTGGCGATGCCAAGAGATATCGATCCGCAGCTGGCACAAAGGGGGCGTGTGGTGATTGATATCGATCATTTACAGCGGGAGGCCGATGAGCAGCTGGAGCAGCGAAGAGCCCTGCTGCAGAAGGCTCACGCCATGCTGGAGACTGCGGCACAGGAAGCGTATGCCAGCCTGCATTCACAGGAGGTGGATCATCTGATTCAGTCTCTGCAGCAGCGTAGTGAGCAGATGGCTGCTGATACCTATGCCCTGCTCCAAACAAGGCTGCAGCTCAGCCCGCATGAGCAGCAGGTGCTGAAAAAGGTTTTGCACACCTCCTTTCTGCGAATGGTCAAGGAGCCGATGCTGGCCTTGAAAAAAGCGAAGGGGCAGGATCAGCAGCTGTATGCGCGGCTGCTGGAAACGATGCTGAAAGGAGACTGATCATGCATATACGAATGGGAACCAGAGGAAGTGCGCTGGCGCTGGCTCAATGCAACGAGGTAAAGGCACTGCTGGAAAAGGCGTATCCCCAGCATAGCTTTGAAATCTGTGTGATTACCACAAAGGGGGACCGTATCCAGCATGTGGCATTGGACCAGATGAAGGATAAGGGAATCTTTGTAAAGGAAATAGAGCAGCAGCTGCTGGAGCATACGATTGATCTTGCTGTACACAGCATGAAGGATATGCCTTCGGTGCTGGATGAGCGTCTGTGCTTTACCGAAACGCTTTTACGAGAGGATGCACGCGATGTCCTCGTACTGCGTAATGCAACATCTCTGGAGTCACTGCCCCTGCATGCCCGCATCGCAACAGGAAGCAAGCGACGCAGGTTTCAGCTTTTGCGGCAGCGTGAGGATTTGGAAATCGTCGGCATACGCGGAAATATCGAAACACGGCTGAAAAAGCTGGAGGATCAGCAGCTGGATGGTATCGTTCTGGCAGCTGCCGGATTAAAGCGGCTGCAGCTTGCACAGTATATAACTCAAACCCTGCCAGAGCATATCATGGTACCGGCGGTTGCACAGGGGGCGATTGCCATAGAGGTGCACAAAAAGAGGAATGACCTTGTGGAGCTTGTCAATGCACTGTGTACAAAGCGTGTGGATGAGGAGGTCTGTGCCGAGCGTGCCTTTCTACAGGAGCTCAACGGTGGCTGTCATACACCGCTGGGCGCCAGATGCATACTACATGAGGCTGATGCAGAGCTGTTTGCGGTCTATGGCAGTGAGGATGGAGCCAGGCTGTTTGATCTGCATGTGAGCGGACCAAGAGCACAGGCACAGGCGATGGCCATTGAAGCGGCGCAGCGCCTACGGAAAAAAGTGGAGGAAGGTCTATGATTTATCTTACCGGAGCCGGCTGCGGCACTTGGGAGCTGCTGACACTGCGTGCGATGCGGATGATTCAAAAAGCGGACTGCATTTTGTATGATCGTCTGCTGGATCCTGAAATCCTGACATTTGCACCAAAGCACTGTGACTGCATTTATGTTGGCAAAAAGGCAGGGAAGCATGCCATGGCACAGGAGGAGATTCAGCGTCTGATGATTGAGAAGGCGGCCCGGTTTGATACGGTTGTACGGCTCAAGGGAGGGGACCCCTGTGTGTTCGGTCGTGTCGGGGAAGAAGCACAGGCATTGGCGCAGGCCCATGTACCGTTTGAAATCATACCCGGAATATCCAGCGGAATCGGCGGTCTGGCATTTGCCGGTATTCCGATTACGCATCGCGATTATGCCAGTGGTGCCCGCCTGATGAGTGCACATGGCAAAGCGGGCACCATGAGCGACCTTGATTACGCAGGCATGGCACATACCCGGGATACGCTGATTTTCTATATGGGGCTGCAACAGCTGTCCGCAATCGTATCCGGACTTATGCAGGCAGGGCGTAATCCAAATACACCGATTGCACTTGTCAGCAATGCCGGCCGTGCGACACAGACGATGGTGACGGCAACGCTAAAGGATATCGAAGACAGAGATCTTTCCGCAATTGTTTCTCCCGCACTGATTGTTATAGGCGGGGTAATCAATTTGCAGGAGGAATTGAATTTCATGAAACGGCGTCCCTTGTTTCAAAAACGCTACCTGCTTCCTCAGTTTGCCGATGCGAAGCGAGAGCTGCAGCTTGAGCTGCAGGATTTGGGTGCTGCCGTTGATTGCATAACAACAGGAAGGATTTGTGCAAACCCAGCTCTTTTGGATGATGTCAATCTGCAGGAAACAGATATTCTTGTATTTTCAAGCCGCAATGCCATTGAGATTTTCTTTACACAGCTGGTGCAGCGCAGACAGGATGTACGTCAGCTTTCTACTGTTAAAATCGCCGTGGTGGGTGAGAAAAGCAGGCAGGTGCTGGCCCGCTATGGCATACAGGCGGACATACAGCCGCAGCAGGAGGACAGCGAGCATCTGGCACTGGAGCTGCAAAAGCATATTTCAAAAAATGACCGTCTCGTGCTTGTGAAGGCGGACAATGATAATCGTGTGCTGTTTGAGCAGCTGCAGGAGCATGCACATGTATCACTTTGCAAGGCCTATACGGTGCAAGAGCTGCCCTTTGACCTGCCGCAGCACGTTTATGACGGAGCGCTGTTCACATGCAGCTTCCATGTGCATGCCTGTCTTGGAAGGCTCATGGAGTGTCAGGATGTTACTGAGCTGAAGGTCTATTCCATGGGAGCACATACTACAAGAGCATTACGCAGCTATGGCTGTCAACATATTATCGAGCTGCCGAAAGCGGATAAAGGGCTGTTCGGCACCTGTATCATAGAGGAGGAAGCACATGTATAGAGGAAGAAGACTGCGAAAAAACCAGGTTATCCGTTCCATGATGAAGGAAACGGTACTGACGAAAAGAGATTTGATATATCCACTGTTTGTTGTGGAAGGCGAAAATATATGCCGGGAAATTGAAACACTGCCCGGGGTTTATCATTATTCCATTGATCGTCTGTGTGAGGCTCTGGATGAAATGAGAGGAGCGCAGGTTCTGTCCTGTATCCTGTTCGGTATTCCGAATCATAAGGATGCCTGTGGCACTCAGGCGTATGCACAGGATGGTATCGTACAGAGGGCGATTCGCTTTATCAAGTCGTATGCACCGGAAATCTATGTGATTGGGGATGTGTGCATGTGTGAATATACCGACCACGGTCATTGCGGCATTCTCAATGCCGAGGGAGATGTGATGAATGATGAAACGCTGTCCTATCTGAACCGCATTGCACTCAGCTATGCACAGGCAGGCATCGATATGGTTGCGCCAAGTGATATGATGGATGGTCATATAGCATCCATTCGACAGACACTGGACAGTGCAGGCTTTCAGAATGTTGCCATTATGGGCTATAGCGCAAAGTATGCCTCCAGCTTCTACGGACCGTTTCGAGCTGCTGCCAATTCTGCACCGAGCTTTGGGGATCGAAAGGGCTATCAGATGGATTATGCAAACAGGGAAGAGGCATTGCGGGAGCTGCAGGCGGATGTGGATGAGGGCGCTGATGTTTTGATGGTGAAGCCGGCGCTTGCCTATCTGGATATTGTCAGAGAAGCGAAGGAGCAGTTCTCCCTGCCGCTGGCAGTTTATAATGTCAGCGGAGAATATGCCATGCTGAAAATGGCGGTGGATCAGGGCCTGGTTCGCGAGGAAGCAATCTTTGAAAGCATTCTGGCAATGAAGCGCGCAGGTGCCGATTTGATCATCACCTATTTTGCTTTGTATCTCGCCCGTAAAATTGATGAGGGGGTGCAGTGATATGAAGCATACATCGAGTCTTGCCCTGTTTCATGAGGCCTGTGCGCTGATGCCCGGGGGTGTGAATTCACCGGTACGCTCCTTTTCCAGCGCCCATGCGGATTGTCTGTTTGCGGATCATGCCTATGGATCCCATATCGTGGATGTGGATGGCAACACCTATCTGGATTATATCGGTTCCTGGGGACCGATGATTCTGGGACATGCCCATCCGCTGCTTAGCGGGCATCTGGAGGAGGTTATTCAAAAGGGCATCAGCTTCGGCCTTTGCACAGCGCAGGAGGTGGAGCTTGCCCGGCTGATCACGGATGCCTATCCCGGTCTTGCCATGGTACGTATGGTGAATTCCGGCACAGAAGCAACCATGTCTGCCATACGGACTGCCCGCGGCTTTACAGGAAGAGATAAAATAATCAAATTTGAAGGCTGTTATCACGGACACAGTGATGGCCTGCTGGTGAAAAGCGGTTCCGGAGCATTGACATTCGCAACGCCTACCAGCCCCGGTGTTCCGGCGGATGTTGTAAAGCATACCCTTGTATGCAGCTACAATGATCTGGAGAATGTGGAGGCAGTAATCAAAGCGAATGAACAGCAGATTGCCGCAGTTATACTGGAGCCGATTGCAGGAAATATGGGTGTGGTGAAAGCAGAACCTCAATTTCTTCAGGGATTGCGCAGACTATGTGACGTACATGGCATCGTATTGATTTTTGATGAGGTGATCAGCGGCTTTCGTGTACGGTATGGCGGAGCTGCAGAGCTGTATGGAATCGTACCGGATATGGCCTGCTTCGGAAAAATCATCGGAGCCGGACTTCCGGTTGGTGCGTATGGCGGCAGAGCGGACATTATGCAATCGGTAAGTCCCAGCGGACCGGTGTATCAGGCAGGTACGCTATCCGGTAATCCGCTGGCGATGCACCTGGGCTGCCGTCTTTTGCGATATCTGAAGGAGCATCCCGAAACTTATACTGAGCTTGAGGAGAAGGGGGCGTATTTGAAGGAAGGTATGCAGACAATTCTACAGGAGATGAAGCTGCCGTATCAGCTTCATCAGGCGGGAAGTTTGCTGACCCTGTTTTTTACCCGACAGAGCATTCACAGCTTTACGGATGTGCAGACCTGCGATGTGACATTGTTCGAGCGCTATTTCCGCTATCTCTATGATCATGGCATTTTGATTGCACCATCGCCATATGAAGCAATGTTTCTTTCTACTGCCCATACGTATGAAGAACTGGATCATACCCTGCAGATTATGCGAGAAGCATTAAAACAGCTTATATGAGTCTGTGTGTACAGCTGTCGCTGCAGGGTGTAGCGGTTCTGGTCATCGGAGGAGGTCGCATCGCCTATCGCAAGTGCTGTCAGCTGGAGCAGGAGGGGGCAGAGCTTGTCGTTATCGCAAAGCAGTTTGATGCATGCTTTCAAGGGGCTGCTTATCCGTGCATAACCGATTCCTATCGCCCGCAGCAGCTGCAGGGGAAGATGCTGGTCCTTGCCTGCTGTGATGATTTGATCAGCAATAGGCAGATATGCGAGGATGCCAAGCAGGCAGGTATCTTTGCAATGAGTGTCCGGCAGAATTGCGGTGCCAGCATGCATGCCCTGGCTGTGGAGGAAACAGCGGAGTATGTGCTTGCGGCAGGGACAAAAGGGGCAAGTCCGCTGCTTGCCCGTCAGATGCTGAAGGAAATGAATGCTGTTGTGAAAAAGAACTATGCTTCCCGTATCGCCATGCTGCGCAAGCTGCGTCAATATATCCTGCAGCATATCCAGAAGGAGGAACGCCCGCAGCTGCTTTCCCGTCTGGTAAGACTGTCTCAGCGTGATCTGTATTGTATAGAGCAGGCCCTGCAGGGGAAAGGCCTGCAGCTGGTATGCTTTCATGGAGTGAAGGAGGATGTGTCTCAGGAACTGGAGAACTTTTGTGCCGCCATAGAGCACAGGAAAACAAATCTTGTAGCTGCAGCGGCATTTCTCTTCGAAGGTGTCAGTGATACATCGGCACAGCCGGTTGCGCAATGGCTGCAAATCGTTAAGTCCCTGCATATTCCGGTCACCCTGGTGCCGATGCTGTTTCAAAACGGCCGCTATTACAGCCGTCTTCTTTCCATAAAGAGTGAGAATGTACGGGTAAAGCCGCTTATGTTTCAAGAGCGCTCAGAGGTTTGGCAATGTCTGCAGGAGGTACGCAGGGAAAGCGGCTGTGCCAATCTGCTTGTTATCTATCATTCGTGTGTAGACGGAGCATTCAGTGAACTGCTGCAGGGACTTATGAAAGAGGATGTCCATTTCCATGCCGTTCATGAAAAGCAGACAATGGATTGCATACTGCCTTGGAGAGAGGAAAGCGTGGCAATTCTTCCCATGTACATGCTGCGGGGAAGTCATTACCGTAAGGATAGTGATGGCGGCTCTGCTTTGGTACAGAGCCTTCAGAAACAAAATTGCAGTGTGCATGTGTTGCAGGCATCCTGCATTGAGCTGAGAGCTTTTCAGGAGTTTATCATACAAAAAATGGAATGATACAGGCATTTCATTTTTTTGTATCTTTTGATAACATAGAAAGGAAAAGCATAGAAAACAGGAGCAGGGCGTTCATTAAAGAAACGGCATATACCGAAGCATGCAGGAGGTACCGGCCTATTTTAATGATTATAGGGGGATTCGAATCTGTGTATAAGCAGTGAATCAGAAATTTGGAACTTTGAAGCATGTATAAAGCGGCTTATTTTAGAAATTAGAAAATTTTATACGGGTAGCACAGGAAAATAAAGCGCTTTCGTAGTATAATAAAGATAAAGAAAATACAATGGAGATGGAGAATATGACGACACAATTTCGGATTGAAAAAGATTCCTTGGGGGAGGTGCAGGTACCCTGTGATGCATTATATGGAGTACAGACGGTGCGTGCAACACAGAATTTCCCCATCACACACC
>OGON01002082.1_pt1 | contig 12741 bp, 8 predicted proteins | sample 1552671 | NCBI WGS metagenome assembly OGON01 (sample SAMEA2580136, study PRJEB22360) | human gut metagenome | biome: human gut; feature: human-associated habitat; material: faeces | place: Denmark | collected 2008/2010 | reverse complement strand
AAGAAGTCTGTGCCTCCAGATTCTTAAAAAATTCTTTTAATGTGACATTTTGCAAATTCATTGACATTGTTTGCGAAATGTCCTGTGCGTACATGGTTGTACACAAAAACAGGAGTGCTGCACTCCGAAATACTTTCTTCATGACTATGATAAATAGACTTAAGTTAGAATTAAACAATTGATTTTTAAAAACACTTTTTCTTAGATTTCACCTGTTCATCTCATAGGCTCATTTTATTTTTAATTGGTTAGACTTATTAATCGTAACATTGTTTCCTGTGATCTCATAATTAAATCCATATTGAAATTTCAAAGCTTCCATGACATACGGAAGTTGTTCGTCCTTAAAAGAGCCGGAAATCTGATCGTTCGCAATCTCCGGACATAGCAGGTCAATATGCACACCATACCATCTTTCGATCTTTTGGAACACCGAACCCAACTTCTCCGATTCGAACACCAGATGATTCTGCGTCCACGCGGTTTCTTTTACATTGTCTGTATTGTGAAAACTGATTTTCCCATTATTTTTCGAATAGATCGCTTTCTGCGACGGTTTCAGGATAAAACTTTCAGAAGGCGACTTGGAATCGTAGAGGCGCACGGAGCCTTCAATCAAGGAAGTCTCTACAAAGTCATTCTCCTCATACGAATAGACATTGAAGCAAGTCCCCAACACTTCGATATTCAGATTGCCGACCTGCACGACAAACGGATGTTTCCTGTCCTTGGAAACCTGGAAGTACCCCTCGCCCTTCAAACGGGCGACACGCTTTCCGTTGACATAGGCGTAGGACAAAGAGCTTTCCGAATTCAATTTGACAGAACTCTTATCCGGCAAGGTCAACTGCACCTTATCTCCGGCCGGAACTTCCGCCAAGAAAGAAGAGTTCGCATTTTGCAATTCATGCAGAAGAGAAAAGTTCCACGCCGTAACGGACAAGACGGCAATCACGGCCGCCGCCACCACGATACGGGACCAGCGTATGGAGATTTTAGGAGGATGTATCTGCAGACGAAGTCTCCGATGAATTTCCCGCTTACGACCGACTTCCATAGACGGATAAACCGTATTCTCATCCCAAAACGCTTCCATCCTTTCGGCCAGTTCCTGGTCCGAAAGATGATTCAAGGACTCCTTGAAGCCCTCGAAGTCTTTCCGGTTGGTCTTTCCGCTTAAGAATTGAGAATATAATTTATCAAATAAATCGGTCATAATTTGTTGCTTGTTTATAGTTACACGAAGGAGTACCGAAAAAGTACCAGGCGTTTTTATATGTTCTAAAGCATATTCCTGTTTCTTCCCCTATAATACGCTCGAAGTTTCCTTTAGCGAAACTTTCTGTTTCACCGTACGAACTTTTAGTTCCAAGCGCTGAAACTATCTGGAACTCCAAGAGCCGCTTTGGGAAAGGAAAGTAAGCTTCTCAAGTTTTCTTATATGAAAAGGGCGAAAAGATAATTATATTTCCGAAGTTCCTCACGCAGAATCTTTAACGCTGCGGACAAATGATTCTTTACCGTCTGCTCGGAAATATCCGAAAGAGCGGCTATTTCGGCATTGCTCATTCCCTCTTCACGGCTCATTTCAAAAATGTTCCGCTGCGCGGGGGTCAGTTTTTGCTTAGCTATCGCCAGCTTGTCGATAAAGTCATCGTAATATATTTTTTCTACGGAAGTGTTATCCAAAAGATGTTCGTCTTCACAAAAGCGTATGTAATCTTCAAAATCCGGACGGTTGATCTGTTGGCGGAAAACATCGATCACATGGTTCTTGGCAATCGTGAACAACATGGATTTGAAAGAGCCTTCAACAGACAAGGAGGTACGCATGTTCCACAGCTTGAGGAACGTCTCCTGTACGATATCTTCCGCCTGGACAGATGATTTCGTATGCAGCAAGGCGAAACCGTACAAAGAATCCGCGTACATATCATATAATGTATCGAACGCCTCATAGGAACCACGTTTAAGTTTTTCTATAGTATTTCTATGTATCTCTGTTTCATGCATATTCACCTCTTTCACCCCTCACTTTGAGTTCGTAAAGATAGAAATAAACTACTAAACAGCTACTATTAAGTTTATTTCTATCTTTTTTTATAATAATACCGTATCTTTACACCCATAAAAACGCAAAGCATGAAATCATTATTTATCCTGACTTCAGCACTACTGTTTACGACAAACGTGCTGGCCGAAAATGATCCGCTATGGATGCGCTATCCGGCAATTTCTCCAAACGGTGAAACGATCGCCTTTACTTACAAAGGCGATATCTACACCGTTCCGGCAAACGGTGGCAAAGCTACCCAGTTAACAACCCATCCGGCTCACGATACGCGCCCGATCTGGTCGCCTGACGGCAGCAAGATCGCGTTTGCTTCTGACCGGAACGGAAACTTCGATATCTTCATCATGGATATGGAAGGAGGTAGCCCGAAACAGTTGACCACTCACTCCGCAAATGAATATCCGGAAACGTTCAGTGATGCAAAGCACATTCTCTATTCGGCCGCGATCCAGCAGGATGCGAAAGACAGCCAATTCCCCTCCGGGCAATTTCCACAAATCTACCGGATCGGTATCAATGGAGGACGCCCCGAACTCTATTCTTCCCTCGCCATGGAAAGCCTAGCTTTGAACAAGAAGGGTGACAAACTCTTATACCAAGACAAGAAGGGATATGAAGATCCTTGGCGTAAACACCACCAGTCTTCCATCACACGGGACATCTGGTTGTGCACTCTCGGTCGGGAACATTCCTTCCAAAAAATAACTTCCTTTAAAGGAGAAGACCGTAATCCGGTATGGGCGACAGACGGTTCTTCCTTCTACTATCTGAGTGAAGAAAAAGGAAGTTTCAATATATTCAAAAACGACCTGACCGGCAGAAATAGCCGGCAGATAACCAATCATACCATGCATCCCGTCCGTTTCCTAACTTCCGACAACAACGGCAACCTCTGTTACGGATACGATGGCGAAATCTATACGGTCAAAGAGGGTACACAGCCTAAGAAAGTGGATGTACAGATCATCTCGGATAAGGTGGAGAACGACCTGATCCATCAACTCAAGGCAAGCGGGGCCACCGATATCGCAGTTTCCCCTAATGGCAAAGAAGTCGCTTTTATCGTGCGCGGCGATGTATATGTAACCTCGGTCGACTACGAAACTACCAAACAAATCACCAACACACCGCAGCAGGAGCGCGATCTCGATTTCAGCCCAGACGGACGCTCATTGGTTTACTCGGCCGAACGGGGCGAAACCTGGGGCGTTTATCAAAGCAGCTTGGTACGCAAGAACGACAAATATTTCACATACGCACAGGAATTGAAGGAAGAACCGTTGGTGGTAAATTCGCAGACCTCTTTCCAGCCGATGTATTCTCCGGACGGAAAGGAAGTCGCTTTCTTGGAAAACCGTACGACTCTACGCGTGATTAATTTGAAAAACAAACAAGTACGCACCGTCCTGGATGGTAAATATAATTATTCGTATGCCGACGGCGATCAATATTATCAATGGTCACCCGACAGCAAATGGTTCCTCGCTAAATATATCGCGATCGGAGGATGGAACAATACGGACATCGTTTTGGTGAAAGCGGACGGCAGCGGCGAAATGACCAACCTGACCGAAAGCGGCTACTCCGACAACAACGCCAAATGGGTACTGGATGGAAAAGCGATGATCTGGTCGTCCGACCGGGCCGGTTATCGCAGTCATGGCAGTTGGGGAGCAGAAGATGATATTTACATCATGTTCTTCGACGGCGAAGCATACGACAAGTCCGCCTCACCAAAGAGGAACAAGCTTTGTTGGACGAAGAAAAAGAGGACAAAGATAAGGACGAAAAAGACAAGGACAGCAAGAAAGACAAGGATAAAGACGATGACAAGAAAGACGAAAAAGCAGATAAGCCGGTCGAACCGCTTAAATTCGACTTGGCCAATCGTAAAGACCGTATCATGCGCTTGACCGTCAACTCGTCATTCTTAGGTGACGCCGTCCTGACGCAGAAAGGCGACAAGCTATATTATTGCGCCGCATTCGAAAACGGTTACGACCTATGGGAACACAATTTCAAGGAGAACACCACCAAACTACTGATCAAAGGTGTCGGTGGCGGAACGATGTTCCCCGACAAGAAAGGCGAGAACATTTTCCTCGTTTCGGGAGGCCAGTTGAAGAAGATCGAAATCAAGGACAGCAAAACGAAACCGATCGCATTCAAAGCCGAATTTTCATATCGCCCGGCGAAAGAACGCGAATATATATTCCATCACACCTGGCGCCAAGTATTAGACAAGTTCTACGATCCCAAAATACATGGTATCAATTGGGCCGGATATGGAAAGGCATACGAAAAATTTCTTCCGCATATCAACAATAACTACGATTTCGCAGAAATGCTTTCTGAAATGTTAGGCGAACTAAACGGTTCACATACCGGTGCACGCTACCGCTCTGCATCTTCCGCACCAGCAACAGCTAGCTTGGGCGCTTTCTATGACAACAATTACACAGGCGACGGTTTGAAGATTGAAGAAATCATCGCCAAAGGCCCGTTGACAAAAGCCGACACCAAGATCAAGCCTGGCTGCATCATCGAAAAGATAGACGGCACGAATATCAAGAGTGGAGAAGATTACTATCCGCTATTAAGCGGCAAAGCCGGCAAGCAGGTACTACTGTCCGTTTACGATCCGGCAACCAAAGAACGTTTCGAAGAACAAGTCAAACCGATCACCTACGGCACACAATCCGATTTGCTTTACAAACGTTGGGTGGAACAGAAGCGCCAGATGGTCGACAAGCTGTCGAACGGAAAGATCGGATATGTACATGTCAAAGGCATGAACAGCGAAAGTTTCCGCGATACCTATTCCGAGCTGTTAGGTCGTTGCCGCGAGAAGGAAGCCGTGATTGTCGATACGCGCCATAACGGTGGCGGTTGGCTTCATGAGGACCTGGCAATTTTGTTGAGTGGAGAACTGTATGCTAAATTCACTCCGCGCGGACAGTTCATCGGAAACGATCCGTTTAACAGATGGCTGAAACCGTCATGCGTACTGATGTGCGAAGACAATTATTCGAACGCCCACGGTTTTCCCTGGACATATAAGACGTTGAAAATCGGCAAACTGATCGGCGCTCCCGTACCGGGAACGATGACTGCCGTATGGTGGGAAACCCAAATTGACCCGTCAATCGTTTTCGGTATCCCGCAAGTCGGCATGCAAGATATGCAGGGCCGCTATCTCGAAAACCAACAACTCGAACCTGACATCGAAGTCTACAACTCCCCCGAATCACAGCTAAGAGGCGAAGATCACCAGCTGGAAGAGGCGGTAAAAGAGATGTTGAAAGAGGTACAAAAGTAATATTATGTGCGATCTCAAAGCGGCTCTCATCCACTGCTACGGAATGGGAGCCGTTCTTTTTCGTACGCAATTCACGTACTTATCCTTCACTTTTTGCCATACTTATAAGATTCAATGTTTATCCAAACGAAAGCATTACCAGTTCTGCCTTCACCCGATAATATGACTTCATTATTTCTCTACGAACATAAACAGAAGGGATAAAACATAGTTACATTTAACTGTCATACTATCACTAATTGTCTTTTATCTATTGAATATCAATAGACCCAAGCAATGATAGTAGGTATGATGGATGCCTATTTCATCTATCATACTATCATTAACCGCCTGTCCGACATTTTTCTTCACATTACTTATTTTCAATAACATAATAAGATAAACCCATTGACACCCGGGTCTCGATATCATTCACACTCGGGTGTCAAGACCGTTCACATCCGGGTGTAAAAAGCCTGTAAACGGGAATCTTCGGCACTTTTTCTGCCTGTTTGAAGCAAAATAAGTCACGTATTTCAACAAAAAAGACGGTATCTCCTACAGAAAAACATCCTCAATAGCTTTTACTTAAAACTTGCGACAAGTTGCAAATATAGCTATAGATGATAAGAATAAGCTACATATTTTATTAATATTGCAGTCTATATGTACTAAATAAAAGATAAATATGAATAGAATTTGCCAACTTTTCGGTATTCAATACCCAGTTATTCAAGGCGGAATGGTTTGGTGCAGCGGATGGCGGCTGGCCTCGGCAGTCAGCAACGCAGGTGGTCTCGGCCTGATAGGAGCCGGCTCCATGCACCCTGAGGTTTTACGCGAACATATCCGTAAATGCCAGTCAACCACCGACAAACCTTTCGGAGTGAACGTACCCTTGATGTATCCGGAAATCGACGCTTTGATGAATATATTGGTGGAAGAAGGTGTGAAGATTGTTTTCACTTCAGCCGGCAATCCTAAAACTTGGACAGGCTTTCTAAAAGGACACGGGATAAAAGTCGCCCATGTCGTCAGCAGCTCCAAATTTGCTGTCAAATGTGAACAAGCCGGTGTCGATGCTATCGTTGCTGAAGGTTTTGAAGCTGGCGGGCATAACGGGCGAGAAGAGACAACGACTCTTTGCCTGATACCTGCTGTACGCCGTGCCACGACTCTCCCCTTAATTGCTGCCGGCGGTATCGGAACAGGTAACGCCATGCTGGCAACTTTCGCTCTCGGAGCCGAAGGGGTTCAGATCGGTACCCGTTTTGCCCTGACAGAAGAAAGTTCCGCACATGAAAACTTTAAACAATTGTGTCTCAACCTGAACGAAGGTGACACGAAGCTCTTGTTGAAAAAACTTTCCCCCACCCGTTTGGTGAAAGGAGAATTCACTACAGCTGTCGAAGAAGCCGAAGCCCGTGGGGCTTCCGCCGAGGAAATGAAAGAACTGTTAGGAAAAGGCCGTTCCAAGAAAGGTATTTTCGAAGGAAATCTTCAAGAAGGCGAACTGGAAATCGGACAAGTCGCATCCTTATTCCGCGAAATGCAGACCGTGTCCGAAGTCATGAAAGAAATCATGGAAGACTTCCGCAAAGGAATGGAAAAGATACAACTGGCGTTATAGGTCAGGACACAAAAGTTTTTTTCAACGTCACTTCTGCCCTATCATCTGCAGAAGTGACTGTTCCATTTGTCATTGATTTCTCGCTCATGTTCGGTTACAATCGGTTCATTCGGTAACCACTATTCAAGTACCAGCACCTCGTTGTCCTTATAGCTTTCATAGCTGGAAACTATTACCTTTTCACCCGCTTCAAGGCCATCGATGACTTCGTAATATTGCGGGTTCTGGCGACCAATCTTGATCTTGCGGCGATATGCTTTCTTGCCGTCTTTGTCAAGAACGAATATCCAGCTACCTCCTGTGCTCTGAAAAAAGGTTCCACGCGGGATGATGATACTTTCTGTCGGCTGTCCAAGTTCCAGATTAATGTAATAGGTCTGTCCGCTACGGATATTATCTGGGCGTTCACCGGTAAAGACGAAATCCGTACGGAACTTACCGTCTCGCACTTCCGGATAGACTTTGCGTACGTTCAATTCAAAATCCGACCCCTGACGTTCGAATGTTGCGGACAATCCCTTTTTCACGCGGTCGATATAATGTTCATCGATCAAAGCTTCGATCTTATAGTCCGACAAATCGTTTATTTGTCCGATCTTCTGTCCGGCCGAAACATTTTGGCCCAACACGACATCCAACAATCCCAATTCACCGTCGATCTGCGAGCGGACATTCAAATGTTCCTTGCGTTCATGAACCAAAGCAATATTTTTACGCATATTAGACAAACTAGTTTCCATTTCGTCCATCTGGATCGTACGGGAGATCGAATCCTGACGCAAACGTTCCACAACCAAGTCATATTTCTTACTTGCCAACTCAAAATCTTCTTTTGCTTTCAGGAATTCTTCCTTTGCAATCAAGTTTTCCTCATACAACTTTTTCTGCTGGTTATAAGCACGACGGTAGCGTGTCATGTCGACATCCAGCTGTGCTTTTTCCAATTGATTGTTCAATTTGTCCTGTTCCATCGTCACCTGTGTATTACGAAGAAAGTTCTGCTTTTCCGCCAACTGTGCCTCAGCATCCAAGATCTGCAGGTCGAGATTTGAATTGGAAAGACGGATAATCACATCCCCTTTCTTCACCTGTGCCCCTTCTTCCACTACTTTTTCCTGCACGATACCACCTTCTTCCGGGCTGAGCTGCACAACCGTAATGGGCTGTACTTGACCGTTCACACGAACGAAATCGTTAAATTGCTCTTTCGTCACATTCCCTATATTGACACCGCGGGCATCCACTTTCAATGTCGAAGCGTGATCACCGAAAACAATCCATCCCACCAAAATCAAGAAAAAAGCACCACCTGCTACATAAGGAATATGCTTCTTTTGAAAACCTTTCTTTTTTTCTAATTGTATATCCATGACTGTATGTTTTTTTATTTTTTAATTCTTAATTTTTAATTTCCAATCAACGGTTGTCCTTTATAGTAATCAACCTGACGGCACTTCATTATGTACAGCAAACGCCTCTGTAAAAGATCAGCCTTTGAGTTCAACAAAATCGTCGCATTTGTCTGCACATCGAGTGGACTCATCAGTCCTTCCTCAAATTTACGCAGGGTTATCTGATAAGCCAAAGCATCGGCCTTTACTTTCTTCTCCATTTGGATCGTTTCTTTAGCATAGCCCTCCCGATCGAGAACGGCTTGCTCTACATCTTTCTGCAACTGACGAAGTGTTTCGGTTTGCTTTTCATAAGCAATCCGGACATTGTTGCGGGCACGGCGCATATTGGTAATCCGAGACAAGCCGTCAAAAAAAGGAAAACTAAAACTAAAATAAATATATTCCCCACGGTTATTTTTAAACTGGTTTTTAAAAGCAACGGGAGCGTTTTCCGATTTCAGATTTTCAAAATAACTGGTACTGATTCCAGCTTCGACGGAAAGAGTCGGAAGTAATTTTCCTTTTGTTATCAAGTAATTCATTTTACTAGCTTTCAATTGAAAAGCGGCCTGCAAAGCAGTCGGATTATTTGCCATAGCATAATCTTGAATGGCACTGACAGATTCCTCGGCCAATATATCCTGTACGGGAGGAACAACCGTATCGACATCAAGTGCCAAATCCGACGGATAGTTCATCGCGTTCTTCAAGGTCATCATCGCCGTATTATAAAGGTTCTGCTGATGCGTCAGATTGTAATCGTCACCAGCTACCTGCGATTCGATCTGGGCAACGTCTGCCTTCCCTTTCAAACCCAATTCTTCCTGGCGACGCGTTTTGTATAAAAGGCGCTGGCTGTCTTCCAACTTTTCAGAACACATTTTCACCAGTCCCTGATAATAGACAACCGTAATAAACGCATCCATAATGCTGATTGCCAAATCATCTTTCTGCTTCTGCAAATCATTTCTCCCCATATAGCGATTCACATTTGCCAACCGCCATTGATTAATCAACTGCCCACCTCTGAAAAGCGGCAAAGAAGCGTATACCCCATAACCGTTATTAAAGGTGGAAGTGTTTACATAGGTATTCGTTTCCGGGTCTACAGAGCGTCCGAATCGGTACTGAGCGTCTACTTGTGTACTTATCGAAGGCAAAAAAGAGGCTATGGCGGACTGATGTTCAGCCTTGTATGTATTATTGGTATAAAGCTGCTGCTTTACTTTCGGACTGTTCTCCACTGCATAGCGCATGCAATCGTCCAAACTCCATATTTTATTCTGCGCCATTATCGAGGCTGCCAGAGCAAAAGAAAGTACTGTTGTAAATATAATTCTTTTCATTGCTATATTATTTTCTACCTGATAAAATGCAAAGAGCGTGCCAAAACAGTCAAAACATTATATCACAACATGTTAACAAATTCAGTACTTTTACCAAGTGTCAAAAAATTAGACAATACTGTAAAAGAATTAGACAATGACCGTCATCCGAGCAGGGTTCTATTCTGCTCGGATAAGTTCGATAATGGCATAAAGATAGTTGGGCATATACCCTAATTAATAATTAGTGGCAGACAAAAACAAGACTACCAGTAAAACAACAAAATTTCTTTTAAATTATCAGTTACTCAGCAGAACAAATTATCTTTGCAGCAGACATACAAGAAAAACAGATGACAAAACAAGGCACTATACTGGTAGTTGACGACAACAAAGGAATCCTTACCGCAGTACAGATGCTGTTAGGCACTTGCTTCGAGAAGGTGATCACGATCTCTACTCCCAATAAAATAAAAGCCACACTGCATGATGAAAATATTGATGTGGTTTTACTGGATATGAATTTCAGTGCCGGTATTAATACCGGCAACGAAGGGTTGTTCTGGCTTTCGGAAATAAAAAAGGAAGATGCTTCGATACAGGTCGTTCTTTTCACGGCCTATGCGGACATCGACCTTGCCGTACGGGGAATCAAGGAAGGAGCGGCCGATTTCGTGGTCAAGCCCTGGGATAACGCCAAACTGCTGGAAACATTGAAAACGGCCTATAATATCCGGACGGCAAACCGTAAAGGCATTTCGATCGCCACAGACAAACTCGTCGTTTCCAAAGAAAGCGGAATGTTTTGGGGGGAAAGTAACGCCATGCAGCAACTTCGTTCCCTAATTGAAAAAGTAGCCCGGACGGATGCCAACATATTGGTGACTGGGGAAAACGGGACAGGTAAGGAGATGCTTGCCCGCGAGATCCATCTACTTTCCAACCGGAAAAAGGAGACATTGGTCCCAGTCGATATGGGGGCCATCACGGAAACTCTTTTCGAAAGCGAATTGTTTGGACATGTCAAAGGTGCATTTACCGATGCTCGGGCAGACCGTCCGGGGAAATTCGAGGTTGCCAACAAAGGCACACTGTTTCTTGACGAGATAGGAAACCTCTCCTACCATTTGCAAGCCAAATTATTGACTGCTTTGCAACGCCGTAGTATCGTCCGTGTAGGAAGCAATACGCCTATCCCGGTCAATATTCGCCTGATTTGTGCCACCAACCGTGACTTACAGGAAATGGTACAGAAAGGAAATTTTCGCGAGGATCTACTCTATCGTATCAATACGATTCATGTGGAGATACCGCCACTCAGAGAACGACCGGAAGACATCGTACCCCTTACCGAAATATTCCTTTCCAAATATACCAAGATATATGGAAAAACAGCCATGTGTCTCAGCCTGGATGCCAAAGAGAAGCTGAAAGCGCAACCTTGGTTCGGGAATATCCGGGAACTCGAACACACAATCGAAAAAGCCGTCATCATTGCCGAAAGGAGTGTGTTGGACGGCAACGATTTCGATTTTCCACGGGCGAAAAAAAAGCCGGTGACAAAAGAGGCGACAACCTTGGAAGAGATGGAATATAACATGATTAAAAACGCGATGGACAAGTATAGTGGAAATTTGTCACTTGTTGCAAGCCAGTTAGGTATTTCCCGCCAGACTTTATACAACAAGATTAAACGATACGAACTATAATGTTGTTGAAAGGTCTTTACCATAATTTCTATCTCCGTATTGCTGTTTTCATACTTCTGACAATAGCCGGTACTTATTTAGTTCTCCAGCAGGAATGGGTGTGGTTTGTCCCGATCTTATCCGTGTGGTCCTTCTTCCTCAGGTTAGTCCTGCTGTCCGACAAGCGAAACGCCCAAAAGGTAGCTTTCATGTTCGATGCGATAGACAACAGTGACTATGCTTTCCGATATGCGACACGTGGACGCTCGTCGAACGACAAACTGGTTAGCGAATCGCTTAACCGCATCACGCAGATTCTTTTTCAGGCCAAAGCGGATGCCGCCCAGAAAGAAAAATATTACGAACTGATTATGAACTGCGTCAATACTGGTATTATAGTGCTCGATGACAACGGTGTGATTTATCAGACGAACAACGAGGCTTTGCGCTTGCTCGGACTAGCCGTCTTTACGAATGTACGCCAACTTGCTCGTATAGACGAGAACCTGAAAACCGTCATACAAAACATCCAACCGGGCGACAAACATCAGATATCTTTTACCAATGAACGTGGCAACGTTCACCTGTCTATCCGTGTTTCGGAAATGACACTACAGGACAAACATGTACGCATTTTAGCAATTAACGACATTAACAGTGAGCTGGACGATAAGGAAATCGATTCATGGATTCGCCTGACACGCGTCTTAACGCATGAAATCATGAATTCAGTCACTCCTATCACATCTCTAAGCGACACACTTCTCTCTTTGCACCAAAACGCGGATGACGAGATACGCAACGGGTTGGAAGTAATCAGCACAACAGGGAAAAGCCTAATTTCTTTTGTGGAGTCATACCGTAAATTCACGCATATTCCAACGCCGGAGCCCACTCTATTTTATGTCCAGAAATTTGCGGAACGCATGGTAAAGCTGGCTCGACATCATACTAATTTTCCCAACATTACGATCAACGTCAGTGTAGAGCCTTCCGACCTGATCGTCTATGCAGACGAGAATTTGATCTCGCAAGTTGTCTTGAATCTGCTGAAAAACGCCATGCAGGCAATCGGTTGCGAGCAAGCGGATGGTCTAATCGAAGTAAAAGCCTATTGTAACGAAGAAGAAGCCGTCCTGATTGAAGTCAGCAATAACGGGCCTGTTATTCCGCAAGAAGAGGCCGAACACATTTTCGTTCCATTCTTTACCACCAAAGAGGGCGGCAGTGGCATCGGACTATCCATCTCCCGTCAGATCATGCGCCTTTCGGGAGGCAGCATCGCCCTGAAGAGCGCACCGGCCGCCAAGCGGACAACATTCGTACTGACAT
>OGON01002079.1_pt1 | contig 12750 bp, 16 predicted proteins | sample 1552671 | NCBI WGS metagenome assembly OGON01 (sample SAMEA2580136, study PRJEB22360) | human gut metagenome | biome: human gut; feature: human-associated habitat; material: faeces | place: Denmark | collected 2008/2010 | reverse complement strand
ATACACCAGCGTGTTGCGGTGGACGAACAGACCGCGGCTGGTCTCGGAGACGTTCAGGTTGTTCTCGAAGAAGCGCTGGATGGTGAACAGGGTCTCCTGGTCCAGGCTCTCGATGCTGCCCTGCTTGAACACTTCGCGCAGGAACATCTCGCAGACCGTGGTGGGCAGCTGGTAGATCAGACGTGCGATGCCCAGATTGTCGTAGCGGATGATCTGCTTCTCGGTGTCGAACACCTTGCTGACCTCCATGGCGATCTGTGCTTCCTTAAAGGAAGTAGCCAGGTCCTTCACGTTGGCAATGGGGGTGCCGATGCCCACGACAGCCTTGATGTAATGCTCGCCGGACAGGGTGTCCACGATGCTGGCGGCCAGCTTCTCCATATCGGTGCGGTCGATGCCCTTGCGGATCTCCTTGACCAGGACGGTGTCCGTCTCGCTGATGTTGAAGACGAAGTCCTTCTGCTTGTCGGGGAACAGGCTGCTCACCACGTCGTAAGCGGAGATGTCGCCGCCGCTGGTGACGCGGACGATGAACACCACGCGGGAGACGTCGGTGGCAAAGTGGAGCTCACGGGCCTTGGCGTAGATGTCGCCGGGCAGGATGTTGTCCAGCACCACGTTCTTGATAAAGTTGGCCTTGTCGAACTTCTCGTCGTGATACTGCTTGATGCTCTGCAGGCTGATGGACAGCACAGCGGCAAACTGGCCCGCAGTCTCGTCCGCACCTTCCACAAAAACGGCATAATCGTTATGCTTTGCGCTGGAGAACTGCTGGTAGGTGTAGCCATCCCGCACGAAGCGGTCACCGGCCGTCAGACGCTCTGCCATAAAGCCCTCGCGCACCTCGCCGATCAGATTCAGCTCCGAGCAGGAGATGACAGCGCCGGTCTCATCCACCACGCCGACCACGCGGTCGATCGCGTCCTTCATCTGGTAGATCACGCTCTGAAATACTCTATTGGCCATAAATGGATACCCCTTTTCCTCTCTTGTGCAAACCGCAGGTGGGCGGGATTGTGATTTTTAACAATTTCGCCGCATTACATTTTATATTTTACACAAAAGAATTTACTTTTGCAACATATTTCACCAAAAAAAATTCTTCTTTCTTGTTGAAATTATCTTTCGGGGTCATTTTCGGGCCAAAAAGGGCCTTTCTGCGTGGTTCTGAGGGCTATTTTACCGGTAAAATGTGATACTTTTTTGAAAACCGGGTGAAAAGCAGTCCTTTACCCCGTGGTAATTTTCGCCACCTCGTCAGCTGTCAGCTCCCGCCACTGGCCCGGGGCAAGGCTCTCGTCCAGCGCAAGCCCGCCGATGGCGTCCCGGTGCAGGGCGTTGACGCCCGCACCGTAGACGCCGAACATCCGCTTGATTTGATGATACACGCCCTGCCTGAGCAGGACGCGGACCGTCAGCCCGTCGGGGGTGAGGACGGACACTTCCGCCGGCGAAAGGGCCGTGCCGTCGGCAAGGGTGACGCCTGCGGCAAAGCCGGCTTTCATCTCTTCCGTCAGCGGGGTGTCGATGACGACGGTATAGGTCTTGGAGACATGGCGTCTGGGCGCGAGGATGTCGTGGGCAAAGCCGCCGTCGTCCGTCAGCAGGACGAAACCGGTGCTGGTCTTGTCCAGCCGCCCGGCCGGGAACAGCTCCCGCCGGGGATAGGCATCCCCCACCAGATCCACGACCGTCGTGTCCCGCTTGTCGGTGGAGGCGCTGACGACGCCCTCGGGCTTGTTGAGCATAAGGTAGACGAACTGCCGGTAAGCCAGCGCCTTGCCGTCCACCGCCACAGCGTCAGCCTCTTTCAGCTGGGCATCCCCTTTCCTGCAGACCGCGCCGTTGACCGTGACGCGGCCTTTCGCCAGCAGTGCCTTCGCCTCGCTCCGGGTGCATTGGGCCGTCTCGGCTAAATATTTATCGAGTCGCATGAAAACTCCTTCTGTGTGCAGAAAAGAGGCCGTTGCCTGCGGCAACAGCCTCTTTTCCTGTAAAATCACGTTTAGACGCTCAGGTTTGCGTGCTGTTCCACAGCATCCGGGTTGGCGTCAAAGATGGGCTTGAGGATGTGAGCAATGAACTCCTCCACCTGCTGGGGAGCGCGGCCCACAAAGTTCTCCGGCACAAGGCCCGCCACGATCTCCTCGCGGGTCAGGCCAAAGGCAGGGTCGGCAGCAATACGGTCCACCATATCGTTGGGCAGGCCCTCTTCCTTGACCTGCTTGCCGGCGGCGATGGCGTGCTGGCGCAGGCGCTCGTGCAGCTCCTGACGGTTGCCGCCCTTTTCCACAGCCTGCATCATGATGTTCTCGCTGGCCATGAAGGGCAGCTCGGCCATCAGGCGGCTGCGCACGACCTTCGGGTAGACCACGAGGCCGTCGGTGACGTTGAGCATGATATTCAGGATGGCGTCGGTGGCGAGGAAGCCCTCAGCCATGGCAACGCGCTTGTTGGCGCTGTCGTCCAGCGTGCGCTCGAACCACTGCGTACCGGTGGTGAAGCTGGGGTTGAGCACATCCACCATCAGGTAGCGGCTCAAAGCGCAGATGCGCTCGCAGCGCATGGGATTGCGCTTGTAGGGCATGGCGGAGGAACCGATCTGGTTCTTCTCAAACGGCTCTTCCATCTCCTTGAAGTTGGCCAGCAGACGGATGTCGGTGGCCATCTTCATGGCGCTCTGTCCCAGGCCGGCCACGGCGGAAAGCACATTGTAGTCCACCTTGCGGCTGTAGGTCTGGCCGCAGACGGGGACCACCTTGGTGAATCCCATCTGGGCGCAGACATCCGCTTCCACGGCCTTGACCTTGGCGGAATCCCCGTTGAACAGCTCCATAAAGCTGGCCTGGGTGCCGGTGGTGCCCTTGACGCCCCGCAGTGCCAGCTGGCCGATCTGGTGATGATGGGGGTTGGCGTGCATATCCGCCCACAGATATTCGTATGGCATTGCGTCACCTCATGATACGGCACCTGCCGCAGCAGGTGGAGAATTTGCCTCACTGTAGCACAGATTTTGTCTTTTGTAAACAGATTTAACAAAATGCACTACTTTTTTGTCTAAAACCCACAAAAAAGCACCCCGATTGGGGTGCTTTTTTGTGGTGCGGATGAAGGGACTTGAACCCATACAGTATTGCTACCACTAGAACCTGAATCTAGCGCGTCTGCCTATTCCGCCACATCCGCAGGTCAGCTTTGTTATATTATCATTTCCCGGGAAAAAAGTCAAGGGGTTTGCGGCAAAAAAATAGCGTTTGCCGCAAAATGCGATTTTCCAAAGTAAAATCCGCAATACCATCTGAAAAGGGATTTACCGCTTTCCGTAAAAAACAGACCCCCGGATAAAACCGAGGGTCTGCAAATCGCATTTGTTGGTACGGAATCGTATCAGCGCTTGGAGAACTGGGGTGCGCGACGGGCGGCTTTGAGGCCGTACTCGAGCAAAATCTATCGCCAAATCCCTTGATTTTACTGGGCTTCTGGCCTCTCAGCCTTTGGGTTAGCCCCTCTGTTAACTAAGCTGCTGAAAAGCAAAATCCGGCATCCCATATTCACTTTATACCCGAGAAACTCAATCCCAAGGGAACGTGATTTTTACTGTGCTCCAAGCATTCCGGACGCTTGAGTAACCCAAATGGCCCCAGTCTTATTTCTGTTTAGTTGTCATCGATACCGGAGATCCCAGGCTCCGGTATCGATTATTCTAATGCATTGTTGACTACAGCACTCAGCTCTTCGGGCTTATTATACTTGACCTTTGCGTAAATGTCCATTGTAACCTTGCTGTTCTTATGCCCTGCAAGGTGCTGGACTGTTTTGGGATCCACTCCGGCGTGAATCAGGTTCGTGATATACGTGTGGCGAAGCAGGTGCGGTGTTACCGGGAAATCAATGGTATAGACTATACTCGGCTTGTTCCGGCACTGCTGCCCGAGCTCCAGAGTTACCTTCTTCTTGATGGACTGTCCGTTCACGTATTTGTAGAGCGTCCTTTCTCCTGTGCTGCGGACCTTGATATAGTTCCAGATCCGGACGAACTGTGAATAGGAAAGGGGCTGGCCTTCGCTGTCTGCAATCACGTAATCTGATATCGTCTTTGCCATCTCTTCGCGGAGGCAGTCCACAAGAACCTTCGGGATGGGGACATCCCTTCTGGCAGACTTCGTTTTCAGCTCGGTATTGATCACCGGCCTGTTGCTTTCCTCATGCCATGCCCTTCTCACGGAAAGGTAGGGTGTTGGAGCATCGAGGAACACGCAGTCCCACTGAAGGGCGAGAATCTCCTCGCGGCGCAGCCCGGAATACAGGCCTATCATAACGAACACATAAGGCGGAAGGTCCCGGATCGTATCCAGAAGCGTTTTGACCTGAGCGTCGGTCAAAGGCTCCTTTTCCTTCTTGGGCGTCCCACCTTTCGCATTCAGCTTTTTCGTGGGATTATCCTCGATCAGGTTGCTGTACTCAGCAGAGTAGAAAATGCTCTTGAGCAGCATATTCACAGTACTGTAAACAGCCTCGGATTTCTTCGAGACCGACACCATGGACAGCTTGATGTCATCAGCCGTGACTTCAGACATATACATATCGCCAAGCGGTTCGATTATGTATTTCCTCGCAGCGTAGGTATAGCCTTCCAGCGTCGTGGGCTGAATATGGGCAGACTGCATGACCAGCCATTTCTCAGTGTATTCGGCAACGGTTGGATTGTACTTGTGGAATCTGGCGTCTTCAATCACGCCCTTGGCCATAGCTAGCTTAACAACCAGCTCTTTCTCCGTTCTGGCATACAGGCTGACACGCTTGCCGTCTGCATCTTTGATGCGGGTCCTGTAATGTGCTGGACTGTGCACCGTAAAAATACTCATGCATCCATACCACCCACCTCCTTGCCGATGATCTTCTCATTTCGAAGCGGCTTTTTCCGGAAGGCCGTATTTCTGGCCTTGCCATATGGGCATTCTGAGAAAAGACAGCTCCGGTACCGGAAATCAGGCTGGTAGTAAAGGCAGCATCTGCATTTGGGTGGTTCTTTTGCCCTGTTTGCTTTGTTAGGCATATCCAGCAGCTTCCTGCACCGGGTCAGCGTTTCATTTCTATCGCACACTGGCAGGCACCTCCTCACCCTTATATCCAAGGATCTTTTTCATCTCTAATCCATCGGCGAACAGTTTCTTCGCTGGTTGATAATGCTTGGGCAATCTGTCTCACAGAAAACTCAATCAAATAATCACCACCTTCTTACTACAATAAAGCTATAGCGTCAACATCAAATTATGGAATCGGCCTATAAAATTACCAGGCTCGATACCAAACAATCCGGTATCGAGCCTGGTAATTCTTGAGCGCGGCCATCCATCAATCTGCGTCAAAAAACGGGTTTTGAAAATTGGGATAACATCTATGGGTGCTTGTGTTATGTTAGATAGATTAAATTGAATACCAATAACAGATGGCGAATTCGCTTTCGGAAATTACAACTCTTTGCGTCCAGTGAAGGGTGTTGTCAGAATACTTAAACTGCTTCACACTTTGCTCGCTATGATAGCGGACTCCAGTAGGCCAGTTTTCAGGGATTGCCCTGTCAAAGAAAACGGCAGTACCAAATACCGGGCAATCCCACTGCTGAGATGCTCCGGCAAAGCCTTTTCGCGCGAAGTCCACATCACCTGAAGGGCCATATCCACGAGGCCAGAATTGATGAGCCAAGACCAGAACAGCATCTACTCCGGGATTGCTGAGTTGACAATGACGGATTCCAAAAGCGTCGTAGCAAACTGCCATATAGAATCGTTTCCCACCGCTCTCAAAGAAACGCGAGTATCCCATTTCTTTTTCGTCATAACTCCGGGCAATGCGAATGACATCTCTTTCATCATAGGTGGGATAAAACTTTCTCCCTATTGCAATGATGCCATCACGAGTAACAGCAAGAGCCAACTGATCATCACCATCAGCACAATCAATACCAAAGCAGACCGTTATTGATGCTCCACTCTTTCGCAGGAGATCGCAGACTTTATCAGCCAAAGCGATGATTTTGCGTTCACTTCGCTCACGGAGTTGAAAAAAGCCAGCGGGAAACAGAATTACATCTGCATCAGCCGAGTTTCGCACAGCACTGCCAAGGAGGGATAGCCGACTTTTGTTATCGAACGGCTTTGACGAAGAACTCTCCAATGTAACTGTAACTACATGAGTTTCTGATGCTTCAGAAGATTCTGTATCTGCACAAGGCTCAACCACAAACCCAAGTTTTCTCAAAAAGGTGTTTGCCTCTTCCCCGCCCGAGAACATGGAGGGTGGTAATTCCGTCCCGCTCACTTTAGCATTTGCAAGAGAAATAACATATTTCGGTGGATAGAGCTTGCCTTCATAGCGGAGATGATATGTGTGGGATAGGCGCTGCCGTGGAATGCCCTCCTCATCAATTTGCTGAATGGCTGCCAGAATCGCAGCTTTATCTATCATGTTCGGTATCATGATGATTCCTCCCTATTGAGCAATAATCTATGTCGGTATGGCTATCGCCCACAGCACTTCTTATATTTCTTACCACTCCCGCAGGGACAGGGATCATTGCGGCCAATCTTTGGCTTTTTGATTACACCGCTCGTCGCGAAAGGCGGACGCCGGTTATTGAGTGTAGCCAGCTCGTTGGGAGTATGCCCTTTATTGGCCCAAAGGCGAGTATTGTTCTGCACGGCAGTGATGATCTCAACGAAGGGCGATACGGACTTGTCATCAAGATCTACATGGTATTCTTCCAGAATCTCAAACACCTGCCCGACGCCGGCTTCAACAGCGCAGGCGTACTGGATCTCCGCAGCGACTTCTTCTGCTTTGAATCGAGGCTGCCGACATTGCTCTGCAAGAAATTGTTTCAGCTTGTCCATTTGAGGAGTTTGCTCATAGTAATCCCAGTCCGCATACCGCAGCAGTTCTTCTTTCTCCGGCACATACCGCGGCTTCGCATCGCACTGACGCAGAAGATCCTTTACATCTTGGAAGTCATTCTCCTCAAACTCATCACAGACGATGTATTCCTCCCAGAAGCAATATGGAGCGCCGACTGCTATGTGACGGATCAGGACCGGGAACAGCTCCTCAATAGAGGTCTTCTGGCTGTTCTGCCGGTTGAAGATGTCCACAAAGTCATCCTGGCTGATGACGCCATACAGATGAACAGTGGCCATGGCATAGCTGTTGAGCAGGTCATAACGAGCTTTCCTCTTTGAAAAGTCACCTCGTTCCAACTGAAGGAACACATCGCTAATCTGGGAGGGAACGGTCACCACCATGTCAGCCTGCGATTCTTCGCAGACAAGATAGCAGAGATCCACCAGGAGCTTATACTGCTCGGACTGAAGCTTCTTCACCTTGATGGGCTGCTGGCTTTCGGATGCCCGTTTGAAAAGCATGAATGTGGGGGTGTCGAGGACATAAAGGAGCTCTGTCAGGCGCTTGGGCTTTTCCAGCGCACTACTGACTACCTCTACCAATGCGGCCTTATTCAGCTTGGAGTAGCCTTTTACATAGTAATCTTTGGCCAACTCCTTTAGCTTCGCCACGCTCGTGTTTGCCAGCACTTCTTCAATTGTAGGCTTCTTAATCTCATTCAGCGCCATAGTGTACTCCCCCTGTCCCGTTAGCTTCCAAGATCTATCGTTGCCTCACCATCGGGAGCGATGACAATCTTCATGGGACGGATGTATCTGTCGTAGAATTGCCGCTTCTCGGCGGTTGTCAGATCGGCTCTCGTTGCTGTGTATGCTTCCTGGAGGATGTCCTGAACATTGATATGGAAGCTGTTATCCAACACTCTCCGTACCTCAGAAAGGACGGCGGCGATTTTTATCTCGTCGCTGTTACCCGTACAGAAATCATCAATATAGCAGTATGTAATTCCAGCATTGATCAGCGCGTTCTTAATTGCAGGCCCGCATTTCTCGTTCTCAACCATGACGAAAAAGCGCAGCTCCGGCATGGCCGCTATGAGGCCCCAGTAGTCAGAGTCACTGGAAACCAATATGAAAGACTTGATTCCATTCTGGTAGTATTCGCGGCAGGTGCCTGTGGTGAGCCGAATATCGACCAAAGACTTCTGTTCTTTGATACGCTCAATCAAGTTGTGCTCGATGGGGATGTCGGTGAATTGTTCAAGGATCTTCCATGCTGTCGTTGTGTGAATGTCATCATATAGAATAATCTTATTGATCTTGCTCAGCAGAGCCTCCTGATCCAAGTTCTTCAGCGTGGCATACAGCTTGAAAGGATCAGAGTTTTCACAATCGACAACAATATCGACCTGCTCGCTTTCCTCCAAGAACTTATATATCCCGGCCTTCGTGAGGTTGCCGGCATCTGTCACTTTGCTCAGATCGCAGAAGTAATCCTCATTGGCCTCATACAGCAGTGAAACAAACTTTTTGTCGTTGTAAAGAATATTGCCTGCATTGATATAGTCCCAGTTCATGTAGACCTGATAGGGATACTTGCTTTTATTGGCATAGTATTCATTAGCAGCCGCTTTGATCCCATCCTCTGATAGACCATTCGGCATCAGGAAAAGTGCCCGAACATATTCCCACTTCAACCAGATAGGGAACATACTTTTGCAGTTGTTGATCCGGTTGCTGATGTGTCGGTTGATATCTATGATGTACTGGGTAGGCTTATAGTTTGCGCGTTCAATAGTAATACCGTCGTTCATAAGCTGCTGGAGGCTGCTTTGAGGAATCAGCTCCGGCATGGAGTGAAGATTCTTCATCTCATACCGCATCAGCTTATATATGGCGGAGTAGTTCTGCTCCAGCGCTGTTCGCAGCGCACAAAGATTTCTGACAATGCGAGCATTTTTGTCCGATTCGAGTTTTTCAAACCACTCAAGCTTCGGAGGTTCATGATCGCTCTCAAAGAACCGTTTGGGGACTCCGATTAGATAGGCCACTTTGGAGATGACCATGTATGTGCTGTTCTCAAAGTCGGTATAGTGGTGTTTAACGGTTGCATCGTCATTGCTGTCAGTTGGGGCAGGATAGATGCTGGGTTCATCCAATGTGGTACTGGTCATAATTTACCTCCAGACTGCATAACCGGTTTGTAGGCGATGCCGCACGATTATTTTACCGCATCCTTGAAAACCTTGCCTGCTTTGAATACAGGCGCGACCGATGCTGGGATTTCTACCGGTTCTTTTGTTTTGGGATTTCTTCCGATTCTGGCGTTACGCTGTTTAGCTTCAAAGGTGCCGAACCCTACTAATTGCACTTTTTCATGGTTTTTCACTGCATCCATAATCGCATCCAACACGCTATCAAGAGCTGCGGATGCCTGCTTTTGCGTTAAATTCGTATCCTCTGAGATTTTGCGGATCAGTTCTTGTTTGTTCATAGTGATACCTCACATTTTAGAGTTAGAACGGCAAATCATTACACTTTAATCATTATTATAGCCGATTCAGAAAGAGGGCGCAACTTCCAGACATTGCGACAGCAACTTATCCTTTTTGCAAGAAGCTCATACCACCTATTAGAAAGAATTTGATTGCCTAAGCTCCATATTTTCGCTATAATAACAAATTGGGTAATGTAGGAAAAGGAGGGCGGACGATGCAAGATAATGATACTGCTATGGCAATTCTGGATAGCGTTGCCGAGGCCCTTTCTCAGCGCGGATTTGAACCATAGCGAAGACTTAATGGATGATGTTGACTGGTCTTATTGCATTACGATACTCATTGATGAAAAAGTCAATGATGAAGGCGGCCATGGATATCGGGTTGTTGAGAGATTAGTGGAACTAGGCTTCTCCAAAAAGGAACTCATGGTTCTGAAGTTTGCTGAGAGCGACATCGACCGCGCAATGCAGGAGGGCGAAGAAAATGTTTGAAATCTACTTTTCTGACCTGACAACGGAGGCACAAGAGCGTTTCTTGGCCTTCTGTGGCCTTTCCAGCGCTGCTGAGGGCAATTATGATGTGTTCCCAATAACAGCTATTCCTACTCAGGAAATGGACAGGGAGAGCGCAGGAACAAGCGAAAACGGGGCCTGTAATGTGGAATCTACCGAAGCCTCAGATATTGTGGAATGTGAGGAGCCCTGGCATGAATGAAGTCAAACACGAGCGATTTCGGCGTATTGTCGAAAAGAGAATGACGGGCATCATCAAGGATCTAAAGAAACTCGGGAATTGCGCTGAGCCAGCATCGTATGAGTACACGGAAAGAGAAGCAGAGCAAATAATTGCGGAGCTTGAATTACAGATTTTTCACCTCCGGGAGCGGTTCGCCGGCAGAAAGCGGTTCTCGCTGAGAAACGAAGACAATGCAGCCAACGACACACCATATAACACAGCTTCCTTTGAAGTTGATTGCGGGGCTGGCGTTATTGTGGTTGATGAACTCCTGAGTGGCCCCTATCCTGGAGTAAGAGTATTCTTCAAACTTCCTGATTGTAACCGTCCCGAAGAAAACTAATTTGAACTAATTTGCCATTAGGGGGTTTCATTTGCCCCACCTTTTTCTCCATTCATAGTGAAGGGGCATTTGCCCACAAATCCATTCTTTTGAAGGAGTGAGGTACGATGGAACTGTTTAACCGAAAAGAGACAGCGGCCATTCTTGGGGTATCGATAACCACCTTGGACAAAATGCGTGAGAACAAGAAAATCGGATACTATCAGTCCTGCCCAGGTGGTAAGGTTCAGTTTACCAGAAAACACATTGAGCAATACTGGGAGCGGATTGAGAGTGAGCCACGAGAGAAGTATGCAAGGAAGCCTAAAAAGGCAAAACTGATTTTTTGATGGAGAGGTCCGTTGCAGAATGCAAATTCTGCAACGGACCTTTTTCTGCGCTCAAATTCTGTTTTCAGATGAGGAAGATCATTCGAAATTCAGAGCGAGGAACACACCATTGCTCGTTATCCATAGAACGCATAATTAGGAAAAACAGAGTCGTGATTCAATGTGCGGATACCAATTTCTGGGCGGTTTTCCCACCGCAAATTTAACCTCAAACCCTCAAAAAATGGCTACCCACCGCAAATTTAACCTCAAAAATTGTGCTATAAAAGGTTACGCACCACAATATATTGTGGCACACTATTTCAAAAATTAGACCCCTCAGATTTAGGTATCACTACTTTTGGCATAAGAAAACCCCGGAAAACCGTAGTTTTCCGGGGTAACTGATAACAAAATCAGCGCTTGGAGAACTGGGGAGCACGACGGGCGGCTTTGAGGCCGTACTTCTTGCGCTCCTTCATTCTGGGGTCGCGGGTCAAGAGACCGGCCTTCTTCAGAATGGGACGCATCTCATCGCCGTGCTGCAGCAGCGCACGGGAAATACCGTGACGGATAGCGCCGGCCTGGCCGGAAACGCCGCCGCCTGCTACGGTGCAGACAACATCAAACTGACCCAGGGTATCGGTGAGGGTCATGGGCTGACGAACGATCAGCTTCAGGGTCTCCAGGCCGAAATAATCGTCGATATCTCTGCCATTGATGGTGATCTTGCCGGTGCCGGCATACAGGCGAACACGGGCAACGGAGCTCTTTCTACGGCCGGTGCCATAGTAATAGGGATTCTTGCTCTCGTACATGGATTATTTCTCCTTTCGATCAAATTTCTTCGGGCTTCTGGGCAGCATGACCGTGGTTGGCATCGCGGTAAACGCGGCAGCGGGTCATGGCCTTGCGGCCGATGGTGTTATCGGGGATCATGCCCTTAACGGCCAGCATCATGGCCTTTTCGGGGGTCTCGGCCATCAGGGTCTTGTACTGGACCTCCTTGAGGCCGCCGACATAACCGGAGTGATGACGGTAATACTTCTGCTCCAGCTTGCGGCCGGTCAGAACTGCCTGGGCAGCGTTGATGATGATGACATGGTCACCGCAATCAACGTGAGGGGTAAAGGTGGGCTTGTGCTTGCCGCGCAGCAGAACGGCGGCTTTTTCGGCGGTGCGGCCCAGCGGCTTGCCGGCTGCATCGATGATGTACCATTTACGTTCCATGCCGGGCTTTGCCATGGTAGTGGACATATCTTTTTCCTCCTGAATATTTGTTAGCTTTCGTTTCGCGCCCCCTGTAAAACAGGCGCAGATACAAAGCGACAATGATTATTATAGCGGCGGGGTCATGCGGTGTCAAGGGTGTTTTGGCCGTTTTTTCATTTACCGATAGCCTTGCTCTCGTTTTCTCCTGTTTTCTCGCTCATGCTCTTGTTATCTCCCATGTCAATTTTACAAAACAGGCAAAAAACGGCGCCCCGCCGGCGGGGCAGGGCGCCGGTCGGCATCAACCGCGCTCCCCGCGCGCCTGACGCTCCATATTCTCGATGACGACGTCGTAGATATCGCCCAGGGACGCCATGTATTCCAGCACCTCCCACGGGCGGTTGGTGTGGAAGTGCAGCTTGATGGTCTCCTCATCGCCAACCACCAGCAGACAGTCCCCTGCAAAGTGCGCCGTGATGTAGTCGTTGATCTCGTCCTCATCCAGGTCGCTGCCGTCCAGCAGCAGCTGGGTATCGAATTTATACTCCTCCATGGTCAGTCCTCCGTTTTGAGATACGATTCAAACAGCCGCCAGTCCCGCTGCTCCACCTCGGCATCCAGCAGGGTGCCCTCGGCGGTGTATTCCCGGCTGAAAATCTGTCCCTGCTGCTCCAGGCGATGCAGCAGGCTGCCCTCGGTGTAGGGTAGGCACAGCCGGCAGCGGATGCGCCCGGGCGGCAGCGGTTCGGCGATGG
>OGON01002077.1_pt1 | contig 12753 bp, 9 predicted proteins | sample 1552671 | NCBI WGS metagenome assembly OGON01 (sample SAMEA2580136, study PRJEB22360) | human gut metagenome | biome: human gut; feature: human-associated habitat; material: faeces | place: Denmark | collected 2008/2010 | reverse complement strand
TTTATATCGGCGGACAGGGTTATGATACCGGAATGAAATATCAGCTTTCTTCTCCGGAGCTTCTTGCACAGGTGGATAAAATATATAAGAAAATTTTAGGAAAAGCACCGGTTCTTATTGATTCCACTGTCTTAGAAAGTGCACTTACTGATTATAATACTTCTGATATTGCAAAGCTTGTGGTGTGGAGCATCCAGAAGGAGTTAAAGGATGACCCGCAGTCTGTGGATGCGGCAGAATTATGTGATACCGCTTCTTTAAACAGCAATTACACCGGCAATGATACTAATTATGCGGAAAATAATGTTTACTGCATGAAAATGACAGATGCAGACGGGGTACGTCAGCATGTATTTACCGGTCTGCTGGAAGCTTTTCCACAGGAGCTGCAGGAGGCGGAGGGATTTGCACCGGTGCGGGCATTGATTGAGCAGGAGAATACCCTCCGTACATCAGCGGATGCAATTGATACCACGCTTTCAAAGAACATGGTCTTACAGTATATTTTAAATTATCCGTATGAGAGAACCTTTAGTGATAAAGAGGAGCTGCGGGTGCTGGATATCGAACCGGCAATGGGCGCACTGTATCTTGATGAAAATACAGCTGATGACAGGATTCTTACCAAAAAGAAGCTGGCAGACTGGACAGGTGTTGCCATTGAAAATATCAGCATTACCCGGATGACTTCAGCGGAGTTTATTGGTAAAATCGAAGACATGAATATGAAATACGACCTGGTTTACTTTGGGCTTGGTTATGCCGGAGAGAATGGAAATTCTGATGCAAAGCTTCAGGGGGATTATATGAACCGTGATGCTGAAGGAAATACGGTTTATAATGATTCATTGATGAACGGACTGGTCTATGCACATACCGGGGATGCATTCTTAAGAAAGGCTATTCTTGGCGGACTTTTAGATACCGATTATGTAGATAATAATACATCGAATTATCTCTATGGAGGCAATCCGGACAGCTCAAGAGACCCATACGGTGACCGGGATGAGTGGGACAGCGGATTAGGTAAGCTCGTTACCGCAACAAAGACCATCAGTGGTTTCCAGTATGATAATCCAAAGAATAGAAATGACCGTCAGGAAATTACCGTTACAGTAGGAAATGTAGGAGTATACCGTGCCAGCGGAAATGATATAACAGAGAGCAAGAAACGTGATCTGGAAGAATTCCTCGGAGCGAAATATCCGGTTCTTTTTGCACAGAATTTTGTGACCACAGAAGGTGAAATCAATGCAAAGGTGGTAGATAATTCTTCTGTTTTATATCAGTTCGCAAAGGAAAATCTGGCACAGGATAATGTCTTTTACCTGGATACCGAAGGCAAGCCAAATGATGAGAGCAGCTTCCGGTACTATATTAATATGCCAAAGGTTAAACTTGCCATGCTCAATCCGTCTACCGGAGTAGAAGAGAGTGATACGGCATTAAGTACAGGAACAGCACGTACTACGGATAACAATTATGGCAATAAAATAGTAGAAATCCGTACCGATAAGAAGGATTCCGGAGTCTATACGCTGCGTTACCGCTTCCGGATTGACAGTTCCGTAGATGCCAGTGCGGCTACGGTATATCATGCAGGACTTTATTTTGATATGAATGCCGATGGTAAATTTATCGAAAATGATACCTATTCCGAACGGCAGAAGGACTGCATCATTTTTGATGCTTCCGGCAATGAAGTCAACCGGGATGCAGCAGGAGAATATCAGTTAAGCAGCGGACAGGAGTACTATCTTGAGAAAGACATTCCAGGTGACTATCGTGGTATGCTGACCTGGAAACTGGAACTGACCCAGACCACCAATGCCTATATCCGTACGGCTAAGACAGGTTATACGATTGTATCAAGAACAGCTGGTGATGACAGTGTACAGGTTGTTAAGGTACTTCAGATTATGGGAAATAATAATGAATGGGGCGGTTACTTTAATCTTTCTCAAGATAGAGACATGCAGGATTTTATCAGCAATTTTGAAAATACGGAAGGAGTCCGGTTTGAAATTACAGCAATTCCAATGCGCAATTTCGATGGCAAATATACATCCTTTGAACAGCTGAAGGATTATCAGATGTTAATCTTTGGTTTCCAGGACAGTTATTCGGATATGACCAATGCTGACACGCTGGCAGCAGTAGATGATTATATAGTCAGCGGACGGAGTGTATTGTTTACCCATGATACCTCTTCCTTTGTCAATGTGGCAACCGAGCAGATGTACTGTCAGGATAATCCGGATGGCGATAATGGATGGAACCCGGGCTGGCTTAGCAACCAGGGTAATGCAGGAGATTTTAACCAGGTAGAACGTCACTGGGGCTATATGGTAAACCAGAAATTCCGTGGTGTTCTTGGAATGGATCGTTATGGAATTACTTATAATAAGAGGACTTCCAAAGACCCGCAGGCGGCACAGCTTCGTTCCCTGCTATTAAAGGAAGGTCAGCTTTTAGACATCAGTACTACTACAGATGCCTCCGGCAATGAGATAACAACCGGAACCATTGATACGGCACATGGTGGCGTAACCACAAGGGAGAATCCGGATGGCAGCGGGGCACTGACTTCTGCAGTATTAGGAAGTGATAAGGATATTGCGTATGTACCGGGAACGAATCAGAAGCAGTCCTATGGACAGACACAGGGTTATACTTATGGAGCAATCAATTTCCATTATTATTATAATGCTCCGTGGCAGTGTACAACGGAAGCAAAGTATGCTTATAACCAGTACATGATGTGGCGTACACTTCCGTTACCAACACAAAGAAATGATGTTTCTCTTGGAAACCTGAAAAACAATGCCAGCATGTATGCAACCCAGGTAAATGATGGACAGATTACCCATTATCCATATGAGATTGGCAGTCAGATTACGATAGCTAATACCCATTACCAGTATTATCAGCTGAATATGGATGAGGATATGGATGGAGATGAAAACAGTGATATTGTAGTGTGGTACTGTCTGGGAGCATCCGGTGATGGTTCGGCGATTTATACCAGTTCCCCGAATGATGTGCGGAACAATTATTATATTTACAACATTGGAAATATTACCTATTCCGGTGTGGGACACAGTACAATAAGTAACGTGAATGAGAAGCAGTTATTCTTTAATACCATTGTTGCAGCGTACAAGACAAGAATCAAAGATCCGGTAGTAAAGCTTTTAGAGAATGGAAGCCGTACTTCAGCAGAAAAGGAAGCTGTTTATGTACATACTGATAATGCTATCGGAAATAAGGCACTGGAAAATGAAGTAAGTTTTTATTATACCGTAACAGATTCGAATCTCGTCACATCAGATAAGGAAATCAGTGTGGATTATTCCATGGTAGATAAGAATGGCAGCAGTATTGCAATTCCGGTACAGGCAGCAGAAAATCAGGTGTATATCACAACAGAAGCAGTAAACGGAGATATGGTTACGACAGATTCTGCCGGAAGACTGAGAGGCTTAAAGAGCGGGGAAGTGTATAAAGTCACAGTTCATAACCTGACGGATACAAAAGTACAAGAGGCAATTACCAATGGTAATATGCGGATTGCAGTCCATGCAGTCAGTACCTTTGACTATTATGGAGACAGCTATGGTCTGGGTGAAAATGCCCAGAGCATACCGCAGAGCAGTACATCTATGAAAATATTAGGAACAACGCTGTTTGATTTGGATTAGAAGAAAAGAAAAAATATTTATTGAAAAACTGGGGACGAAATTGTATAAGACCGGAAAAGCAATCTGTAAAATCAAAAAAGGGTTGAAAAACTGGTAACGTTACCATATAATAAAACCATGAAGAACCAAGTAGGGTGAATGGTCGCGGCTGCATTGTCGAAAGACATACAGACGAGGAAAGTCCGGGCTTCGCAGGGCAGGATGCCGGATAACGTCCGGTGGAGGCAACTCCAAGGAAAGTGCAACAGAAATGTACCGCCAGGTAACTGGTAAGGGTGGAAAGGCAGTGTAAGAGACTACCGCATCTCTGGTAACAGAGATGGCTCTGTAAACCCCATTCGAAGCAAGACCAGATTTAAGCATTGACGTGGCCCGCCAGCTTAAGGTAGGTTGCTTGAGGCGGTTGGCAACAGCCGTCCTAGATAGATGACCATTTTCAACATAACCCGGCTTACAGCCCTGCTTGGTTTCTTACTATCAAATCTAATGTAATTCTAAAATGTTTCTTAAAAGACAATAACTCTGTTGACACAGAAAAGCAGGGGACTTAAGATGAATATCAGGGTATGGTGATATGTGAACATACATATCACCATATTTTTGCGTAAGCATCTGTAAGGAACTGCCGGTGGCAGGTGCGTAGATATAAAAAGAAGAGAGGTCTTATATTTGAAAGAGAAGTTAGCGAGATTTATGTCAGGAAGATATGGAGTAGATCAGTTATCAAGATTATATCTTGGAATTGCACTGATATTACTGGTAGTTTCAATTTTTAGCCACCTTGGTATATTTTATATAGCTGGAATAGTTCTTCTGGTGTATACTTATTATCGTATGTTTTCGAAGAACATTTCCAAGATGTATGCACAGAATCAGAAGTATTTGAATGCAAAATACCGTGCGGTGGTAAAAAAGGATGCATGGAAGAAACAGTGGCAGCAGCGTAAGATTTACCGGTTTTATCGTTGTCCGGGATGTAAACAGAAGGTTCGTGTTCCAAAGGGAAAAGGTAAAATCTGCATTACCTGTCCAAAATGCAGAATGGAATTCATAAAGAAAAGTTAAGCTGTAGCTATTTGGAGGAAGCAGTATGTTTGGATATGTAAATATCAATCGTAATGAATTATCAGATGAAAATAAAAAGATTTACCAGGGTTATTACTGCGGACTTTGTCAGAAACTAAAGGAGGTTTCCGGCCGTAAAGGCCAGATGCTTTTAAACTATGACATGACATTTCTGGTAGTGCTTCTGACCGGACTTTATGAGCTGGAGGATAAAAGCACAGATTTTGTATGTGCACTGCATCCGACGAAAAAACGGACAGCCAGAATCAATGAAGCAACAGAATATGCTGCTGATATGAATATTATTCTTTCCTACCAGAATTTTGAAGATGACTGGAGAGACAATCGTTCTTATTCGAAAAAAGCATTTGCCAGAATGCTGGGAAAAGATTATAATCGCATCATGGCAAAATACCCAAGACAGGTAAAGGCAGTAGAAACCTATATCGAAGAACTGGGTAAGGCAGAGGATGCACAGGAATCCAATATTGATAAAATATCAGGACTGACAGGAACCATGCTGGGCGAAATTTTTGCATGGCGGGAAGATATATGGGCAGAAGAACTCAGATATTTTGGATTCTATTTAGGGAAGTTTGTTTATCTGATGGATGCCTATGAGGATTTTGAAACAGATAAGCGTAAAAATGCATACAATGTTTTCCGTGTACAGCGGAAAGAGGATATGCAGAATCTGGATACCTTTGTGAAGCTGTTGCTGACCAGTATGATGTCAGAGTGTGCCAAGTCCTTTGAACGTCTGCCAATTCTTATGCATGCAGACATTCTGCGGAATGTATTATATTCCGGAGTCTGGACGAAATATGAGTACAACAGACTGAAACGTGAGCGGAAGCAGCAGAAGCTTCTTGAAAAACAGAAAGCAGAAAAACAGAAGGCAGACAGGAAAAGTGCAATAAAGTGAAGTTAAGAATTAAGAAGGAGTAAGTAGTATGGACCCATACAAGGTGCTGGGCATAGCTCCGGGAGCAACAGATGAAGAAATCAAACGGGCATACCGGAATCTGAGCCGCAAATATCATCCGGATGCCAATGTAAATAATCCTGACCGTGCACAGGCAGAAGAAAAATTTAAAGAAGTACAGATGGCGTATGACCAGATTATGAAACAGAAACAGCAGGGTTACAGCTATGGAAGCGGTTACGGCGGCGGTGGCGCCTACGGTTATGGTGGTTTTGGCTATGGCAGAACCAATGGTGCATATGGAAACAGCGGTTATGGCAGCAGTGCTTCCGGTGAATCGGTAGAGATGCAGGCGGCTGCAAATTATATTGCAAGCAGACACTATGTGGAGGCGTTGAATGTGCTGAACGGAATTCCGTTTGGGGAACGCCGGGCGCGCTGGTACTATTTCAGCGCGATTGCCAATCAGGGCATGGGCAATAACATCAACGCGATGGAACACGCAAAGCGTGCGGTGGAGATGGAGCCGAGCAATATGGAATACCGGCAGTTTTTACAGCATCTTCAGTATGGCGGCACATGGTATACCAGCATGGGAAGTGACTACGACAGACCGTATGCGAGCGCAGGGAACTGGTGCTTAAGCCTGCTCTGTCTGGATCTCCTCTGCAACTGTTGCTGTTTCCGGCCGTTTTAGCGGAAGTTTTCCGCCTGACGGGCGGATATAGATGGAGAGAAATGTGTATTCTATTATAATAGAAGAAAGTGATGCGGGAATCCTCCGGAGGACATGGAACCTTCGGAGGATTTTTTGCTATTTATAAACAAACTATAAAATCACAAATAAAACACAACTTTTATGAAAAATCCTGTTGACAAAGAAATAGGTTGGTGCTATCTTAAGTACGTAAGGTGTTAGCACTCCATAGCAACGAGTGCTAATAAGGCAAAAGGAACTGCAGGAAAAGCAGCAGGAGACCAGCGATGGACGAGATGGAATTAGATGAACGTAAAATAAAAATTTTAGATGCGATCATCCGCAATTATCTGGAGACAGGCGAGCCGGTTGGGTCGAGAACCATTTCAAAGTATACAGATCTGAATCTGAGTTCTGCGACTATCCGCAACGAGATGGCAGACCTGGAGGAACTGGGTTATATCCTGCAGCCACATACTTCCGCAGGACGTATTCCTTCCGATAAGGGGTATCGGTTTTATGTAGATCATCTGATGGAAGAGAAGAACCGTGAAGTTGATGACATGAAGAAGTTCGTCATTGAACACACGGAAAAAGTGGATCAGGTTCTTCAGCAGGTGGCAAAAATGCTGGCGGCGAACACCAACTATGCGACGATGGTGTCGGCACCGAGTTACCATCGCAACAAGGTAAAGTTCATACAGCTTTCCAATGTGAATGAAGAACAGATACTGGCAGTGATTGTCACGGAGGGCAATCTGGTCAAGAACAAGATTATTCCAGTATCCGAGCCGATCGACAATGAGACGATGCTGAAGTTAAATATTCTGCTGAACTCGAATCTCAACGGTCTTGCCTTGCAGGATATCAATCTTGGCACGATCGCCAAGTTGAAGGAGCAGGCGGGAATCCACAGTGAGGTTGTCAACAGTGTGCTGGATGCAGTGGCAGAAGCCATCCGGATGGACGATGAGGAACTGGAAATTTATACCAGCGGTGCCACGAATATTTTCAAATATCCGGAGCTGAGCGACAGTACACGGGCCAGCGAACTGATCCATGCGTTTGAAGAAAAGAAGCAGCTGGCAAATCTCGTTGCAGGAGGGATGGACTCCGAGGAGAATACAGGCATCCAGGTTTATATCGGAAACGAATCGCCGGTTAAGACCATGAAGGACTGCAGTGTCGTCACGGCCACCTATGAATTAGGAGGCGGCATGAAGGGTACAATAGGAATTATCGGGCCGAAACGTATGGATTACGATAAGGTCGTATCCGCGCTCAAAACACTTACGACACAGTTAGATCATATATTTCAGAAAAATGACGAAGAAAGGCGGTAAAAAGCGTGGAAGATGAAAAGCTGGAAAAGGATTTAGAGGAAACAGCCGCATCGGAAAAGACAGCCGGAGAAGAGGCGGATACAGCCGGGGAAACGGAGGTCGCAGAAGAGACGGATGCAATAAAGGAAGAAGACGAAGCGTCTGAAAATATACAGAACGAAGAGGCGGAGAAGGATCCGTCAGAGAAAAAGGGCTTCTTCCGGAAGAAAGAAAAGAAAGACAAAAAGGATGAGAAGATCGAAGAACTGACAGACCGTCTGAAACGTCAGATGGCAGAGTTCGATAATTTCCGCAAGCGTACGGAAAAGGAGAAATCCTCTATGTACGAGATCGGAGCAAAAAGCGTGATCGAAAAGATCCTTCCGGTCGTGGATAATTTTGAACGCGGGCTGGCAGCTGTTCCGGAAGAACAGAAGGAAGATCCTTTTGTTCAGGGGATGGATAAGATCTACAAACAGATTCTTACCACCCTGGAGGAGATTGGGGTGAAACCCATTGAAGCCGTGGGTCAGGAATTTGATCCGAATTTCCATAATGCTGTAATGCATGTGGAGGATGAAGCACTCGGAGAGAATGTCATAGCCGAGGAATTCCAGAAAGGCTATCTGTATCGTGATACAGTGGTAAGGCACAGCATGGTCAAGGTAGCAAACTGAAACAGTGAAAAAGGAAACAGGTAAACATTTATTATATTATCATTCATTTCTTATGAGGAGGAAATCATAATGGGAAAAATTATCGGAATTGACTTAGGTACAACAAACTCTTGTGTAGCAGTAATGGAAGGCAAGGAATGCAAGGTCATCACCAACCCGGAAGGAAACCGGACGACACCATCGGTCGTCGCTTACAAAAACGGCGAACGGATCGTCGGTGATGCCGCAAAGCGTCAGGTTGTTACAAACAAGAACACCATCAGCTCAATCAAGCGTCTGATGGGTACAAATGAAAAGGTTGAACTGGAAGGCAAGCAGTATACACCGCAGGAAGTCAGCGCGATGATTCTGCAGTATCTGAAATCCTATGCCGAGGATTATCTTGGAGAAAAGATTGAGAAAGCAGTTATCACCGTACCTGCATACTTCAACGATTCCCAGCGTCAGGCTACCAAGGATGCAGGGAAAATCGCCGGTCTGGAAGTAGAGCGTATCATCAATGAGCCGACAGCTGCAGCTCTGGCTTACGGTATTGATAAAACTGAAAAAGAACAGAAGGTTCTGGTATATGACTTAGGTGGAGGTACGTTTGACGTATCTATCCTGGAGCTTGCGGATGGAACCTTTGAGGTACTGTCCACAAACGGTGATACAAAATTAGGTGGAGATGACTTCGATAACGTTGTTGTTGACTGGATGGTTGATACCTTCAAGAAGGAAAACGGGGTTGACCTGCGCAAGGATACCATGGCTATGCAGCGTCTGAAAGAGGCTGGAGAAAAAGCGAAGAAGGATCTGAGCGGAGTTGTACAGACACAGATTTCCCTGCCGTTTATCTCTGCTGGAGCAGATGGACCTCTGCACTTTGAGGCTACACTGACACGTGCAAAATTTGATGAAATGACAAAATCTCTGGTTGAGCGTACAATGGAACCGGTAAGAAACGCACTGCGCGATGCCGGTCTGACAAAAAATGATATTCACCAGGTACTGCTGGTCGGTGGATCTACCCGTATTCCTGCTGTACAGGAAGCTGTTAAGAGCGTTCTGGGCAAGGAACCAAACAAATCCGTAAATCCGGATGAAGTCGTTGCTATGGGTGCCGCTATTCAGGGTGGTGTTATCGCCGGTGATGTAAAGGATGTTCTGTTGCTGGATGTTACACCATTGAGCCTTGGTATCGAGACAATGGGTGGTGTCATGACTGTGCTGATTCCACGTAACACAACCATTCCGACTAGCAAATCTCAGGTGTTCTCAACGGCTGCGGACAACCAGCCTGCTGTAGATATCCGTGTTCTGCAGGGTGAGCGTCCGATGGCAAATGACAATAAGGAGCTTGGTATGTTCAAGCTGGATGGTATCGCTCCGGCTCGCCGTGGTGTACCTCAGATTGAAGTTACCTTTGATATTGACGTAAACGGTATCGTGCACGTATCCGCAAAGGATAAGGGTACCGGTAAGGAACAGTCTATCACGATTCAGAATACGAGCGGACTGAGCGATGAGGAAATCGATCGTATGGTTCGTGAGGCTGAGGAGCACAAGGCTGAGGATGAAAAACGCAAGGAAGAAATCGATCTGCGTAACCGTGCAGAGGGCTTCATTGCTCAGATTGATTCCATGCTGGCTGACAACGGTGATAAGATTGATGCGAAGCAGAAGGAAGAAACACAGAAGCTGCGTGATGATCTGCAGAAATCCCTGGATGAAAATGACATGGATGCTGTAAAGGAAAAACTGGAGGCACTGGAAAAGGCTGCACAGGCAGCTAGTGCACAGATGTACCAGCAGCAGAGTGCGGATCCAAATGCAGGAGCAGGTGCAAACAACGCAAACAACGATGACAACGTTGTAGACGCTGAATTTGAAGAAAAGAAGTAAGAAAACGAAACGACTACAATTCCTAGTGCTTGCGCTAGGTTTTGTATGTTGTGTGATGCTGGCCATCGATTGGATGTATCCCAAGCAGGAGCAAACGGCTGCTGTTGATGTCTCTTCGCATTATGCACAAACGGTGCGTGTCGAAAAGGAAACACCGCTGTTTGAAAAGAAGGATGGAGAATACCGAGAGATTGGCCGTATCTTTAAGGGGACAGTGCTGAAGTTTGACAAGCAAGGCGCGCAGAACATGAAGGAAAAGTATTTCAGGCTGCAAACGGATGACTGCTACATCCTGACTGATCATGTGGTACCCGAGCAAACAGAAGAAAACAGTGTCAAAAAGGCCAGTGTGTATCTGCCGTTTAATGAAAATATCGTCACCAGAGACAGCTATGTTATTCAGAATGAAGCGGGAAACAAGCTGGCGGAAGTAACACGGAAGGCATCTTATCCTATTTATGTAAAGGATGAGGATCGTTATGGTGTGCAGCTGGGAAATGCCCTTGTGTATATTCCGAAATACGCGGTAGCAGCTACAAGGCATGCCGACAATACCAGCGAGCCGATTGCAAAACAGATTCCGGTTTTCATGTATCACTATTTCTATTCCAAAGAAAATGGAGAGGTCTCGAAAAATGGAAACTGGCTGGAGGTCAATGATTTTGAAGCACAGCTGAAGTATTTGAAGGAGCATAACTATGTGACGCTGCGCATGCAGGATGTGGAGAATTTTCTGGATGGAAAGGTACAGCTGCCGAAGAACAGTGTTTCCATTACGATTGATGATGGGACAGCTTCCATATATAAATATGCATATCCGCTGCTGAAGAAATATGGTGATAGTGCAACGCTCTTTCTGATCGGGAATCATCTGAAGGATGATAAGCTGCCACAAAGCTTTCAGGAAATGAAGCAAAACGGCATGGAGCTGCAGTCGCATTCCTATGGCATGCATACCGGCGGCTGTGAAGGCGGTCATGGCGGTGCATTGCGCTGTGTGGCACATGATCTGTATATGATGAGGGTGTCACAGATACAGAAAAGTCATTTTCCATCATCGGCGGAGGCAATGTGTATTGTTATCCGTATGGTGATGTTACAGACAGTGCACTGCAGATTATGAAAGATGCAGGTGTGCATATGGCTTTTACGACAAATTATGGTAAAATAGAACCCGGTATGGATAAGCTGCAGCTGCCGAGAGTGCGTATTTTCGGAGATGCAGACATACAGCAGTTCATATACAGTCTGGAAAGTTAGGAGGGTGATCCACATGAGCAAACGAGATTATTATGAGGTCCTGGGACTCAGCAAGGGTGCCAGCGATGATGAAATAAAAAGAGCCTATCGGAAGATGGCGAAAAAGTATCACCCGGATGTCAATAAGGATCCGGGGGCTGAGGAATCGTTCAAGGAAGTAAACGAAGCATATGAGGTACTGAGTGATCCGCAGAAGAAAGCGACATATGATCAATTCGGTCATGCAGGTATGGATGGTGCCAATTTTGGCGGCGGTGCCGGAGGCTTTGGCGGTTTTGAGGATTTCGGAGATATCTTTGGTTCCTTTTTCGGCGGAGGCTTTGGCGGCGGTGGAAATCGTCGTGCAAGCAATGGACCGCGTAAGGGGAATGACCGCTTCATGCAGATGCGCATCGAGTTCATGGATGCTATTTTCGGAAAAACGGAAACAGTTACGATTGAGGTTGATGAGCAGTGTGATGAGTGTATGGGAAGCGGTGCGAAGAGCAAGTCCGATATTAAATCGTGTCCGCATTGTAATGGTACCGGTACGGTAACGACTCAGCAGAGAACGCCGTTTGGCGTGTTCCAGAGTCAGTCGGTGTGCCCGGACTGTAACGGAACGGGTAAGACGATTGTGAACAAGTGTCCGAAGTGCCATGGCAAGGGCTATGAGCATAAGCGTGTGAAGCTGGATATCAAGATTCCGGCAGGCATTCAGTCTGGTCAGCAGGTGCGTGTACCGAATAAGGGAGAGCGCGGTGTGAATGGCGGGCCGAACGGCGATCTGTATATCGAGATTCTGGTGAGCCGTCACAAGCAGTTTGTACGAGACGGCAATGATATCCGTATCACAGTGCCGATTAGTGCTGTGGATGCGATTCTTGGATGTAAGGTGGATGTTCCGACCGTTTACGGTGATGTGGAGCTGACGATTCCGGCAGGTACACAGTTTGGGCAGCAGTTCCGATTAAAAGGAAAGGGTGTCAAGTCTGCCTCTTCCCGCGGTGGTCAGGGTGATCAGTATGTCGAGGTCAAGGTGGAGGTACCTACCAAGATTACACGCGATGAAAAGGAGCTGTATGAGAAAATTCGCAATAAGAAGTCTCATGAGTCTCCGTTTGATAAGTTTAAGAAGGCTTTTAAATAAGAATATTGCGGCAGTTGTTACTGATTTCAGTAATGCTGGGCTATCCAAATTTTTTAGGGGTTTTCGCCAGAAATTTGGGGGTCAACTTTGGGG
>OGON01002068.1_pt1 | contig 12778 bp, 3 predicted proteins | sample 1552671 | NCBI WGS metagenome assembly OGON01 (sample SAMEA2580136, study PRJEB22360) | human gut metagenome | biome: human gut; feature: human-associated habitat; material: faeces | place: Denmark | collected 2008/2010 | reverse complement strand
AGAACGATTGCAACTATGCTATTGTCCGATGTAGACCTCAAGTCCTACACGGATATAGCATACCATAACGAAGAGCTAAAGTCACTAACAAGATACCGATTTGATAAAGTTCAGGAATGCGCTAAACTAAAGCAATCGGTGTCCAGATTGGCTACGATTCTGTTTCCCGAATTGGAAGGGCTTGTTTCGTCTATCCATGGCACTTCAATCTACGCACTTCTCGGCGAATATCCCGGTGCAAAGCAAATTTCAGAAGTCCATCTTACCAAGCTGACAAACCTTCTTACAACAGCGTCCAAAGGACGCTACGGAAAAGAGAAAGCCATCCAGATTCGAGAGGCAGCCAGAGCTTCTATTGGCTCTGTCATGCCTGCTAAATCTCTGGAATTGAAGCATACCATTAAACTCATTCAAGAACTTGCCTCCGAGATCAACGAAATCGAAGATTCTATTCAGAAAATCATAGATGAGCTCAATCCACCAATTCTCTCGATTCCCGGCATGGGAGTAAACTCCGCTGCTGTGATCCTTGCAGAAATCGGGGATTTCTCCAATTTCAGTTCTCCTGACAAAATTCTTGCTTACGCTGGCTGCTCTCCATCTACATACCAGTCCGGAAAACTCACAAACTGCTATGCTCACATGGAAAAACGTGGCTCCCGCTACCTGCGACATGCCCTTTACAACGCAACCAAGTACGTCTGCTACTGGAATCCTGTCTTTGCTGAATACCTTGCCAAAAAACGTGCCGAAGGAAAACACTACAATGTTGCCCTGTCCCACGCCATGAAGAAACTCGTTCGGTTGATTTATGCCTTACAGAAATCCGGGAAAGCATATCTTGCAGCTGCATGATTTTCTCCTGAGCCTGAGCTAATTCCAACAGAAACTTAGCTGGCGCAGCGAACCCTTGACGAACCGAAGCATTCAAATGCTATCCTGTTTGTGCGAGGGCTGGCTGGGCTTGCTTTGCTGTTCTCTCCGTCGCCCTCGCTGCTCTGATTCCAGCATTTGAATGCTGTTTGTCAGGGGCAGCGGTCGGTTGGCGGATTTTTTCATTTTGGGGCTTGACTTTTAATAGTTAGTCTCCCGGATGAAGTCCGGCACTGCTGACGCTGTGGCGGATGCAGCCTCCCAGCTGGGCAATCTGGCAGGCAAGGCAAAAGAAAAATTCGACAACACCATCGCCAGAGCAAAGTCCTTCGCGACCGGCCTTATTTCCAAGTTGAAAGGCGGTGCTGCTGACGCTGTGTCTAGCGCGGCCTCGCAGCTTGCAACCATGCCGCAGAAGGTCAAGGAAAAGCTCGACCTCGTGATTCAGAAAGCTGTGTCGTTTGCCGCTGACCTGAAGGAAAAGTTCACGAGCGCTGGCAAAAACGCGCTGGCGGGCATCATCAACGGTATTTCCTCCAAAATCGAGGAAGTCAAGACCTCCATCAGCAACGTGGGTCTCGCCCTCATCAACACCTTCAAAACGCTGCTGGGCATCCACTCGCCCTCGCGTGTCTTTGCCGAACAGGGCGGCTTTATCGCTGCCGGTCTTATTATCGGCATGGAGGGTGCAACGAACGATGTCAAGAAAGCTGCTGCACAGCTGGCGGGCGCTGCCGTTGACGCTGCAACGGACGCTGTTGCAGAGGTCGCCCCGACCACGCTGGAAAAAATCAAGGAAAACCTCGAAAAGATAGAAGATGCCTTTGACGATGACACCGGTCTGGGCAAAATCTACAACACCATCAAGAACCTGTTCAGTATCGACTGGTCGGACATCGACACGTCCGATATTTTGGAGCTGGCCAAGAACATCACGACCCTGTTCTTCGACAGTCTGGACAAGAATGTGCGGCTGTCCATTTCCGACTTCATCAACACCTCTCTGGACTACCTGAACAAAGCCTACGAGCAGGAAGGTCTGCCCGGCCTTATCAAAGCGGGCAAGACCATTATCTCCGGTCTGGCCTCTGGTATGGCTGATGGTATAAAATACATCGTGGCGAACGGCGGCCAGATTTTCAGTGCCCTGAAAGATGGTATTCTGGTGGCTCTGCAAGGTGTCAACGCGGAGCTGCTCATTGCCGTGGGCGTTATCGCCCTCATTGCTGTGGCTATCGCGGGTGCGTGGAAGTATAGCGAGCAGTTCCGGGATTCCGTTCTGAACGCTGTAAACCGCATCAAGAAAGCGGTCGAAAAGGTCATGGCTGCCATTAAGAAAGCTCTGACACCCATCGTGGAACTGGTGAAGAATGTGTTCGCCATGCTGCAAGGTCTGATTGCGCAGCTGTTTGAGCTTGTGGGCAGCATCCTTGCAAAAATCATCGACTGGATTGCGCCGGTCATTACGATCATCGGCAATTTCCTGAGCGATGTTATCACGGTGCTGGGAACCATCATCGGCTATATCGCAAAGCTGCTGACCCCGCTTATCAACGGCATTGGTAAGATTATCTCCACGATTCTGGAATGCCTGCAAAAAATCTGGAACACCCTCAGCGATGCACTGTCCCCGGCATTTGAGGCAATCTGGAAAGTCGTATCGAAAATCTTTGAAACCATCGGGAATCTGCTGCAAACCATTGTGGATGCACTGTCCCCGGCAATTGACGCACTGGCTGAAGCATTCGGCATTATCCTTGACGCGGTGGCCAGTATCGTTTCTGCGGTCGTAGATGCACTAGCTCCGGTCATTCAGGTCATAGCGGAAGCGCTGGGCGGCATCATCACGGTACTGGCAGAGATTGTCGGCGCGGTCGTGGACGCTCTGGCACCGGCCATCAAGCTGATTGGCGATGTGCTGGGAGCGATTTTCGGTGTCATCGCAAAGATTGTCAACCTCGTTTGTGGCGTTCTGAAGCCGGTTATTGACGTGATTTGCGGTGCGCTGAAAGCCATCGGTGATGTGATAAACAACATCTTCAATGGCGTGAAGAACTTGACCAGCAAGGCAGTGGAGACCGGCAAGAACATCATTCAGGGTATCGGAACTGGCATCAAGAACGCAGCGACCGGCCTCTGGAATGGCATCAAGAACGTTGGCAACAACATCGTCAACGGCTTCAAGAATTTCTTCGGCATCCACTCGCCGTCTAAGCTTATGGCCAGTGAAATCGGTGAGTATCTGCCTGCCGGTATTGACGAGGGCATGAAGGACGCCATGCCTGCCCTGCTGTCCAGTGCAGAGGACCAGATGGGCAATCTGGTTGACACTGTGAAGGACGGCGCAGCAGAGGCCAACGGCGCGATCGCTGGCAGCGGTATGCCGCTGCTGTCCGAAGTTTCGGGCAAGGTCGATATCGTGGACGGTCTGGATGATGTTCTGACCCGGTTTTCCGACAAGGTGGCAGACAGCTTTACAAGCCTGCTTGACCGTCTGACGGAAATCACGCAGAGCGCGAACTTCTTTATTCCTGCGGTTGCGACCGGCATGGTCACGCCGTATGGTGTCAGCGGCAGCGCTGGCGGCGGCTCTGGGAACGTTGTGGAGGAAATCCACGCCTCCAACGAGGAAACGACCCGCACCATCGTGCAGGCCATTGGCAGTGCTACGAACAGCATCTGCGCAGCGGTCGAGCAGTATAGCGGCGTGGAGGTAAGCGTGGATGCTGACAGCCTGTCGCAGCATACTGTGGACTACATCAACCGCAAGACCAGGATGTTCGGCACCTCTCCGCTGCTGACCCCTACGGAAGTATAAGGAGGCAAGAACCCTATGAAACCGATTCTTAAAATCGGAAATCATGACTATACCCAGTGGGTAGCAGAGGGTGGCCTTACCCCCACGGACAGCGATGTGGATTCCAGCAAGTCTGGAAGAAACACGCTGGACGCGGTCATGGTCAGAAACAAGCTGGGTCACAAGATGAAATGGTCCGTCACGCTGATGGATATCCCGGAGGAAGTCGCTGCCCAGCTGTCGAAAGACCTGAGCCAGACATTCTTCAGCGCCACATTGCTGGACCCGGATGCAGGGCGATATCTGACCAAGACCTACTACTGCGCGAACCGGCCCTTCGGTGCGCAGCGGTACGACAAGGCCACGAAGAAAACCTACTATGTCGGCATGGCGTTCAACATGACCGAGCAGTAAGGAGGTGATCCTACGAGACATAGAACAAAGCTGTGGACGGAGCTGGCGGCTCGCGGGCGGTTCAATCTGGATTCCCGCGCCGTCATAGCTGGAAAAGAATACTATAAAATTTCCGCACCGCAGATCAGTCACAGTCTGGCGACCGAGCCGTTCAGCATCGGCAACTGCAATGCGGCCTCTTTGAAGCTGGACGTTCTTCTGGACGATGGAGAAAGCATACCAGACGGCGCTTCGGTGCGCATCATCGCCCGGCTCACCGATTTGGACGTTACAGAGCACACGGAAACGCTGCAATTCGGCGAGTTCATGGTGGACACCTGCAACAAGGAGGAGAACATATACTCGCTGTCCTGCTATGACGCGATGCTCAAGACATCGCAGGCAATGGTGGACGATAGCGACAGTGAAAGCGACTGGCCAAAGTCCATGGCCGTTGTCGTGCAGGAAATCGCATACCGCATCGGTGTGCCGATTGACCCGCGCACCCGCATCAACCGAGGGCTAAACTACATGGTTCCCTTCCCGAAAGGCTACACCATGCAGCAGGTCTTAGGATGGATAGGCGCGTGCAACGGCGGCAACTGGACCATCACGGACGATGGAATGCTGCGGCTGGTGACGTTGACCGCACCGCCCACGGAAACCTACCGCATCGTGGATGAATACTATAACGACATCATTACCGGTGACGGCTATGCGCTGGCGTGGGAGCTGTCCAGTGGCAACGAAGAACCCCAGACCCCGGAAACCGGCAGCAGTGTCGGTTCCCTGACCCAAAAAATCTATCCGGTCGTTGACCATGAGTTCAACCGCATCGTCACGGCAGACGGCTTTACGCTGGTCTACGACCAGACCGGCGCGGTCGAAGCTGCGCAGGGCATCGTTCACGTTCCCATGGTGCGCGGCAAGGTCGCGACCGGCAGGCGGCTCAAGGTGTCCAAGGTCACCATGACGGACGAGGAAGGAAATTCTTTTTCCAAGGGCGATGACACCGGATTTGAAATCGCGGTGGATAACTGCCCCTATTCCTGTCAAGGTATCTGCGATGACCTCTATTCCATGCTGAACGGCATTGAGTATGAGCCTTTTACGGCGACAGATGCCCTTTTCGACCCAGCCACCGAGCTGGGAGATCAGGTCAAAATCGGCGACCAAGTTCACAGCTCCATCTATTCCATGGACGCGACCTTCGATATTGGATATGCCAACACCATCAGCGCACCGACCAACACCGAGGCGACCCGGCAGTATCCGTATTTGACCAAGCGCGACAAGAACCGGGACAAGGTCTTTTTGGAAATGAGCGCCGACTATTGCGGCGTTTCGATGTCGGCAGAGGCTGGTCTGTTTGTCACCAAGACCGGCAGCGCCGCCCGCAGCGTTGCAACGCAGTCCATGACGGAGGCTCACAGTACGCCGATCTCTCACGCTGAGGCACAGTATTCGGACGAATACATTGCCATGCGGGCACGGGACCCGGAGACCGGTCACATGGAGGACTGCATCTTTTTCGATGACGAAAAAGAGAAGTACCACATCACGAAAGCTGTCCTGATAGAACAGGCTGATGAACTGGCAGAGGAGTTGAAGAACTTGTCCGATGAACTGAAATCTATGGAGGGCGGGGACGGCGAGGAAGCCGTCACCCTTCCGCAGCTCTTACAGTCCGTTAAGGATGTGCAGGCCTCCCTCACAGAGCAGCGCACCACGCTGGCAGGGCTGACAACATCGGCGGCTAACATCAAGGAAACGCTGGCCGCTGTGCAGACTGCACTTTCCGACATCAAGACTGCGGCAGCGGGCATCCGGTCTGTTGTGGACAAGCATACTTCCTCGCTGGCGAGCTTGCAGACCGATGTGACTGCCCTGAAGAAATCTGTTGCAGCCCAGTCCGCAGAGATCACGGAAGTCCACGGCACGGTTGACGAGCATACCGCCTCGCTGGCAGCCATGGACAAAAAGCTAACCGCTGCACAAGGGACGCTGGACAATATCCTGACGCTGCTGCAAGCAATGTCCGGCAGCGGCAAAGACCCCGATGCAGGGACGGATAACAAAACACCTGAAACCTAAAAGGAGGGAACCTAATGGCTGAAAAACGTATTCAGGACTTCGCCACGGCGGCTGACGCTCTGGACGATGACCTGTTGCTTATCGCATCGGACGACAAAACCTACAACATCAAGGTCAAAACCCTGAAGGATGCTGTGCAGGGCGATGCCGACCGCGCAGAGGCCGCAGCGCAGGAGGCCAAAAACACCGCGCAGCAGGTGGCCAAATCCGTTGGCAACATTGAGCAGCGGGCCGCCTCTGCCGAAAAGAAAGCGGCCACTGCGGTCACTGCTGCAAATCAGGCGGTGCAGGATGCAGCGGACGCGAAACGGGCTGCTGCCAACACGGAAAACATGGTGGCAACGGCCCAGACCGCAGCATCCGAGGCCAGCACGGCAGCGGTAAAGGCGGGCGAATCCGCTACCGCTGCGGCATCGTCCGCATCTTCTGCGCAGGAATCCGCATCCAATGCAGCGGCATCTTCCAAGGACGCCGTCACGGCTGCAAATACCGCAACCTCCACGGCGAACGAGGCGAAAACGACTGCCGGTGAAGCAAAGACCGCAGCAGAGCAGGCATCTTCTGATGCTGCGAAAGCTGCGGCAAACATCAAGACCGCGACCGAGGCCGCCTCGAAGTCTGCCGCATCTGCAAAGACCGCAGAACTTCAGGCAACGGCTGCAGCGGAAACGCTGACCCAGTTTCGAGAGATCATTGAGAACGGCGTTGTTCAGGACGTTCAGTCCGTGGATGATGGCCTGAAGATCACCTACACCAACGGCGGGACCATCACGCTGCCTATCAAGGCTTCTGGCGGGCTGGCGTTCAGTTCGATGGTCTACGACACAGAAACCTACTATCTGCACCTGTACGATGAAAACGAGAAGGACGTTATCGACCCGGTCTACATTCCTGGCGGCGGTGGTGGCGGCTCCGGCGGCTCTTCCGGCGTTACCCTGACGAACGAAACCTACGTCAACGGCGAAAAGGCGCTGTCCTTCGCCATTGCGCAGGGCCAGACAACCGAGCTGTCCTACACCTTCACCGATACCGACCCGGACTTCGGCGGCGCTGCTGCCTACTATGTCAACGGTGTTCAGGTGGCAACGGCCAACATTGTGCAGAGCGTGAAAATCACCTTCAATCCGACAGAATGGCTGGTTGCCGGTGACAACAAAATCCGCGTTGTGGTTACGGATGAAAACGGCGCGACCGGCTCCAAGACATGGACAGTTTCCGTCCTGACCGTTTCCGTGTCTGCTACACTGTCGGAATCCACGCTGTACACGGTCGGAACCGCGTTCCGCATCAGCTACACCCCGGTCGGCTCCGGCATGAGCAAGACCACGCACTTCCTTGTGGACGGCAAACAGGTAGCAGAGGCTACCACGACCTACTCTGGTCGTCAGCTGGTGCAGAACCTGACCATCAGCAAGCACGGCGCTCACGACATCGACATCTACACGACCACCACGGCCAGCGGTAGCACCATCACAAGCCCTACCGTGCACTTCTGTATCGCGGTCGTGGATGCTGCAAGCAATGTGCCTATCATCACGGTCAAGGACAAAAAGTCCTCCGGCCGCGTGTATATGACCGCTGCTATCCAGTATATGGTCTATGACCCCAGTACCGAGCAGGCCAGCGTGAAGCAGTCCGTTGACGGCGTAGAAACCGCTCTGACGGTGGGCCGCAGCTTGCAGTCGTGGGCATACAAGCCGCGCACCGAGGGCGAACACGCCCTGAAGCTGACCTGCGGCGAAACGTCCGTCACCATGACCTACACGGCCACCGCGCTGGGCTATGACATCCATCCGGCCAACGTGGACGCGAAGTTTGACTTTGACCCGTCGGGCCGCTCCAACTCCGCAGCAGACCGCGATACATGGGTTTCTAACGGCGTTTCCCTGACTGTGGACAAAGGCTTCGACTGGACGAACGGCGGCTATCAGCAGGACACTGACGGCAACACGGCTTTTGTCATCCGCGCCGGTCATACTGCAACCATCAACTACAACCTGTTCGGCTCGACCAATCTTCAGGCCTATGGCGCGTCTTTCAAGATGATTTACACAGCCAAGAATGTGCGCAAGTTTGACGCTGTGGTCGCACAGTGCCTTTCGGACGGCATCGGTCTGGATGCAAACGCCAAGGAAGTGACCCTGTCCACGGAGCAGACCGGCATCAGCCAGTTTGTCTGCGAGGGCGAACGCACGGAGCTGGTCTACAACATCACAAGCCGCAGCAAGAACAGTGAGCTGTTCTTGAACCTTCAGGGCATTCCGTCCCGGTTCGCTACCTACTCGGAGAGCGACCGTCTAGCCCAGCGCAACCCGGTCCCGCTGACCATCGGCAGCCCGGATTGTGATGTGTGGCTGTACCGCTGCAAGTTCTACGATATCAGCCTCGGCGATGCCGACATGATGGACAACTTCATTGCGGACGCACCCGACCCGGACGAGATGATAGCTCGGTATGAACGCAATTCTGTGGACGATGGCGCGGGCAACATCATCACCGACTGGAACGCATCGTCCATTGATGAAGCCTACATCGACAATCTGGCAAAGTCCCGGCCTGGTCTGCGTGTCATCAAGCTGCGTGTCCCGCGCTTCACGACCGACAAGAACGACAAGGTTTCCGGCAGCAGCGTGGAGCACCTCCTGTATGGCGCTCGCGCAAAGGACTGCTGGAAGAACGAGAGCGTTGTCCACCGTGGGCAGGGCACGTCCTCCAACGCCTACGGCAAGGCGGGCCGCAACATGGACTTCGACTGCAAGGGCAAGTTCGTCTACACCGAAAACGGCGTGGTCATGGAGGCCGACACCTACGACATGACCGAGAACAGTGTGGGCGAAACCTACTTCAACCTCAAGTTGAACATTGCATCCAGCGAGAACATGAACAATGCTATGCTGGCCGAGCTGTTCAACAAGTACCAGCCGTACATCCGCGCCGCCCGGTCTGCGAATCCCAAGGTGCGCGACACGATGGAGTTCCATCCGTGTGTCGTGTTCGTGTACAACGAGAGCGCCGAGGAAGGTTTCACACAGGGCCAGTGGATTTTCTACGGCGTGGGCGATTTCGGCAACTCCAAGAAGGACAAAAAGGCGCAGGGCCTTGACAGCGCAACGCGCCCGAATGAGTGCATCGTGGAGCTGTGCAACAATACCCATGTCTACAACCGCTTCAAGGGCTATGAGGGTGCGGCAGACGCTTCCAGCTGGGAAAGTGATGACAACCCGAACGCTCCCCTGTCCTTCCGCTACATCGCGGACACCTGTGATGAGGCTGTGGCCCGCAACGCATGGAGCGATGTGGTGAAGTGGGTCTATTCGACCGACCGCACAGCAGCGACCGGCGAAGCGCTGGGCAGCCCTGTGACCTACGGCAGCACGACCTACACCAACGACACGGCAGAATACCGCGCCGCCAAGTTCGTGAACGAGTTTGACCAGCACTTCGAGAGCAAGTCCACCCTGTACCATTACCTGTTCACCTCGTTCTTCACCATGCCGGACAACCGTGCAAAGAACACCTTTCCGCACTGCGAGGATGTGACCGCTGCGCATCCCATCTGGGATTACTGCTTCGGCTACGACTTCGACACGGCCATGGGCAACAACAACGAGGGCGATCTGGCGCTGGACTACGGCATGGAGGACACCGACCAGCTCAACGGCGGCAACGTGTTCAACGCGCAGGATTCTGTCCTGTGGGTCAACGTGCGCGATCTTCTGACCGACCGTCTGAACGCGATGGTCGCGACCCTGACGGAGCTGTTCGATGCTGACCGCCTGAATGTGGCGTTTGACGCATATCAGTCCCTTCGCCCGGAACGCCTGCTCGTTGCAGATGCACGGCGCAAGTATATCCGGCCCTACGAGGATTTGAAGGAGGGCGGCACGGCCATTACCATGTTCATCCCCATGATGAACGGCGACAAACGGCTCCAGCGGCACTACTTCCTCAAATACAACAGCATCTATTTCGCGTCCAAGTGGAACACGGCTGTTGCCCGGAACGACAAAATCACCCTGCGTGGCTTCGCAAGCCCGACCGGCGAGATTGCCGCGATCACCATCACGCCGTACTCTGACCTGTATGCGTCTATCTTGTTCGGCTCCATCCTGAAGCAGCAGCGTTGCAAGCGCGGCGAGCCGGTGACGTTGAGCATGAGCAAGGACACGGCGCTGAACGATACCGAAATCTACATCTATTCGGCATCCATGCTGGAAGCTGTGGAGGGCATCGCCAGCGTGTACACCAATCAGGCCGATTTTTCCGCAGCCACCAAGCTGCGTTCTATCGTCATAGGCAGCGATGATTCCAGCTATTCCAACGTCAACCTGACCAGCACAATCAAGCTGGACTTCTCCGCGCTGGCCGTGCTGGAAGAACTGCGCATCGACCATTGCCCGAACCTGAACGCGCCGGTCGATGTGTCTGGCTGCGTGGCGCTGAAGGTGGCCAGCTTCAAGGGTACGCCGGTCTCCGCTGTCAACTTCGCTGCTGGCAGCGCTCTGGAAGAATGCTATCTGGAAAGCCCGGTCAGCCTGACGCTGCGCAATATGCAGAACATCAAGAAGTTCGATGTGGCCGACAACTATGCGAACCTGACCGGTCTGCGGCATGAAAACACGCCGTTCCCGGCAGCGTATGACATCGTGAACGCTGCATCCAAGCTGTACACGGTGCGCCTCGCGGGCATCGACTGGCAGCTCACCGGAACGGAAATTCTGAACCGCCTGCTGTCCATGGGCGGCTACGATGAAAACGGCATTGAAATCGGGCGGTCTGCTCTGTCCGGTAAGGTCTATACCTCGGTCATCCGGCAGGCAGAAGCCGAGAGCTATGCAGCAGCATGGCCCGATCTGGCCGTTACCTACGGCGGTACGGTGCAGCAGTATAAGGTAACTTTCTGCAACTATGATGGCACGGCTCTTACGCTGAAGGACGGCAGCCCTGCAGAGTTCCTTGTGGACCGCGGCGCGGACTGTGCAGACCCCATCAGGGCCGGTCTGATGGACACGCCGACCAAGGCTTCCACGCAGGCCGAGGTTTTCACCTATGGCGGCTGGGATTCTCCGCTGACGCAGGTGTTGAGCAACCTGACCGTCAAGGCAACCTACACCAGCGTCCCGCAGAAGTATACGGTGCGCTGGTATGCGCAGGCGGGCGTTGTGGTCGGCAGCAAGACCGTTGACTACGACACTGAGGCCGTGCCGCCCGCTGACCCGGAGCGCACGGACGAGGAATCGAGCTTCGTCTACCATCTGTTTGACGGCTGGGACAAGAGCACGGCTCACGTCAAAGAGAATATGGATGTCTATGCGCGTTGGATTCGAGGCACGTTGCCCAACTTCGGCGATGACCTGTCGAACCTGAATCTGGCACAGCTGTACGGTATTCGGCAGTCTGGCCGCGCCTCGCTCTATTTCACGGAGGACAACATCAAGACCCGCGTTCCGTTCACCATGGGCTATGAGCCGCAGTTCGACAACGTAGAATCTGTGCTGCTGGCCGAGAACATGGAGCTGACCGGCTCCACCTCAAAGAATACCGGCGTGAAGATTATGGACAAGGACACTGGCTGGACGCTGGTTGTGGACTGTGTGTTCGACCAGCCGACCTCTGAGGCTTGTGTGGCCGCCTGCTTCACCAAGACCGGATACCACGGCTTCAAGGTCAAGTACAGCAACGGTACGGCGGTCCAGTGGGGTACGAACACGGCGAACAACAGCCGCGGAACCGGCCTGTCTACGATTTCCGGTATCGGTACACAGTACATCGCTGACCAGTACCGTGAGCTGGTTGTGCTGCGTCACGTCAAGGGCAGCCGGAACCTGTTCGTCTATTTCGCAAATCCGAATGGCGACGACATCATTTCCCGCGAGCTGACCAAGACCATCGACACGGCATCTGACGCGACCCTCATGCTGGGTTGTGACAATGACGGTAAGAACTTTGCGACCGGCTTCCTGTACCGGTGCAAGCTCTGGAAAGACGACCTCGGTGAGACTGAGTGCCTGAAGATGGCAGCATGGCCGCGTGAGGAAAGCTATCTGGAAGTCGTTGGCACTGGCGGCGCAACCAAGACCGGCGGCGGTACGACCTCCATCGACCTTATCCATGCCGGTCTGCTGAACGGCTATCACCGCATGAACCCGACCAACAGCAACGATGGTGGCTGGCCCGCATCCGAGATGCGCAGCTGGCTCCAGAAGCGCTATCTGGCCGGTTTGCCTTCGGCGCTGCGCCGGATGCTGGTGTCCGTGCACATCTCGTCCGTGGATTACGGCGCTGGAACTGCTGGCATTCTGGAAACGGAAGATAAGGTTTATCTGCCGTCTTTGCGTGAGATGAACGGCGAAAACTCGGAACCGTTCGTGTACTGCGGCGAGCGGATTCCGTGGTTCACGTCTGACCGGACGCGAATCAAATTTGCTGGTTATACGCTGGCCGAGAACCCGACCTATACGGTATCTAGCACCGCGCCCAAGAACCCAAAAAAGGGGGATGTATGGATTTGTTCTGCTGACAGTAACGTGGGGTATCTCTGGAATGGACACGCATGGGTCAGGGCGCGGTGGTATTGGCTGCGCGATGCTTCGGTGTCCAACTCTACCAACTTCAACAATG
>OGON01002067.1_pt1 | contig 12779 bp, 15 predicted proteins | sample 1552671 | NCBI WGS metagenome assembly OGON01 (sample SAMEA2580136, study PRJEB22360) | human gut metagenome | biome: human gut; feature: human-associated habitat; material: faeces | place: Denmark | collected 2008/2010 | reverse complement strand
TACATTGCGAACTCTTGTTTTGTGACCATTTCCGGACGCGGCATGCATGACGGACAAGGTTGCTTTACTTTCGCAATGGACAGGAAGGACGCACGAAACACTCCACACCAGGGAGGAGCCGTAATAAAGAAATCAAGCCATATCACATTCAACGACACATATATACGTGACAGCCAGCAATGGAATTGGGAAACACATGATGCCACCAACATAAAACTAAACAACATTAAGGGGTTGTCGCCCTATAACCATGGATGGATAGACGGCCTCAACCTATCAAGCGGAAAAGACATCACTGTTAATGGTGCCATTACGTTGGGCAATGATGATACTTTCGCAACCGGCCACTATAACCCTTCGAACGAATTCCCAATACGTACTTATAGGGAGAATCCATCCATCAACCTCACAAACACAGACGACAATCCGGCAGAAATACGTAATACGTTTGCAGCAGCAGGTGTTTACAACAAAGACCGGATGGAATGGAGCCGCGACGGAGCTTCGGAGAATATCCGCGTCAACAATGCCATCGGATGGACACGTACGGCACATTGCATACGCATCGGAGGAAACGTCTTGGTCGGCAAACCTCAGGGCGGTTCCAACAGCAGGACTATAAAAGGGTATTACTTTGATAATTTCCATTCCATAACAGGAAGGAAAGCGGGCGGAGACATCAGGGTCCAATTCTATGAAAACTCCGATTTGCCGGCAAACGGGGAGCTTGTCGTCAAGAACAGTTCCTTTTGGACTCCTGCAAAGAAATGGGCACTTATCCCTGCCACAAAAGACAACCGGCACATGATACGAAAAGTAGTGTTACAGAATCTTTATTTCGTGAAACCCACAACAAAGCCTTCAGCCGTCTTCTCCGACATCGAAGAATTGACCATAAAGCAACTGCATATCGGAGGACGAACGATTGAAAAATACAGCTCTTCGGGTATTCCGGAGAAATTGGAAAATGTCACTCACTTCAAAAGCGATTTCAAAGATAAATAATAGAAGAAACCACGTCTGAAAAAGAACCGATAAGGCTTCGAAAAAATGAAAGATGATTTAAAAGACTATCAGAGAAGGTTGGTAAACCTCCTCTGATTTCACACGGTAATCTCTATTTGATTGTGTTCGGAATCCAGAACACAACTTTCATAGAACCCATCGCCTGTAAAACGTGGTCCACTGATAACCTCGTACCCGGCTGATTGTAATTTAGCAGTCAGACTATTCACCCGTTCCTCACTCCCCACGCTGAACGACAAATGAATATATCCCGTACGATAAATATCTTTTCCCAGGACCGACAAATCCGGACGTGTCATGATTTCCAACTTGGCTCCATTGCCAAAACTTAAAAAATAGGACTTAAAGCCTGTCCGGGGATTATGATACATTTCATTAGAAACGGCACCGAAAAAACGCACAAAGAAATCCTTTACCACTTCCAAATCCCTCACATACATAGCCACATGATCGATCTTCATCTTTTCACAAAACTTATCTTTAAGTTCAACTTCAAATAGTAAGCACGATTTTCACGCTCCAAATAACCATACTTGTCTTTTTCCGGATGTCCTTTCTCCAAACGGGTATGCTTGAACAGAAAATCGGCAAAGACCTGACGCTCCGTCTTACGATAGGCCACCATACGTCCCTCCGCATCCACCATCACGAAACCGGCCACAGCCGAATCCGTCCCGTTATACTGCTTGGCCGGACGCATGCCTAACGCCAAAGCCAACAGGAACTCTTTCATCTTGTAGCGGTAATACCTGTGTTTGCGAATCAACTCTTCTTTTATTTTCAACGGGTTCCGCTCCTCTATGAGTTCCGTCAGTTCGTCCACCCGGCTTATGTTGTCCAAATGCATCAGACGTACCATCTCGGCCAACACGCGAGGTAAGTTGAGGTCTATCATGCAAAGGTTACTGCGGAACACTTTATCGGCCACGTCATTGTATTTCAACACGCCGCCCATACTCTCGATGTAAAGCATGCGGCGTGCCACCTCGTTCGGATTGTCCGGGTCGTCCGTATAATTGATTTTGTTGACCGCCGGTTGGGAGAAACGGATACCTCCCTGCTCGAATTTCAGATTGGCCGTCCGTCCGCCATCCAACAAGGGCATCATGGCGCAAAGACGGGAATAGATGCGGAATCCCACGGGTGGGAAACTGCTGTCATGAAAAGTAATGTAGAAATCGGTACGGTCATCCGTCCGGGCTTCCATGTCATAAATCTTCAGTGCATCGAGAAAGCCCTCCACCCCTTCGGGTGCCTCCACCTCTTCGTTCCGTTCCCGTTTCAACGTATCGAGAATCATAGCCGCCACTGTGCCGAAGTCTTCACGCGGAAAACGTTCGTCCATCTGTTCCCCTTCGACATGGATGTCGGTCTCTTCTACCGTGTAACGACGCTCTCCGTCATGTTCCTGCCGCGTTACCTGAAAAATAGGCAACACACGACCGGAAGGTAGCCCCTCTTCATTGCCCAAGACTATCCCTCCTTGAGCCAAGAGGTTGAAAAACACATATAATTCGTTCCATTCCCTACGTGTAGCTGTCAACATATCCATTCCATTTTAAAATACAGGCAAAAGTAATAAATAATATGGGATTTTCCCTACCTTTGCAGACAAAAACAACGCTTACAATGATAACTCTGAAAGAACTATACCGTATCGGCTACGGCCCGTCGAGCAGTCATACCATGGCTCCGCGTAAGGCCGCCACCCTTTTTTTGGAACGCAATCCGAAGGCCGTACGTTTTGAAGTAACCCTCTACGGCAGTCTGGCCGCTACAGGAAAAGGACATATGACAGACAAAGCGATTCTCGACGTATTGGACGAACCACGCACTACAATCATTTGGAAACCTAAGACTTTCCTTCCCTACCATCCGAACGGCATGAAGTTTCAAGGATTCGACGCAGAAGGACACATCACAGAGAATTGGACTGTGTTCAGTATCGGCGGAGGAGCACTGGGTGAAGAGGGAAAACAGAACCTGACGTTTGAAGAAATATACCCTATGAACTCTGCCACAGAAATCCTGGCTTGGTGCATGCATACCGGAAAGAGTTATTGGGAATATGTAGAAGAATGCGAAGGAAAAGACATCTGGGACTATCTGGAAGAAGTGTGGAACACCATGCAACAGGCCGTACGGAACGGACTGGAACATGAAGGCGTGTTACCCGGCCCATTGGGATTGAGAAGGAAGGCCACGTCTTATTACGTCCGTGCCGACGGCTACCAACATTCCATGCGTACGCGCGGATTGCTTTTCGCATACGCCCTTGCCGTCAGCGAAGAGAATGCCGGAGGTGGAAAAATCGTCACGGCCCCCACTTGCGGCTCCTGCGGCGTACTGCCGTCTGTGTTATACCATCTCTCCGTATCGCGGCATATCAGCGACCAACGTATCCTCAGAGCTTTGGCCACAGCCGGCCTTTTCGGAAACATCGTGAAGAAAAACGCATCCATATCCGGTGCTGAAGTAGGATGCCAAGGAGAAGTGGGCGTAGCTTGTGCCATGGCGGCCGCTGCCGCAGCCCAGTTGTTCGGAGGCACACCGGCACAAATCGAATATGCAGCCGAAATGGGATTGGAACACCATTTGGGACTGACCTGCGACCCTGTTTGCGGTTTGGTGCAAATCCCCTGCATCGAGCGCAATGCCTATGCTGCCGCCCGTGCCATGGATGCCAATTCGTATGCCATGCTGACTGACGGGGCACACCAAGTATCGTTCGACAAAGTGGTGGAAGTTATGAAAAAGACCGGCCACGACCTACCTTCCCTATACAAAGAAACGGGAGAAGGAGGACTGGCCGAAGATTACAAACGGATGTGGGACACGTTGCATACCCGTTAACGGACACCACGCAACGTATCTAACAAACCGGCACAAGCATCTTCCAGTATGTCGAGAACATTCTCGAATCCGCTGTCGCCTCCATAGTAAGGGTCGGGCACATGGTCTACTACCTTTAGCCGACAATAGTCCGTCATGCGTACGACTTTCTTTTCTTCCTCCAACCCGGGCGCCAAAGACTTCAACTTACTGATGTTGCGGTCGTCCATTCCTACAATCCAATCGAAATCAAAGAAATCATCATACCGCACCGGACGTGAAATGTGGGTAATGTGGTACCCTCGGCGTGCTGCATGTGCCCTCATACGGGCATCGGCGGGTTCTCCTTCATGATATTCTATCAAACCGGCGGAATCCAAGAAGAACTCATGCTCCAAACCGGCATCATTCACCAACCTCCGCATGACTTCTTCGGCAGCCGGAGACCGGCAGATATTTCCAAGGCAAACAAATAAAATCCTTTCCATCGCTATCTAAAATCAAATCCTCTCCACAGACTGTTACCAAGAAAGAGTATATGAACCACGCCCCGTCCCATAAAGCTGGCTGGCTGCCGTAGTCGTAATACTACCGTAAACACCTGATTGTCCGCTGTTGGAGCCACTCGGTGCCGATTGCGGAGCCGTAGCCGAATAACTATACTGAACGCTAAAGTTTATTTTGGCCATTCTACCGCGAAAATCGTCCGGAAGCCGGATACCAATATATGGATTGGATTTATCCGCATCATACACCACATTATAATCTTTAGTGAAAGTCGTATCCGTACATTCCACACTCCAATGGTATTCAGCCTTATACAATAAATCCCCCAAACTTTGCTGTACTGCCGTAATCGTAACCGAATCTCCCGCATTCCATACCGTAGGTTCAATACGGAAACCGGCAAACGACGGTAAAGTACAAATATGCTTGTCTTCTTCGCAAGCTACAAAGGCCATAGCCACCGCACCCAAACATGCCAGACGCATCAAAGATTTCATTTCCATTCGTCTCTTTATCTTTTTTATAATGTTTTTAATTCCTTATACAAACGTTGCACCGGCAATCCCATGACATTGAAATAAGAACCACTGAGGGAAGATACTCCCACATAGCCTATCCACTCCTGAATGCCGTATGCCCCGGCTTTATCCAACGGACGGTAGTGCGCCACATAATACGCTATCTCTTCATCCGACAACTCGTCGAAAGTCACTTCACTGACCGTCGCAAAAGTCTTTTTCTTTCCGGCTGTTACCAGTGTCACTCCGGTTATCACCTGATGCGTACGTCCGGACAGGCGGCGCAACATATCCTTGGCTTCGGCCTCGTCTTTCGGCTTGCCCAGAACCTTCCCATCCGTCCAGACTATCGTGTCAGCCGTGATAATCAACTCGTCCGGCTGCATAATGGCTTCATACGCTTCCGCTTTCTTGCGGGAAATGTACTTCGGAATTTCTTCCCCTGACAACCCGTCCGGATAAGACTCGTCGATGCCCGGCAACACTCTCACTTCATAATCCACATCCAACCCCGCCAAAAGTTCTTTCCGGCGCGGGGAATTGCTGGCCAAGACCAGACGGAATTTCTTCAAGTTCTCCAACATATTTTCCATTGTTTTACTACCAACCACAAGCCTTGCGCCTTCAACACCTGTTCTATCACGTCGCGCCCGCATCCATATCCCCCTTTCAAATGGGAGATATAAACCGCCAAAGCCTTGATTTCCGGAGCCGCATCGGCCGGTGCACAAGGACAGCCGCAACGCTGCATGACCTCATAATCAGGGATGTCGTCGCCCATGTAAAGCACTTCCTCGTCCCGCAATCCATAACGTTCCAAAAAGGCTTCGTATGTCTTTATCTTCACGGCACATCCCCAATGCACGTCCGGAATGCCCAATCCCTCATACCGTTTACGCACCGATTCGGTACGTCCCCCGGTAATAATGGCCACATGTAAGCCCGACTTGACAGCCAATTGCAAGGCATACCCGTCTTTGATATTGACCGTACGCATCGGTTCCCCTCCGGGATGCAACGTAATGGTCTCGGCACTCAGCACACCGTCCACGTCGAAAGCCAACGCCTTTATCTTCCTTAAATCGTAATTAATCATTTGTTTCTTTCCTTTCCGCTTCATTCCTCAAAGCCAAAGCATGGATGCTCCGGCTCATCATTTCATAGAGTGCTTTCCGCTCCGGTTCGCCGTCCAGCATGGCGCACTGGCGATCCATCACATTCCGATCGTAACGCACAGCCGGTCCCGTCTGTGCCTCCACGGGCGGAAGGCGATGGACCTTCCGTGCCGTCTCGTCTATCAAAGGCCACATCACATCGAACGGTATGCCGTCCCTGCCCAATACATCCGCAGCCAAAGCATAACAATGGTTCACAAAATTGCAAGCAAATACCGCTGCCAGATGGAGACGGCGGCGTCTCTCCGTACTCATCTCCTCCACCCTGTCCGAGACAGAACGTGCCAACTGCTCCGTCTGTGCGAGCACATCAGGGGTGGATGCTTCCACAAAGACCGGAATCTCCTTGAAATCCACCGGACAATCTTTAGAGAATGTCTGCATGGGATACAACACGCCATAACGATGGGCGTGACCACGGAAAACATCCATCGGCATACTCCCTGCCGTATGCAGGCACAAGGCATCTCCTGTCCGAGGAGCGATACGGGACACCAAGCCCTCTAACACTCCATCTTTCACGGAGAAGATATACACATCCGCACCCGGCACCACGGCATCAAGGTCATCCGTTGCCAGACATCCCAAACGTCCGGCCAAAACTTCGGCAGAAGCCATCGTACGGCTGAACACCTGCAACGTTTCATGGCCTGCACGGTGCAGAGCCTCCCCCAACTGCGTAGCCAAATTACCGGCACCGATCCAGACAATTTTCATTCTTCCGGTGCGTCAAAGGTATTGATATGCACTTTCTCCCACTGCAACCGGTCTTCATTGAACGGCTTGCGTTCCATTCCCTTATGGCCCACAGCCACGATGGAAAGCACCCTTAGATGCTCCGGAATATGCAGAATGGCCCGCACCATCTCCTCCGCAGGTTTTCCATCCGCCATTGTACGGTTCCGGATTTGTACCCAACAAGCACCCAGACCCAAATCCTCAGCCTGCAACAGCATCATGGTCGTAGCCACCGAAGCGTCTTCCACCCACACGTCGCTCTGCGTCGGGTCGGCCAAGACGACTACCGCCAAGGGAGCACCTTCCACCAGTTCGGCTCCGTGCTCCTTGCAATGCGCCAGTTGTTGCAACAATTCCTTATTGTCCACGACCACGAACTCCCAAGGACGTACTCCCTTGGAAGAAGGGGATATCAGCGCCGCACGCAACAAAGCCACCACTTCGTCTTGGTTCAACTCTTCTTCCGTAAACTTCCGCATGCTACGACGGATGCGAATCAGCTCGCTAAACTTTTCCATTTCCTTATCCTTATATTTATTGTCACATTGCGCAAAGATACATGATTTCCCTATTACGAAGAAAAGAAATCCGGACGGAATCGACAGTTTCACCAAATAAATCGACGGTTCTTTATACAAAAAAGCGTATTTTTGCGTTATTTAAAAAGCGTAAGTAGACAAACAACGAAGTGAAGACAAGACTTTTCAAATCCATATTCTGCCTTTTCCTGCTGACCCTTATGGCCTTGCACGTTGCCGCCCAAGACAAAGTAAAACTGTCGGGAAGGGTCATCGACGATGAACAAAACCCGGTACTTTTTGCCGTAGTAAAAGTCGATGGCCAGGCCGCAGGTACTACCACAGACCTGCAAGGGCGTTACCAACTGGAATTCTCCACTGCCGACACGGTGACCGTGTCGTTCAGCATGATAGGTTACGTAACCAAGAAAAAAACACTGGTCCGTCCCAAAGGCAGCTTGCGGCTCAACATCACCCTGCAAACCCAAAGCATCGACATGGGTGAAGTAACGGTAAAGGAAGTACGGCGGCAAATGAATTCCACGCAACATCTGAATGCCGAAAACCTGAAACGGCTGCCCTCCACTACCGGAAATGCCGTAGAGGAACTGGTGGCTACACAAGCGGGAGTCAGCACGCACAATGAGTTGAGTTCGCAATATAACGTAAGGGGCGGAAGCTTTGATGAAAACAGTGTGTATATCAATGGAGTGGAAGTTTACCGTCCCATGCTCATCAGTTCCGGACAACAGGAAGGACTGAGCGTCATCAACAGCGACATGGTGGAAAGCATCAACTTCTCGGCCGGAGGTTTCGACGCCAAATACGGGGACAAAATGTCGTCCGTATTGGACATTACTTACAAGAAGCCCAAGAAGTTTGAAGCTTCGGTTTCGGCCAGCCTTTTGGGAGCCGGCCTCTATGTAGGTTATGCCAAAAAGAACTTCAGCATGACCCACGGTGTACGTTACAAGACCAACCAGTATATGTTGGGGTCGTTGGAAACCAAAGGAGAATACAGCCCGCGTTTCCTCGACTACCAGACTTATATCAGTTGGTCGCCCAACAAACGTTGGAGCCTGGATTTCATCGGGAACATCTCCCAGAACCAATATGACTTCCTGCCGACGAACCGGCAAACCAATTTCGGCACGATGCAGGATGTCAAGTCTTTCCGTGTATATTTCGACGGAAAGGAAGAGGACCTCTTCCGTACGCTGTTCGGCACATTGAGCCTGTCGCACAGCTTCACCGACCGCACGAAGCTTTCCCTTTTGGCTTCGGCATTCGCCACCAAGGAACGGGAAACATACGACATCCAAGGACAATATTGGCTCGACGAGACCAACACGACCGAACAATTAGGCGTAGGCACCTACATGGAGCATGCCCGCAACTACTTGGATGCCAACATGAAGAGCCTGAAGGTCTTGTTCTCCCACAAACCGAAGGGGCACGACATACAGACCGGACTCACGTGGAAACACGAAATCATCGAAGAGAACTCACGCGAATGGGAAATGCGCGACTCTGCCGGATATTCCATCCCCCACACGGGCAACCGTCTGGACCTGATTTATAACCTGAAGTCTTCCAACCGCATCGGCAGCGACCGACTCGAACTTTTCGGACAGGACACTTGGCGGTTTACCAACAGCCACGGCATCCTTTTCCCTGAATTACGGGGCACGGTTAAGCTATTGGAGCTGGAACAAGGAATGGCTGTTCAGTCCGCGTGTTTCGCTCGGCATCATCCCTTCTTTCAACGAGGATTTCACATTCCGCATTGCCACGGGACTGTATTACCAGGCTCCTTTCTACAAAGAGCTACGAGACACTGTGACAACCGGAGTCTCCACCAAAGTACGCCTGAACCGGAACATCAAGTCACAGCGTTCGTTCCAAGTCGTATTGGGTGGCGACTACAAATTCAAGCTCATGAACCGTCCGTTCAAATTCACCACGGAAGTCTATTACAAAGCCTTGAGCAACCTGATTCCTTACAATGTGGACAACGTGAAAATCGTATACTACGGAGGTAACATCGCCTCGGGATACACCACAGGCATCGACTTCAAAATCTTCGGGGAGTTTGTAGAGGGTACGGACTCTTGGATCAGCTTCAGCCTGATGAAAGCCCAGCAGAAAGTGGACGGTAAGAGTTTCCCGCAAGCCACCGACCAACGTTACAACCTGAACTTCTTCTTCAGCGACTTCTTCCCCGGTACGACGCGGTGGAAGATGACACTGAAAGCCAGCATTGCCGACGGACTTCCCTTCGGTCCGCCCCATACGGGATTGGAACGCATGGTATTCCGCGCCCCGGCCTACAAACGCGTGGACATCGGCATGAGCTACCGGTTATTGGACAACGAGGACGGACGCAACCAAAAGAAGTTCATCCGCTACCTGCGTAACGTATGGTTGGGTGTGGACTGCTTCAACCTGTTCGACATCAGCAACGTAAGCTCATACTATTGGGTAACGGACGTGACCAACCAACAATACGCCGTACCCAATTACCTGACCGGACGGCAAATCAACGCCCGCATCCTGATTGAATTGTAACCACCGGAACGGCTACTGCCAAAAAAACATGAATTTATTTCCTGTTTCACCGCAAAATGCGTACTTTTGCATCATGATAAAAGCACGCCTGCGTGCAAACAACTAAAATTTATATGTCATGAAGATATCACATATCGAACATTTGGGTATCGCAGTGGAAAGCATCGAAGCCGCACTGCCTTATTATGAAAACGTATTGGGTCTGAAGTGCTACAACATCGAGGAGGTGGCCGACCAAAAGGTGAAGACCGCTTTCTTGAAAGTAGGCGAAGTGAAAATCGAACTCTTGGAGCCGACAAGCCCGGACAGTCCCATCGCCAAATTCCTCGAAAAAGGAGGCCGTGGCGTACATCATGTGGCATTCTGCATCGAAGACGGTGTGGCCAATGCTTTGGCTGAATGTGAAGAAAAAGGCATCCGCCTGATAGACAAGGCTCCGCGTCTCGGAGCAGAGAAGTTGCAAATCGCATTCCTGCATCCCAAATCTACTTGCGGCGTACTGACCGAACTTTGTGAACATTAACACAACTCCAAGTGAATTTCAATCCAATCTTTGAACTTCATATAAAGGCTCGTCCTTGAACCTGATACCACCGGCGGAACCGCTTTCCACGAAAGCCTTCCGCTGGTGGCTTGTTTTTTAGGGGATAGGAAAATCAAAGCCATCTTTTTGAAACAGAAAATAAAACAGATTATGAGTGTCCAAACAGAAAAAATCAAGGAATTAGTAGAACTGCGCGCCAAAGCCCGTATGGGAGGCGGCGAAAAAGCCATTGAGAAACAGCATGCCAAAGGCAAGTACACGGCTCCCCCACGCAACGACAAGCTGCTCGATCCGGGCAGCTTCGAGGAAATGGATATGTTCAAGCTGCACCGTTGCACGAACTTCGGCATGGAGAAGAAACAGTACTTGGGCGACGGCGTGGTAACCGGCAGCGGCACGATAGACGGCCGTCTGGTTTATGTCTTCGCACAAGACTTCACCGTGAACGGCGGTTCGCTGTCGGAAACGATGGCTGAAAAAATCTGCAAGGTCATGGACCAGGCCATGAAAATGGGCGCACCTTGCATAGGCCTGAACGACTCCGGCGGCGCACGTATCCAGGAAGGCATCAACGCTTTGGGCGGATTCGCCGAGATATTCCAACGTAACATCATGGCCTCCGGCGTGGTGCCCCAAATTTCGGGCATCTTCGGCCCCTGCGCCGGCGGTGCGGTCTATTCTCCCGCCCTGACTGATTTCACGTTGATGATGGAGGGCACTTCTTATATGTTCCTCACCGGTCCAAAAGTGGTGAAGACGGTGACGGGCGAAGACGTGTCGCAAGAAGACTTGGGCGGCGCGAGCGTACACTCCACCAAGTCCGGTGTGACGCATTTCACGGCCCAGACGGAAGAAGAGGGCTTGGCCACCATCCGCACGCTGTTGAGCTACATCCCGCAGAACAACATGGAGGAAGCTCCGCGCATGGAATGCACCGACCCCGTCGACCGCATGGAAGACGCGTTGAACGAAATCATCCCGGACAATCCGAACAAGGCATACGACATGTATGAAGTCATCGGAGCCATCGTGGACAACGGCGAGTTCTTTGAAGTGCAAAAAGACTATGCCCGCAACATCATCGTAGGCTTTGCCCGTTTCAACGGCCAGAGCGTGGGCATCGTGGCCAACCAACCGAACTGCTATGCAGGCGTACTCGACTGCAATGCCAGCCGCAAGGGCGCACGTTTCGTACGTTTCTGCGACGCGTTCAACATACCTTTGGTCACGTTGGTAGACGTGCCGGGCTTCTTGCCGGGTACAGGACAAGAGTACAACGCCGTCATCCTGCACGGTGCCAAGCTGCTGTATGCTTACGGCGAAGCCACCGTACCCAAAGTGACGGTAACCTTGCGCAAGAGCTACGGCGGTTCGCACATTGTCATGAGCTGCAAACAGTTGCGCGGCGACTTAAACTACGCTTGGCCGTCGGCCGAGATTGCCGTGATGGGAGCAGAAGGTGCCGTGGCCGTGCTTTATGCCAAAGGCGCGAAGGAAGCCGAGGACCCGAAAGCTTTCCTGGCCGAAAAAGAAGCCGAATACAACAAGCTCTTCACGAACCCGTACCAGGCTGCTAAATACGGTTATATCGACGATGTAATCGAACCGCGCAACACGCGTTTCCGTGTCATCCGTGCCTTGGCCCAACTGAAGACCAAGAGTTTGACCAACCCGGCCAAAAAGCACGGTAATATTCCTTTGTAATCCCTGTCATCCGAAACATCATGGAACAGAACCAAATTAAAAACAATGAAGTGTTGGCTGCCATCACGTTGGCCCTGCACGAATATCAGGGCTACACGATGCACGTGTCGGAAAGCGGCGTCCTGACTTTGGGAAACGCGGATACGGAGTGGAATTCCAAATTACGCACGCAACGCCAACAGCCTGAACATAAATTTTAAAGCAAACAAGTAGATGAAGACTTACAAATACAATATCAACGGCAACGATTATGAGGTGGCCGTGGAAGGGATAGAAAATTACGTGGCTACCGTGACGGTAAACGGTGAGAGCTATACCGTGAAGATGCCCGAACCGGAAAAGCCGGCACATCATCCCGTAGTAGTAAAACCTGCCGGAGTGCCCGCCGTAATCGACAAACCCAAGAAGTATGGAGTGAAAGCTCCGCTTCCGGGCGTGATCGTGGACGTGAAAGTGAAACCGGGCGACGAAATCAAGCGTGGCGATACGGTGGTCATCTTGGATGCCATGAAGATGGAAAACAACATTACAAGTGATTACGCCGGAAAAGTAAAACGTATCCTGACTCAAGAAGGAAAATCCGTTACTGCTGGGGCTAAATTGATCGAGATCGAAATCTGATTGGATTAGCAATATAATAAAGGAAGAG
>OGON01002063.1_pt1 | contig 12802 bp, 8 predicted proteins | sample 1552671 | NCBI WGS metagenome assembly OGON01 (sample SAMEA2580136, study PRJEB22360) | human gut metagenome | biome: human gut; feature: human-associated habitat; material: faeces | place: Denmark | collected 2008/2010 | reverse complement strand
TCTCGAAAAAGCATCCTCACCGAAACAGTACGGTATTTAGGGTGGATCATACTAGGTGTTTTTGCAGGTATTTTGCTGGTATAGAAAGCAGCACAGCCACGTATAGATAAAGTAATATGGTAGCAGGTGGTATCTGGTGAAGGGAAAAGGAATTCTGATTGTGATCGCGGTGATTGTGATCGCGGGCTGCGGGCATCTGCTGTATGGCAGAGCCTCTGAGAGGACATCTGAAGAGATCCGGCCGAAGATTGCGCTGACCTTCGATGACGGGCCTCATCCTGTGTATACGCCAAAGCTTTTGGACGGGTTGAGAGAGAGACAGGTGAAAGCAACTTTTTTTGTGGTGGGAAAAAATATTGAGGGACATGAGGAGATCATCGAGCGCATGGATGCGGAGGGGCATCTGATCGGAAATCATACCTATGACCATGTAAAGATTACCGGTCTGCCTCCGGAGAAAGCGTGTGACCAGATTGTCAGAACAAGTGAACGGATCAACGAAATTACCGGAAAACAAACGGAGTTTGTCCGTCCGCCTTTTGGAGCGTGGGATAAGAATCTGGAGTGCGGGTTTCAGATGTTTCCGGTGCTCTGGACGATCGATCCGCTGGACTGGACAACGAAGAATACAGAACGGGTGGTTCAGAAGGTTCTGGATGAGGCGAAGGAGGATGGAATCATTCTTCTGCATGATTTTTATGACTCATCTGTGGAGGCGGCATTCCGGATCGTGGATGCCCTGAAGGAGCAGGGGTATGAGTTTGTGACGGTAGATAAGCTGATCCTGGAATAAACGGAGGAGAGAAATGGATTTATTTGACTATATGAGAAACAGTGCGATGGAGAAGGAGGCGCCGCTGGCATCGCGCCTTCGTCCCAGGACACTGGATGAAGTGGTAGGGCAGCAGCATATTATCGGGAAGGATAAGATGCTCTACCGGGCGATCCGGGCGGACAAGATAAGCTCTGTGATCTTTTACGGACCGCCCGGAACCGGGAAAACGACGCTGGCGAAGGTGATCGCCAACACGACCAGTGCTGAATTTACACAGATCAATGCCACCGTAGCCGGAAAGAAGGATATGGAAGAGGTGGTAAAGGCGGCAAAGAATCATCTGGGAATGTACGGAAAACGGACCATTCTTTTTGTTGATGAGATCCATCGCTTCAATAAGGGGCAGCAGGACTATCTGCTTCCCTTTGTGGAAGACGGGACTCTGATCCTGATCGGTGCGACTACGGAAAACCCATACTTTGAAGTAAATGGCGCTCTGCTTTCCCGTTCGGTTGTCTTTGAACTGAAGCCGCTGGATAAGGAGGATATCAGAGTTCTGATCAATCGGGCTGTCTATGATAAAGAGCGGGGCATGGGAGCCTATGATGCTGTCATCGATGAGGATGCCGTGGAATTCCTGGCGGATATGGCAGGCGGTGATGCCAGGGCAGCGCTGAATGCCATTGAACTGGGCGTTCTGACAACAGAACGGGGAGCGGACGGGAAGATACATATCACACTCGATGTGGCCTCAGAATGTATCCAGAAGCGTGTGGTACGCTATGATAAGACAGGAGATAATCATTATGATACGATCTCTGCGTTTATCAAGAGCATGCGTGGGTCGGACCCGGATGCGGCGGTATACTATCTGGCACGCATGCTTTATGCAGGAGAGAGTGTGACCTTTATTGCCAGGAGAATTATGATCTGTGCCTCCGAGGATGTGGGGAATGCAGATCCTCAGGCTCTTCAGGTGGCCGTGGCGGCTGCACAGGCGGTGGAACGGGTAGGAATGCCGGAGTCACAGCTGATCCTGGCACAGGCAGCCATCTATGTAGCATGTGCACCGAAGAGCAACTCCTGTACAAATGCCATTTTTGCCGCGACGGAGTCCGTGAAGAGCCGGAAAGCAACCGTTCCGTCCCATCTGCAGGATTCCCATTATCATGGAGCGGCGAAGCTGGGACACGGGATCGGATATGAGTATGCCCATGATTTTCCAAAGCATTTTTCGAAGCAGAGATATCTGCCGGAAGAACTGGGAGATGTGAAATTCTATGAGCCGGGTACGAACGGGTATGAAAAAACGATTGCGGACTATCTGGCATGGGTGAGAGAAGAATAGATCACTGTGAGATATTTAGAAAAAGCATGTCATGCAGAGCATGGCGTGCTTCTAAAAGCGAGTACATGGGAGAGAACGAAAAGATACGAAGGAGAACATTGTATGAAACGAAGAATCATGGCAGCAGCACTGATCGCGGCACTGACGCTATTGCCGTGTATGGTGAGCTTTGCAGATGAGAGGCCGGTGGCATCTGCAGCGGGCGGGATACAGGTAAATGGAGGAGCCACGGACGGGCAGTCAGAGTGGAATCTTGTGGATGAAAGGACACAGGAAACAGAGACAGAAAGGGGAGAAACGCAAGGGACGGTAAGAGAGGCAAGGGCGGGTGAGACCGGAACAGTGACCGGGGGATATGGAGAGAAGATCACCTGGTCGCTCGATCTGTCATCAGGAGTGATCACCTTCAGCGGTTCAGGTGATATGCCGGCGATTTACGGGTCATCTTCCGATGAGCTTAATCCGTACAGAAAACAGATTACGTCAGTGGTGATCGGGAATGGCATAATATCGGTGGGAGATTCTGCTTTCAGGGGCTGTACAAATCTGGAGAGCGTAAGCCTTCCGGAGAGCGTGATACGCATCGGAAGCAGCGCCTTCCAGTCATGTGAGGGATTGAAAAATTTTTCGATACCCTCGAAGGTGACATCCATTGGAGATGCTGCCTTTGCCTGCTGTTATGCCCTGGAGAAGATACAGCTTCCTGCGGGAATCACCACAGTGGAAGACTGGACCTTTGAAAGCTGTAAGAAATTAAAGGAAATGGTAATTCCGTCAGGTGTCACATCGATCGGGGACTATGCACTGATGCACTGCTATGCCCTGGAAAAGATCAGTCTGCCGGATGGATTGCAGACAATTGGTGCGAACGCCTTTTTTGATGACTGGGCACTTACGGAGATCGTGATTCCTGACAGTGTGACAGAGATCGGTGAAAGTGCCTTTACCCAGTGTAAAGTCATGAAAAAGGCGAAGCTGCCTGCGGGGCTGACGGAGATATCCACCAGTCTTTTCCAGGGGTGTACACAGCTTTCGGATGTGACGATCCCGTCAGGTGTCCGCAAGATCGGTGAAAGTGCTTTTTCCAGATGTGGACTGACAAAGGTAGTGCTGCCGGACGGTCTGGAAAGGATCGAAGAGTTTGCGTTTGCAAACTGCAGTCAGCTGATCGACGTAACCATACCCGGCAGCGTGAACTTTGTCGGGGCAGATGTATTTACGAATACAGCCTATGAGGAAAGTCTTTCTGACCAGGCATTTGTAGTGCTGGGAAATGGTCTTTTGTATCTGTATCACGGGGATACTCCTGTCGTGGATGTTCCGTCCGGAGTGACCAGTATTGCAGATTCTGTGTTTAAGGAGCATGAGGAGATCACAGAGGTAAGGCTTCCGGACAGTCTGCGCACCATTGGAAATTCAGCATTTGAAGATTGTACGTCACTGAAGAAGGTGACTGTCCCGTCAGGAGTAACCTTCATTGGCGGAAATGCTTTTGCGGGTACTGCTTTTCTGGCAGATCAGAAGGATGGTCTTGTGATGCTTGGAAGAGTGGCATATGCGTATTGCGGGGACAAGAATGTAGAAGAATGTGAGATCCCGGCCGGAACCGTTTCTATTTCAGACGAAGCATTCCTTTTCTGTGCTTCTCTGGAGAAGGTTACGATTCCGGATGGTGTCACTTCCATTGGAACGAATGCGTTTCTGGGATGCGTCGCCCTGGAGTATGTGGAGATTCCGGACAGTGTGACAGAGATCGGAGAGAGAGCCTTTGGATATTACTGTGGAAACGGAAGCAGCGGTACCTATCTTTCGATGTCTGTGACACTGGCAGGCCATGAAGGTTCTGCGGCACAGGCTTATACGCAGGATGGAGGAAACCAGGCGGAGTTCCTCTCCCTGGATGCCCTTTCCGGTACCTGTGGTGACGGATTGACCTGGAATGTGAATCCCGGGACAGGAGAACTGTCGATCACAGGAAGTGGAGAGATGAAGGATTATTCTTCGTACGGCTCAGGCCTTTCCCCGTTTTTTGCATACCGGAAGCTGATTACTTCAGTGACAGTGGCAGAAGGAGTGACATCGCTCGGAAATGAGGCATTTTACGGGCTTGGAAATGTAAAAACAACAGTGCTGCCGCACAGTCTTACGTCCATAGGAGATTATGCTTTTGAGAATTGTGTAGCGCTGGAGACACTGACACTGCAGGAAAAGGTTTCAAGGATCGGGAGAGATATACTCCGGGGCTGCAGAAGTCTTCAGTCTGTCTCTGTAGCAGAGGAAAATGAAACCTACAGTGCGGAAGACGAGATCCTTTACGATAAACAGAAAACAGAGCTTCTGGCTGTTCCGGATAGCCTTCCACAGGAAATTCTCCGGATTCCGGGTACCGTTAAGAGAATCAGCGAATATGCCGCCCGGGAGAACCGGCATCTGAAAGGCATCTATGTTCCGGAATCTGTAAATTATATTGGTAACTATGCGTTTGACGGATGTCTCTCTCTGAAAAGCCTGGTATTTTCAGGAGCAGCTCCGGAGATAATCTATCAAAGATCGCTGAACACAGAAGGGATCGCGATCTACTGTTCATTTTCGAATCAGGGCTGGCAGAACGTGATGCAGAATTTCACTTCTCCTGAGAAGAAGACCTGGGTCGACAGGGACAGCCTGACGGGTGTACAGGTGCTGGAACTGGAGGCGGAGAAAGAAACAGCCGCAGTGGGGGACAGCTTGCAGCTGAGAGCGAAGATGGATCCGGAGCTTGCAGTGGATTTCGTATGGAACAGCAGCCAGCCGGCGATCGCAGGAGTGAATGAAGACGGAATGCTGCTGGCATACCGTCCCGGAGAGGTAACGATCTCTGTGAGCAGCAGAGACGGGCAGTACCGGGCAGAGAAAACCTTTACGATCACCGGCGAGGATTATGTGTTTCCGGATGTGGAAGTGTCAGAGCTTCCATCGGAGGTACTTTCCTATACTTCCATTTATACAGAAACAATGCAGATTCCAAGTCCGCAGAGAAACGGCATCTATTTTCTGAGTGGAAACCGCCTTCTCTTTTATTCTCTGGCATTGAAACAGAGTGTGCCTGTGCATACATTTCCGGGATGTACCAATGCCTACAGTACCGGTGAGAAGCTGTATGTCGTATATGATCAGCAGTGTATGGTATATGATCTGATCAAAGGTCAGACAGAGCTGACCTTCCAGATACCGGGCTATACGGCAACTGCCGTGGGAGCAGATGCTTCCGGCCGCATTTATGTGGCGGCAAATGACAGTAACCGAAGGTGGGATCACAGAATCTTCCTGTACACACCGGATGGAACCCTTCTTTCCCGGATGTCGTCTGGAACGGAGGTATATCGCTTCAGTGGATTTGACAGTACAAATGGGAATTTTTATATTGAGGTATATTATGACTTTTATTCCTGGGGATACTCTCATCCGGGAATGGCACTGCGTATGGGAAGGGTTACAGATAATGTCATTCGACATGTGGATGTGTCTTACTCCTTCACAGAGAGTGGTATGATCACACGGACGATGGATAACCTGTATTTCCTGTGCCAGGATGTAAATAAAAAGCATCAGAACAATGCCGCATTGCTTGGAAACCGTTATCTGACGGCTGTCAGCGTCATCCACGGTGAGGTGAGAGTCATGGATTCCTGGGCAGATCCAATTAATATTTCTGCAAGCTTCCTGCGTGCTCCGGTGGAAAATGATCAGGGAAGCAGCTATTCCGATACCTCCAGTGTGGGTGTAAGGACGGTTTATCATGAGGGACACGACAGTCTGATCCTTTATGAGAATGGGTGCCAGCTGAAAGAATACGATATTGAAACAGGCCGGTGCACGGCACAGTATGGCACAGCACATCCGGTATTCGATATGTTCTGGATGGATGACAGGCTGGTTTTGATCGAGAAGGAAGGGGACAGATATTACACAGAAACGATCGACTGGAGTGATCCGCAGGAGATCCGGCTCAGCGGAGAAAGCACCATGCAGGTGGGAGATTCTCAGCAACTGGAGGTCAGCATTGGAAAGCCATATACTGCTTACTATGAATGGAGCAGCAGTGACCAGTCGGTGGTATCCGTTTCCGGAAACGGGAATCTGGCGGCATGGAAACCGGGAACGGCAGAAATCACCGTATCCAATAAGGATAAGAGTCTGGCAGCCAGCTTTACCGTTACAGTAAAACCGGGAGAGGGTGCTAAGCAGGAGGGAGGCATTCTTACTGTGCAGGGCACGATCAGTAATAACCGTTCCCGGAATTACTATCAGGTATGGAGCAGTCCCATGAATTCGTATCTGGCTGAAAGGGATGATCAGCTTCTGGAGAGAGTGGAATACATCGAAGGCACCGGAGTCGTGATCGAGACCTGTTCCTCGGACGGCATATGTCAGAACAGCCGGACCGTGAAGTCTGCACTTCCGCTGTTTGGAGGATTCTTTGCAGGAGAGGACTATAATTTCCTGGTATTCGGTCAGGAAAACAGGCAGGAAAACAATAAATGCGAGATCATGCGTGTCATAAAGTATTCAAAGAACTGGGAAGAGCTGGGGACATACTCTGTCTATGGGGCAAATACCTATATTCCTTTCGAGGCCGGCTCGCTGCGCATGACAGAAACAGCAGGAAAGCTCTACATCCACACCTGCCACGAGATGTATATGTCTGAGGATGGACTGAACCATCAGGCAAATATGACTTTTGTGGTGGATGAGGAAAATATGACAGAACTTGACTCTTTTTATCAGGTGCTGAATATTTCTCAGGCCGGTTATGTGAGCCATTCCTTCAATCAGTTTATCAGGACAGATGGAACGTATGTGTATCGTGTCGATCACGGGGATGCGGGTCCGAGAGCCGTGGCTCTGACCCGTGCGGAAGTGAACGGAAAGATCACAAAGGTTCTCTATACGCTTCCGGTTGTAATCGGCGGAATGTACGGCGACAATGCAACAGGAGTATCTGTAGGCGGTTTCGAGCTTTCAGCAGATAACTGTCTGATAGCCGGAAATTCGGTGGATCAGACCGATAAAGCGACTTATTCTGCTTACGGACAGAGAAACATCTTCCTGAGTATCACAAAGAAGGATCTCACAGAAAGGAAGACTATCTGGCTGACGGATTATACAGAAGCAGACAGCATCACACCGCGGACACCGCAGCTGGTAAGGATCAATGATCTCCAGTTTTTACTTCTCTGGGAAGAGTACAATGAGAAAACACAGGATATCTGCACCAGGATGACCGTCATTGACGGTGACGGAAATCAGATTTCCGAAATCATTGCCACGGATATGCGTCTGTCCGACTGTCAGCCCATCGTGACAGCAGACCGTATGGTGAAGTGGTATGTGACAGATGGGACAAGTCTGCAGCTTTGTGCGGTAAATCCCTATCAGCTTGAGAAAGTGGCAAGACCGGAGAGCTGCACGGACTCACATACGTGGGATGCGGGAACTGTGCTCAAAGAGCCTGCATGTGAAGAAACGGGTGAGTGCAGGTATCACTGCATAAAATGCGGGAATACAAAGGTAGAGACGATTCCTGAAACAGGTCACCTGTGGAGTGAATGGAGCATTGTGTCCCCGGATGATAAGATCATGTCCAGAACGTGTGTCATCTGCGGCAAAACAGAAACAAGGGCCTACGAAAAAGATCCTGATAACAGCGGAGACTGGATAGATGATCCTGACTGGGAATGGATCTGGGAAACCGATCGTAACGATGATGAAGATCCGGACGATGATTTCCGGACAGGTACGATTCCGAAGCTGAATGTATCCGGTACGCTCCCGATCCAGGTGAAGCAGTCGGTAATCCTGCGTGTTGTTAATATGAAAGCAGACGATGCTGTCGAATCCTGGGAGTCCAGCAATCCGCAGATCGTGAAGGTATCACAAACAGGAAAAGTGAGGGCACTGAAGAAGACGGGGAAAGCAGTTCTGACGGTAACCTTAAAGAATGGAAAATCGACGAAGATAACCGTAAAGGTACAGAAGGCGCCTGTAAAGACCAAAAAGATCACCGGACTGAAAAAGAGCCTGCGCATCCGGAAGGGCCATAAGCTTTTGTTAAAGCCTGTCTTGAATCCGATCACATCAAAAGAAAAGATGAAATGGCAGTCTTCCAATAAGAAAGTGGTAACCGTGTCCGCTAAAGGATCAGTAAAAGGCGTTCGCCCCGGAAAAGCAAAGCTTACGGTGAAGTCCGGAAAAGCGAAATTCAGTATAACAGTAACGGTAACCAAATGACGTTGAGCATTATCGCTCATACCTGCGAAATCCCCCGCACATAGTAAAAGTGTTTTGGGGGATTTTGCATTTGTTGTAAGGGTTTACGCCGATTTTGAGAGTGCGAAGCACGGAAAAATCGACGTCAGGCTCATTTGTCGGGTAACTCTTGTTATGGTGCCGTGGCCAAAAGTATTAAATACCAAGGCAAAGACGCAGGATTCCAAGAATGAGCAAATGAGCAGGATAGAACCAGTAATGAAGCATTTTGTTCTGTTTGCCGCGCTCGCCGTTGTATGTAAGCGTCAGACCAAAGCCTAACAGTGCCCAGGGCTGCGTATACATGGATGCATAGCCGAAAGGGATTGCAAAGAGCGGTACATCGTGGAACAGGTAAAAGAAATAACCGATTAAAATTGCGTGGTGTTCATAATCAAGACTGAAAAACATGGCAGCTATGCACATGATGATAACAATGATCAACGATACAAAATACCAGAGTGCTTTTGGAAGCTTTTGCATTTTTTCTTTTAAAATATCAATGCTCCAAATGGTAATAAGCACAAAGGCGAGAGTGAACATGACGTTATTCCAGTTCATATTAAAGAAACTTGCCGTTGTAAACATATCAAAGGGCACTTCTGATATGACACCGAATATCAGTAAATTCAGCAGATATTTCTTTCGGCTTCGTGTTTTAAAATAACCTTCAACCACCAGAAAACAAAACAGCGGGAATGCAATTCTGCCGATAATATCAAACAGGTCACTCACAACAGCAAGTACTCCGTCATTTGAAACCAGGTTTGGGTAAATCAGTGCCTTGTTTACATGGTCAATAAGCATCGACAGGATTGCGATCAGCTTTAGCCATGCTCCTGAAAGAAATTGAACTTTGCTGCAAAGATTGTTAATTTTTTCATTCATATTATTCTCATCTCCTTATAATATTGGTGGTGTTAGGACCAAAAGTCCGAATTCACGCCAGCAGAGCTGACCACGCTCGGCGCAAAGTGTGCAGGTCTATCATGAGTGAGGAGGGGGACTGAGGTGGGTTTGCTCACTATGTTTCAGGCTTCCGGGAATGTTGTGGTTGAAGTATTGGATATCGCTAAGAGTGTGTGAGTTTATAGACTTGTTTTATCTGTAGTATTGATGACGACTCTATTATACAGTATGGGGCGGTGAAAAGGTAGTAGATAATGATGAAATCAGTGTTTTTTATGAAGGATTATGTTACGCCTGCTTTACGGCATTGTGCTTTTCAGATTGGCACCTGTTTTATGGCAGACGATGCCGGCGGTGATCTGGTATGCGGTGGCAGTCATTATCCTTGTGCGGCTGGCAGCCTATATCACGGCGGCAATCAAGTATCATCACTTTGCATCTTTGCACACCTGGATGAATAAGCTGACTGGAGCGGCGGTTTTTCTGCTGCCCTGTGTGCTTGCGGTTTCAACAGGCATCGTATACAGTTGGACGGTTTGTGTGCTTGCCTTTACTGCTTCTTTGGAGGAACTGGCGATCCATCTTTGCCGGAAAGATTACTGTGCTGACAGGAAATCTATCTTTCAGAGAAATAACACTTGACTCTCCCCTTTAGAGGAGATGATAGAATCCTCCTCGTAAAGAAAAGCAAGGAGGATTTTCTATATGAAGGAATGATCGATCACCGTAATCTGCAGCACGGTTGCAGTCAGGATATGAAATGGTTTTAAATCATATTGATGGAGTCTGGAATAAAGATGATGAAAGAGAGTGGCTGTCAGAAATACAGGTACCGATAAAGAAAAGAATGAAATAATTCCTGAAGGGTGAATCATACTCATATATTCCGACGGATATAGGATAAAGAAGAAATATTGTATTTGACACCATTGCTGCCGAGAGCCAGCGGCAGATGAACGAAACCTATACCGCCTTCGTGCGGGGACGGCTTCCGAAATACGAAAAACCCAGGGTGGAACGGATCGACAACCTTTCGGCCTCGGTCATTGTGGATCAGTCCTCTTCTCCTTCAACAGCAAAGGAGCCTGTCCCGTCTACAGCGGCCGGGGCCAGATCGTCATGGAGCTGGTTTTCATGAATCCGGTCACCACTGTCTGTGAAGCCTGCGAGGGCAGGCGGTACAGTGAAGAATCCCTGTCCTACCGGTACCGGGGCAACCGGAGGTGAGCGTCAACGTGTGAAGCTGGCGAAATACCTGGACAAGAAGGGAAACATCTATGTGCTGGACGAACCCACCACCGGTCTGCACGCCTCCGATGTAAGGAAGGTCATGGAGCTGCTGGACAGTCTGGTGGATCGGGGCAACACCGTCATCGTCATTGAGCACAACCTGGATGTGATGAAACAGGCGGACTGGATCATCGATGTAGGACCGGACGGCGGCACTGCCGGCGGGGAGATTGTCTTTGCCGGTACGCCAAAGGAAATGACAGAGCAGGGCGGCACCATCACAGCAGAATACCTTAGAAAGTCTTTGTGAAGAATGCTGTTTTGAAAATTAGTGATGCTGTCTTCTGCCTGATTGATGAAGTATAAGCTGCAATACTGATAAACAGTTGAACCACTGTAAAACAGATGAATGATTTTCATTTTAGATTATGGTAGTGAAGAGTGAACAAGGCAAAACAGTTCAATTCATACCTGGGAAATCCCCCGCATACACTGTAAAAAAGTGTTTCGGGGGATTTCCCTATACCTCTGTTTTATTTTACTCTATATGTTTTGGATTTTGTCCAGGAGCTGTATGCTCCTCCTCTTGAATCAGGTGCACTATATGTGCATAAACTGTAGTTTGTTTTCAAACCTTTATAGCTTCTGTCTGTAACATTTGATACATGTACTTTAAATGTACTTCCTTTGCCTTTAACCGTGTAATAATTACCGGCAGCAAAAACTTTGATCCCCTGTATCTTTGATGCTCTTTTCGACAGTTTGATTGTCATGGTATATGTGGTGTGGTATTTTTTGACAAATAAGGTTGAAAGATTTTTCACTTTTATATTGGAAATTGTCATTGACTTAACTACAGGGTTAACACGTGGTGATGTTTTCACGATTTTTTTTATTGGAGCTGCTGCAGCATAAGTGTAACTGCCATCAGGATTTTTGTAGCGTTCCACCCCGTATATCTTAAGGTAGTATGTGGTGGGCTTATACCATTTATACTTGTTTTTGTGTATTGCAAGAGGTCCGTTTCCAATTGGTCCATTTAATGATGAAACAAGATTTTTCATAGCAGGATCCTTATAAACATCAACATAAAGGCGAGAACCGAACCAATCAGGGAAATCAAAACCTGAGATTACCATACCGGTAGGGTCAGTACGTATTGAAATGTTTTTGGAAATAAGCTGTGCAGGCTTAACTATGAAACTGAAAGTGCATGATGATCCATCTTCCAATGTCACAATTAGACGGGAATCATCTGAATTTGTGCTTGTAAAATGATGTGTAAATTCAATTCTGTTTGTTGAAAAATCAAATGATAGGGTACCGATGGTTATATTTGTGATCAGGGTCTTATTTGAAGTAATAATAAAGTCTACATCTACCCCTCCTAAGCCTCTATCACTTGGCAAGGTGATGTTTCCCAGGTCTTTATTTGCTGTAACAGTAACGATAGTACCATCGGCCATCTGTGCCTGTACAGTATTGTTACTTGCTGCAAATACTTTTTCTGGTATTGTACATAAAATCATAATCATCCCTATGCAGATAAATAAACCCAATAGTTTCTTTTTGTGCTTCATTCCCACTCCTCCTAATATGAATATGCAGTTCTCATATCAATGATAAGAACAATCTAAAGTGCTGTAAGCGATGCAGTTAGATAAGAACCGGTCACAGATGAATCAAAGAAGGCGTCAATGATTCCATCCTTCTTTGCAAGTACCACCTTTCTTGCCAATTCCGGAGTCGAGCTTTCATCACAAAGCCATGACAGTTTGCAATTTGGGATTTTTTTGCAAGCCTGACTTATGCAAGACGTGTCTCAATGGTCACACCGGAAAAATAGGATATATCCATAAGGATAATATCTGCAGAGATTACTTCTGCTTCTCTTACAACGTTATTTTTTCCTTGGATCAGAACACGTGCAGGATGAAACTCACCGCTTTGTTCTAACGTTTGCATTATTGCTTCTGCTATCAGACAATTGCTAATGCAGATAACAATTTTCTCATAGGTTGTGGTGCCTCCTTTCCATATCTTGTATTATCAATATTTTACTATTATTCCTTTAACTTGACATCGTACTTTCGTGCATAATTACCCGCCCATCCGATCATATGCTATTGACATGTCGGCAGCATATGTGCATTCTAGGAGATGATATTCATTGAAAAACCATCTCTAATACAATATAATGAGTTGCCCGACAAATGGACAACCAATAGCACTTTGAAAACTTAACACATTAA
>OGON01002062.1_pt1 | contig 12805 bp, 8 predicted proteins | sample 1552671 | NCBI WGS metagenome assembly OGON01 (sample SAMEA2580136, study PRJEB22360) | human gut metagenome | biome: human gut; feature: human-associated habitat; material: faeces | place: Denmark | collected 2008/2010 | reverse complement strand
CACCAAGTTCGCGCTGGCCATCGGCCGTGAGGACGAGAACCATCACGTGGGCGCTCCGGCAGTCGCCGCATGGAACCCGGCCGACGTGACCGAGCCGATCGACCGTTCCGCGATGTCCAAGATGGCCGCCGTGGTCCGCGAAGCCACCGACGATCTCAACAACTACGAGCATTCCAAGGCTCTGGAAGTCATCGAGAACTACTTCTGGCAGTTCTGCGACGACTACATCGAGCTGGTCAAGAACCGCGCCTACGGCACCGCCGATTCCACCGGCAACGTGCCGAGCGAGGCCGCGGTGAAGTCCGCACGCACCACGCTGGGCCTGGGTCTTGATGCGTTCGCGCGCCTGCTCGCCCCGTATCTGCCGTACGCCACCGAAGAGGTGTGGAGCTGGATGCATGAGGGCGAGGGCTCCGTGCACCGCGCCGCATGGCCTGTGGCCGACGTGTACGCGGCCGCCGCCGGCGACGCATCCGCCGATCTGCTTGCTCATGCCGGTGAGGCTCTGGCCGCGCTGCGTGGCATCAAGTCGAAGGCCAAGGTTTCGATGAAGACCCCGATCTTGTCTGTGACGCTTGCCGTTGCCGACGATGTGCGCGGGTCCATCGAGGCCGCGCTGGGCGATATCGCCGAAGCTGGTCGCGTGACCGGACCGATCGCCTTCACCGCACCGGCTGCCGCCGAGGGTGAGGACGAGGCTGCCGATGTGACGGTCGCCGAAAGCGAGCTAGGCGAACCGCCGGCCAAGAAACCGAAGAAGTGAGTCTCTGAGGTGAGCCGCCAGCGGCTTTTGTAGCGCAGCCGCTCACTTCACCCACATACGAGGGGCCTTTCCTTTGCATGAAGGAGAGGCCCCTCGTATATCCCGTCACTGTCTGCAACTAACCGTGCCCCCTTTTGCTCATATTCAGTCAAAATCGCGGGAAAAATGCTTTCGTGAGCGAAAAGGGGTATAAATCGCAGGCAAAACGGTCGAAATCATATCCCCTTTTGCTCACGTCCGTGCAGAATCGCCCTAAATCGCAAGACGTGCGCGCATAGAACCGTCCTTATCCCGTTCTCGGCTGTTCTCAGCGTACATTCCTGCCCCTGCGCACAAACCCGTACGCGAAAAAATGGTTTTTATGGGCGTAATCTCAACGAATGCACAAGCGAAGGCGGAAATCGCAATCAAAACCCCGAAACGTACCACGTAAGCGACGGAGCACTATCGGATTTAGCGCATCGCACAAACCGCGTGCTCTACAGCACCGGAACGGACAGGAGGTACTGCGGGCCAGCGGACGAATTTCCGGAACCGTTCCCACCCAATCCAGCCTGCAGCGTATCGTCGAAAACTTCCGCAGCGGCGGCCAATTCGACCGTCTCGTCAATCAAATCGCCATTATCCGGCGTGAAACCGGTTTTCGCCAAGCCATAGCCGGTAATTGGTAGCGAGCTGGCGGACGAATCCGCCGAACCGTCGGACGAATCGCCACCGCTGTTCTTCGAAGAGCCGTCCACTCCCCCGACTTTCGCCACATTCTTCGACGTGGTGTCCGCTGCGGCGCCGAACGACGGACGTAGTCCGCCCGCGTAGCTCATCACATCATCCATGCTGATGGCGTTCTTGTCATCGACCAAGCTGGTCGAATCGGCGGTGTTGTTCTTCGCCTGCGCGCGTTCGGCCTTGCGTTGCGCACGGGACCGCCGTTTCTCGGCTTTCGCGCACAACGATTGGCTGGCGGAGGCGGAACGCAACGTGTCCAGCACAGAAGCGTCATCGGCAGCGCCCGATTCGGACGTGTCGTCATCCGAATCCAGCTGGTCGGCGAATCGCAGCACGATCTGGTGGAATGCGCTGGCCTGTCCGGTGTGCTCGCTGGCGTCCGCCAACGCGGTCATCGCCGCGGACACCTTGTCGGACGCGGTTTTGAGCTTCTCATTGTCTTTGATGCCGGCACGCACGTCGGCGATCGCCTGGGTTTCGTAACTGCCAGCCGTGCCTGCGGTGGCGCCCAGTTCCTTAAGCCGAGCCGTGTATGCGTCGGTGAAATCCATCGAATACGGGATCATGGCCGCGGACAGCTGCGATTGGCCGGCACTGTAGTCTTTGGAGCCGCGCTGTTGTTCCTCGCCGGCGCGCTTGGTGAGCTCGTTCACCAAGCCGGATGTGCCACGCTGTTTGATGGTGCGAATCACCTCGTCGACGGCGTCGGCCGCGCCGATATGCCGGTATGCGGCGCTCACGTCGTTGACGGCGTTGGCCAGGTCTGCCACGGATTTAGCTACGGAGGTATCGCCGTTCAGTTCGGACGCGGTGCCGAGAATGGCGGGAAGCTGTGTGGCGTTGCCAATCGAACCGGACAGATGCGTGGTGTATGAGCCCACGTACGCGTCGATGTAGCCGTCGAACGCCTGATCGTGCGCTTTGGAACGTACGGCGATGGTCTGTTTGGCAAGCGCTTTCTCGTTGTCTCTGAGCTGTTCCAGTTGGGCGATGAGCTTGCGGTTGCGTTGCGAGCCGACGTTGGTCAGACCGTCCACCAAGGTGGTTGCGCGCTTGGTCAGGTCAGGCAGTGATTGCTGAACGTTGCCTTCCACCGCGGCGATGGACAGTGAGCTCATGGTGAAGTGCTTCGCCGTCACGTAGGCGTTGAAGGTCAGGTCCTCGCCCGGTTTGCCGACCGCAGCCACCAGGGTCGAGGTGTTGTCGGATGAGACGAGCACGCCGTCATCGGCGGTCACGTCACTGCCGACACGTCCGGGAATGGTGAAGGCGACGATTGGCGTCAGATTGGCGGTCACGTCGGGTTTCGTGGCATGCAGGGCGATGCGTATGCCGATCATGCCGGAAGCGCCGGAAACGTCGGAAACGCTTACGTCGGGCCCGTTGAGGGTGAAGGAGGCGGATATTTTCCACGGCAATGCGACAACGCCTTTGGGAACGCGTTTCGACGTGGAGGATCCGCTGTTGGTCAGGAAAAGGCGGCCTGGTTTGTCGATGGAGGTGTAGGCGCTCATCACGTCATCATGCGATGCATCGGCCGCGTACTGCCCATTCTGTTGCAAGGCCGATATCGCGTCGTTCACGCCGACTGCCGCGACGGGAGCGGCGGTGATGACGGCGACCGCGATCGCCGCGGCAAGCGGGCGTCGGGCACCGGATGGACGGTTCGCGGTGGCGTGGCGCATGCCGGACCTCTCAATCGCAATCGAAACAACTTTCCAAGGCATTTAATGTAGTGCCCGGCATGCCCGTCGGCAATGGACGTTCGCGCGGGGCGCGCGGAAAACGGACGGCTCAGGCGAAAACGTCGAGTACGCCCGGGTCTCCCCCGTTTTCGGCGATGCGCTTGTGGCGGCGCTTGGCCTCGGTCACCACGAATTCGCGGTACATTTCGGCGATTTCCGGATCCAGTCCGGCTTCGTCGGCAATGCGATGCAGACGCTCGATCTGGGCATGTTCACGCTGGTAATCGGCCGGCGCGAAGCCCGCACGCGCCTTGAGCACACCCACCTGCGACGTGTATTTGAACCGTTCCGCCAGCAGCGAGACGATGGCGGTGTCGACGTTGTCTATCGATTGGCGCAGCGAGGCGATTTTAGCCACCACATCGGCCACTTCGGGGTTGTTCTGCGCGGTGCGCGCGTCGATGATGGTTTCGGATTCGGTTTCTTCTTCTGGCCGAAGCCAGTCATGTTCGCTGTCGCTCATGGGTATAAGCCTACCGCGCACCCTACCGCGGCATCTGCCGAACAGCGGTCACTTCGCGAAGTAACGCTGCAGCACGATGGTGGTTTCGGTGCTGACCGACACCGTGCGATGGATGAGGTTCAACAGCTCTTCGAGCTTGCTGGGCGATTCGACGCGAACGGTGAGCATGAAGCTGGGCGAACCGGCGACGGAATCGCAGGACATGATGCCGTCGATGTTTTTGAGCTTGTCTGGAATCTCGGCTTCCTGGGAGTAATCGATGGGCGTGACCGCGATGTAGGCGTTCACCGCAAGGCCGCGGCGCTCGTCGTCGATAACCGCCTTGTAGCCGCGGATCACGCCGCGACGCTCAAGCTTCTGCACGCGCGACTGCACGGCGGACACGGACAGGCCTGTCGCCTCGGAAAGGTGGGACAGCGTGGCTCGGCCATCCTTTTCAAGCATGTCGAGGATTACGCCATCGGTCGCGTCGAGCTGGCTCGCAACCGTACGTGCGTCTACCGGACCATTGTCACTGTTGGCCATTCATACCCCTTTTCCAACAATCCACTGCACCGGCCGCAATCGACCGTCCCCACTGCAGTTCCATGTTCTTTTTCTTCCTTACCATACCCACTACCGCGCACATACCGTCGCGGAATCGCCGCAGTTTATCCGGACGGCGCAACGCTGTCATGAAATATCTTTGTTTTATTTAGCTCATACCCCCATATCGACCATATATATTTTTCCCATTTATCTTTTCTCGTCGTATTTTTACCTATTTTTTAATTGACAACGTTGTCCAAAAAGTGGCCAATTCCACGAAATTCGTCGAAACGTACGCATAGGAAAGGGGCTACACGGCGATTGCCATGCAGCCCCTCAAACCTTCAGATTCGCTTGCAGCCGACGACTCAGTTGCCGTTGGTGGCGTTGCCGCTCTGCTGGATGAGCGACGCCATGAAATCGCGGTTGGTCGCTGTCTTCTTCAGGCGTGGCACGAGCGTCTGGTAGGCCTGTTCCGGCTCGAGGCCGCCCAGCAGGCGACGCAGACGGTAGATGATCGGCAGTTCCTGCGGATCGGTGATGAGCTCCTCGCGGCGGGTGCCGGAGGCGTTCACGTCGATGGCCGGGAACAGGCGCTTGTCGGCGAGCTCACGGCTCAGGCGCAGTTCCATGTTGCCGGTGCCCTTGAATTCCTCGAAGATCACCTCGTCCATCTTGGAACCGGTTTCCACCAGCGCGGAGGAGATGATGGTCAGGGAGCCGCCGTTTTCGATGTTGCGGGCGGCGCCGAAGAACTTCTTCGGCGGGTAGAGCGCCTGGGCGTCCACGCCACCGGACAGGATGCGGCCGGAGGCCGGCGCGGCGATGTTGTAGGCGCGGGCCAGACGGGTCATGGAGTCGAGCAGCACCACCACGTCCTGGCCGAGCTCCACGAGACGCTTGGCGCGTTCGATGGCCAGTTCGGCGACGGTGGTGTGGTCGGAGGCCGGACGGTCGAAGGTGGAGGAGATGACCTCGCCCTGCACCGTGCGTTCCATGTCGGTGACTTCCTCCGGACGTTCGTCCACGAGGACGACCATCAGGTGGACTTCCGGATTGTTGGTGGCAATCGCGTTGGCGATGTTCTGCAGGGTGATGGTCTTGCCGGCCTTCGGCGGGGACACGATCAGGCCACGCTGGCCCTTGCCGATCGGCGCCACGATGTCGATGAGGCGGCCGGTGAGCTTGTTCGGCGTGGTCTCCTGCTTCAGGCGTTCCTGCGGATACAGCGGGGTAAGCTTGCTGAACTGCGGACGATGCTGCGCTTCCTCGACACTCATGCCGTTGATGGAGTCGATGGACTGCAGCGGCACGAACTTCTGACGCTGGTTGCGACGTTCGCCTTCACGCGGGGCGCGGATGGAGCCGTGCACGGCGTCGCCCTTGCGCAGGCCGTACTTCTTGACCTGGCCCATGGAGACATACACGTCGTTCGGTCCCGGCAGGTAGCCGGACGTACGCACGAACGCGTAGGAGTCGAGCACGTCGACGATGCCGGCGACCGGCACGAGGTCTTCCTTCGGCTCGTCGCGATGCTGGTCGCGGTCGGCGCGATCCATACGATCGTTGCGCTGGTCGCGGTCGGCGTTGCGGTCCATGCGGTCGGCGCGATCGTTACGGTCGTTGCGATCATTGCGATCGCCCCTGCCGCGACGCTCGTCACGCTCGTCGTAATCGCGGTCACGGACACGCATACGGCGGCCACGGCGATCGTTGCGTCCACGGCTGTGACGGTATTCGTTGTCTTCGGTCTCGTCGCGACGCTTATCATCGTCGGCGTCTTCCTGCGACGGCAGCGTGGCGAGGATGTCATCAAGGTCGCGCACGACGTCTTCGCTCTTCGGCCCGTCCGCCACGCGACGGCGGCGACGCGGCTCGAAATCGTCCCTACGGTCGTCATCACGACGGCGACGGCGGTCATCCTGCTTCGGAGCGGCATCGTCAAGGCCCAGTTCGGCGAGCAGGTCGGCGCCGGCTTCGGCGTCACGATGGCGACGACGCTTCGGCGCTTCATCGTTCGGCTTCAACGCGTCCACCGCTGCCACGGCATCCGCGACTTCGGAGGATTCCGCGGACTTGGCCTGCTTGGCACGGACGGGGCGTTCCTCCTGCTTGGCTTCATCGGCCTTCTTGTCCTTTGCCGATTTGACCTCAGCGTCTGCGGCGGGAGCGGACTTTGGCGCGCGCACGGTGACGCCGGCCGGAGCCTGGCCGCCGGAACGGGCGGCTTGAAGTGTTGCGATCAGTTCGGTCTTGCGCATGGTGGAGACACCACGAAGTCCCATCTGCTTGGCGAGCTCCTTGAGCTCGGGCAGTTTCATATCATCGAGATTAGGGCTTGTTGCCACTGGTAGCTGCCTTTCCTTGGCTTCCACAGGCATGCGCCCGCGACAGCTGTAAAAAAGAATTGCGGAAAATTTCCGTCGAATGAAAAGTCCGCCGCGAAACATCGCGGTTTTCGAACTGTCCTAACCATACAACGCAACCCAGACCAACGCAAAGCGGGCACGCGCGGTCCGCCCGTGCGGTTCGCGCACCGCGCAATCGCAATAAAAATCGCAATGAAAAAGCCCATGCCAAAAAGCATGGGCTTGATCAAAGTTACGCTGCGAAAAATAAATAACGCGTGCGAAGACGCCCGTCTGAGGCCGAAGGCGTACAAAGGTACGTCGAGCGCCGGAGAAAGGGCGTATGCGCACGCGTTATTTATTTTTCTACTTTTCTTCGTGGTAGGACTTGTCAGTGTTGACCGACCACACGTTGTCTTTCGACGTTTCGCCGCTCTTGATGTCCTTGACGGCTTCGATGGCGGTGGCCATGGAGTGGTCCATGTTGTTGTAACGGTGCTGTCCGTTACGGCCAACGCAGTACAGGTTGCCGAAGGAGTCGAGGTAGTCGACGAGTTCGGGCATGCGGTCGTAGGTGTCGAAGTAGGCCGGGTAAGCCTTCTTGACGCGTTCGCGGTGGGAGTCGAGCACGTCCTGCGGGCCGTTGATGACCTGCATGCGGGTGAGCTCCTGGATGGCGAACTTGGTGGCTTCCTCGTCGGTCATGTTCCAGAAGGAGTCGCCTTCCTCGCAGAAGTATTCGAGGCCGATCCACACGGTGTTGTCGACGTCCTTGACCAGGTACGGGCTCCAGTTGTTGAAGATCTGCAGACGGCCGACCTTGTAGCCCGGATCCTGCACGTAAATCCAGCAATCCGGCACGATCGGCGGGTTGCCGAGGGTCGGAATGTCGGTGGTGTTGGTCAGGCGCAGGTGCTTGACGAGCAGGCCGACGGTGACGAAATCGCGGTACGGCAGGCCGTTGGCGATTTCGGTCATATCCTTCGGAGCCGGCTGGTCGGAGGCGTCCACGGCGTTGACAAGGTCCTTGACCGGCATGGAGGAAATGAAGTCGTCCGCGGCCATTTCGGTGCGGTTGCCTTCGGAATCCTCGTACACGACGGATGCGATCTTGCCGTCCTTCTGGCGAATTTCCACCACATTGGCGTCGGTGATGACCTTCACGCCGGCGGCTTCGCAGTTGGATTCGACGGTTTCCCACAGCTGGCCCGGGCCAAGCTTCGGATACCAGAATTCCTCGATGAGGGAGGTTTCGACTTCGGAGTTGTCGCGCTTCTTCGGCAGGAGCTTCTGGAAGGCGTTCTTCAGCACGCCCATGATGCTCAGGCCCTTGACGCGCTGCGCACCCCAGTCGGCGGAGATTTCGGACGGGTGACGGCCCCACAGCTTCTCGGTGTAGCCCTCGAAGAACATGGAGTAGAGCTTACGGCCGAAACGGTTGATGTAGAAGTTCTCCAGGTTGGTTTCCGGCAGCTTGTGCACCATGGACTTCAGGTAGCTGAAGCCGGCGACCATGGTGAGCTTGAAGCCCATGGCCTTCAGGGTGTTGGCGCTCAGGGAAATCGGGTAGTCGAGGAAGTGGCGGTTCCAGTAGATGCGGGACACGCGGTGGCGCTTGAGCATCACCTTGTCTTCGATTTCCGGATCCGGGCCGCCCGGCTCCATATCATGCTCGCGGTGGAGCTTCTTGTCATCATAGCTGGGTGCGCCCTGCAGCGGCAGAACGTCCTTCCACCAGTCCATGATGCGGTCGTCCTTCGAGAAGAAGCGGTGGCCGCCGATATCCATACGATTGCCGTCATGCTTGACGGTGCGGGAGATGCCGCCGAATTCGCGGGTGGCTTCCAGCACGGTCACGTCGTACTGTTCGGAGCCACCGTCCTTGACGAGCTCCCAAGCGGCAGTCAGGCCGGCAGGGCCGCCACCGATGATGACCACGGATTGCTTTTGCGTCACTTTGAAGTCTCCTTACAAACAAAATCGAAGATATTCTACCCGAAGGTAGGGAAACGCACAGCGCACCTGTGCGCATGCACACAAAATCACCGCCAAGTCCGACAGCAATCGCCCTGATAGAAGGAAAACCAGCCGTACGGCTTCCGCCGAAGACTGGTTTTCCGTAGGTCCGCTACATGCTGTCGGGAATGTCGATGTCGGTTTTCTGCACTTCCTCGACGTTCACGTCCTTGAACGTGACGATGCGCACGTTCTTGACGAAACGGCTGGAACGGTAGACGTCCCACACCCACGCGTCGGTCAGCCGCACGTCGAAGTAGACGTCCTGGCCGGCGGAACGCACGTTGAAATCGACCTTGTTGGCCAGATAGAAGCGGCGCTCGGTCTCCACAACGTAGGTGAACAGTTTGATGACGTCGCGGTATTCCTTGTATAGGGACAGCTCGGCGTCGGTTTCGTAGTTGTCGAGGTCCTCGGCGCTCATCGTCTGCCTTCCGTGTCGCGCTTGCGGCCACGTCCAAGCGTGCGCCACCAAGCATCCTTCGAGGTTTTGCGCTCATCCGAGCTGTACGGCCAGTTGTTGTCGGCATCGCCGGCCTTCTGGTCCGTCTTCGCCGTTCCGGATGCTTCGTTCGGCTGCGATTCCTGCGATGGCGCGGCAGACGTCTCGTCGGCGGAGGTCTGCGCAGTGTCTCCACTCTGGCCTGCCGCTGCGGCATCGTCCGCATCGCCCTTATGTACGGAGTTGAGTTGGATGGCGATCGAGTGTTCGCGGGCGCTCAACGCCTCCTTGACGCCCGGATTGTCTTCGATCACGTGCATGCCGAACGCGTCGAGCGAGCGGATCGGGTCGAATTCGTCGACGAGCGTGTCCATGACGATGAGGTCCTGGTAACGGTTCTCCGACGCGTTCCACAGGGCATCGCGCGAACGGCCGGACGGCACGAAGCCGAGCGACTGGTAGACGGATACGGAACGAGTGTTCTGTTCCGGCACGGCCACCCAAATGCGGTGCATGCCGAGGCCCGCCGGTTCCGGCGCGAAGCCGTACGTCATCACGCGGGGCATGATGTCTCGCGAGTAGCCGCGGCCGCGGTAGTCCTTGCCGAGCACCACTTGGATGCGGGCGGAACGCGCCCAGCCGTCGATGTCGATGAGGAAGATCATGCCGATCACGTTGTCGGAAGAGGCCGCGTCAAGCTCGCCGTCGCCGTCATGGTCGGCTTCGGTGACGATGGACCATGCGATGGTACGACGAGATTCCGGATCCCCCACGCCGGATTCGTTCGATTTTTCGCCATTGGACCATGCCACGGAACGACGCACCCACGCGTTCACAGCGCCACGTTCGGCCACGCGGTCCTTGCCGGTGATGCCGGATGCGCCGACGTACGCCTCAATGACCTCCATGCGTGCGATGTCGTCGATGGTGGCGGGGCGCAAGTGCACCATCTCGCCCTTGATGGGCGGAATGACGATGCGTTCCGGCAGCTCCCTCGCCCGCTGGTCCGTCGTCTGTTCCTTCGCTGTGGTTTCAGCGTACTCTGACATGATTATCGTTTCCTATGTTTCTCGGCGCGGTCCCTCGCCGCACCCATACCGACGGTATTGTACCCGACTGAACGCCAGCTGGGAGTTTTGTTAGGCAAAATCCCCGTGAAACCTCCCCAGCCGACGCGTGAATCGTACGAAAAGGCATGTAAAAGCAGATAAAAAGCAACAAAATGCAGAAAGGCGTGCGTTTTTACGATTCCTCTCATCGCAAAAACGCACGCCTTTCGATGCCATCAATCAGGCAACGTTCGGCAATCGCCGGAATGTCACTTGATCTTGCCCATCACGATCTTGGTGACGGCCTTCGCGTCGGCCTGGCCGCGGGTGGCGCGCATGACAGCGCCGATAATCGCGCCCATCGGCTTCATGTTGCCGCTCTTGAGCTTCTCGACGATGTCCGGGTTGGCCGCGAGTGCCTCGTCGACGGCCTTTTCGAGCGCGCCGTCGTCGGAAACGACCTGGAAGCCGTGCTTCTTGACGACCTCGTCCGGAGTGCCTTCGCCGGCGAGCACGCCTGCGACGGTCTGCTTGGCGAGCTTGTCGTTGAGCTTGCCGTCGGCGATGAGCTTCTCGACCTCGGCGACGTCGGCCGGGGTGATCGGCAGCTCTTCAAGGCTCACGCCCTTGTTGTTGGCTTCGCGGGAGAGCTCGCCCAGCCACCACTTCTTGGCGCCCGAGGCGGAAGCGCCGGCCTTGACGGTGTCCTCGAGCAGGTCCAGAGCGTCGGCGTTGAGCACGTCGCGCATCTCCAGATCGTTGAAGCCCCACTCGCCCTTCAGGCGGTTGCGGCGCTCACGAGGCATTTCCGGCATCTGGGCCTTCATCTCCTCGATGTGCTCCTTGGTGATGTGCAGCATCACCAGATCCGGATCCGGGAAGTAACGGTAGTCGTCGGCGTCGGACTTCACGCGGCCGCCGGCGGTGGTCTGCGAGGCCTCGTCCCAGTGACGGGTCTCCTGCAGAATCTCGCCGCCTTCGGAAAGGATGGCGGCCTGGCGGCGGATCTCGTACTGGATAGTCTTCTCGATGCCACGGAACGAGTTCACGTTCTTGGTTTCGGAACGGGTGCCGAACGGATCGGACGGGCTGTTGCGCAGCGACACGTTCACGTCGGCGCGCATGTTGCCCTGCTCCATGCGGGCATGGGAGATGTTCAGCGCACGCACGATGTCGCGGATGGCGCGCATGTAGGCGCCTGCGATTTCGGGGGCGCGGTCTCCTGCGCCTTCGATCGGCTTGGTCACGATTTCGATCAGCGGCACGCCGGCGCGGTTGTAGTCGACCAGCGAGTGGTCGGCGCCTTCGATACGGCCGTCAGCGCCACCGACGTGGGTGTTCTTGCCGGCGTCGTCTTCGATGTGGGCGCGCTCGATCGGCACACGGAAGATGGTGCCGTCCTCAAGCTCCACGTCGAGGTAGCCGTTGCCGTTGGTCGGCTTGTCATACTGCGAGATCTGGTAATCGCGCGGCATGTCCGGGTAGAAGTAGTTCTTACGGGCGAACTGGCTCCATTCGGCGATTTCGCAGTGCAGGGCGAGACCCAGCTTGATCGCGTAATCGACGGCGGTCTTGTTGACCACCGGCAGGGAGCCCGGCAGGCCGAGGCTCACCGGGGTGAGCTGGGTGTTCGGTTCGCCGCCGAAGTGGACTTCGGCCGGGCAGAACAGCTTCGTGGTGGTGGACAGCTCCACGTGGGTTTCCAGACCGATGACCGGGTCGAACTTCTTGACGGCATCGGCGTACTTCATCAACTTTTCAGCCATTTTGTTTTCTTTCCTCCGATGCTTCCTACTTGTCCAGTCCGTCGAGCCACGGGGTCTTCAGGGACTGCCAGATCGGGCCGTTCCAGCTTTCCTCGAGGGCCGCTTCGAGAGCGGCGGCGGGCTTGTACATGACCTCGTCGCGCTGCTGCGGGGCGAGGAACTGGAAGCCGACCGGCAGGCCGTCGTCGCTCAGGCCGGCCGGGATGCTCATTGCCGGCACGCCGGCGAGGTTGGCCGGAATGGTGGTGATGTCGATGGCGTACATGGCCATCGGGTCCTCGGTCTTCTCGCCGAACTTGAAGGCGGTGACCGGGCTGGTCGGGCCGACGAGCACGTCGACCTTTTCGAAGGCCTTCTTGAAGTCGTCGATGATCAGGGTGCGGACTTTCTGCGCGGAGCCGTACCAGGCATCGTAGTAGCCGGCGGACAGGGCGTAGGTGCCGAGGATGATACGACGCTTGACTTCGTCGCCGAAGCCGGCCTCACGGGTGTAGGCCATCATGTTGGCGGCGGTCTGCGGAACGCCTGCCGGCGGCATGACGCGCAGGCCGTAGCGCATGCCATCGTAACGGGCCAGGTTGGAGCTGACCTCGGACGGCATGATGATGTAGTAGGCGCCGAGGGAGTACGGCAGGTGCGGCAGGGACACTTCGATGACCTCCGCGCCCATTTCCTCAAGCTTCTTGACGCCTTCGTTGAAGCGGGCCATGACGCCCGGCTGGAAGCCTTCGCCGCCGAGCTCCTTGATCAGGCCGACCTTGAGGCCCTTCAGATCGCGCTTCATGCCTTCGCGGGCTGCGGCGACCATCGGACGCGGGCCTTCCGGAATGGAGGTGGAATCGCGCTTGTCGTGTCCGCCGATCACTTCCTGCAGCAGGGCCGAGTCGAGCACCGTACGGGAGCACGGGCCGATCTGGTCGAGCGAGGAGGCCATGGCGATGGCGCCGAAACGGCTCACG
>OGON01002059.1_pt1 | contig 12810 bp, 12 predicted proteins | sample 1552671 | NCBI WGS metagenome assembly OGON01 (sample SAMEA2580136, study PRJEB22360) | human gut metagenome | biome: human gut; feature: human-associated habitat; material: faeces | place: Denmark | collected 2008/2010 | reverse complement strand
CCCCCGCCGCTTCTATGCTGCGGCGCAGGGAAGACAGCCCGCTCCCCTCTTTTATCGGCTCTGTGGGCACGGCGCCGTTATTCGTCACGGTGATATCATAAAGACCGTTGCGCTCGGCAATGCGGATATATATTTCCGTGCCGCCCGCGTGTTTTATGCAGTTTGTCACGCACTCCCTCGCAACGGCGACGGTCAGCTCCTCGGCCGTAGAATCGGGAGGCAGATAGCCCTGCACTTTCACTTTCACGCCGAGTGTTTCCGCCGTCTGTTTCACTTCGTCCATCGTGCCGTGCGGTTTGGCGCGGTCGCTCTTGAGCACGCCGACAGCCTCCTGCAGAGCCTCGATTTTTCTCTCCGTATCCTCGCCGCTGCCGATTATATCACGGATAGTGAGCAAACTTCTGCCGATGGTGTCATGGATATATATTTTCAGGTCAAGGCTCTCTTTCTCTTTGATGTCGTCCGCCATGCGCTCGTACATCTTCCGGAGCTTGCGGTTGACCTCTTTCAGCTCTGCGTTGATTTTCATCTGACGCAGGTTGCCGTTATAAAGCTCGGTGACATTGTGCGCCGTCATCTGCTGCCAGCGGTTGCTGCCGTCAACGGTGATGTTCTGCGTGCGGAACTGCCAAACGGTATTATCCGGCAGTATATAGCAGCCGTCCTTTACCGCGACGGTTTTATCGGGCCGTTCCAACGCATCCTCCAGATCCTTTGCAATCTGCAGCTCGTGACCGCTCAGCGCAAACGACAGGCGGCGCATACGGTTGTTGCACAGGATCATGCGCCCGTCCGGGTCGGCGAAGCAGATACCCATCGGGAGCTTGTCGGTCGCCTCTTTGATCGAGGACGGCGAAAGTTCGCTTCTGCGGCGGCGATACTCGCACGGAAAAGCTATTGCAAAATGCAGCGCTGCAAGTACAATCACGGCGGCGAAAATCAGCCACGGCGCGCCGAGCAAAAACGCGTCTTTTCCCTCGTAGGGGTCACCCCGGGTCACCGAGAGAAGAAGAGTCAACAGAATCACAAAATGAACGGCGCAGGGCAGACTGCGCAGGGGCATCCTGCTCCTTATTGTCTGATACAAAAACAGTCCCAGCTCCAAAACCGCCTCGCAGAAAAGCAGGAGCGGTATCACCGTCTGCCAAAAAACGGAGAGGGAAGAAAATGCACTCATTTTGCGGCACCTCCCTCCGGACAGAATACAATATGCTGATATCCGTCCTCCGCCTCATATTGAGTGCTGGATTTATCGGCAAGTGCCGACAGATTTGCTTCGCACTGCACATTCAGCGACAGACGAAGATAGCCGACATCCGCAAGGCTCACCTGAATGCTTTTCAGGCTTTCAAGGTCGGTTTCAATAGCAGTCTCATAAAAATCAAACACCGCCGCGGCAGCTTTGCCGGAGAGCATGGAAACAGCGGGGTCTATGTAGAGTGTGCTGCGCACATCCAATAATTTCAGCGTTTGAAGTGACTCGGAAAAAGCGCGCTCCAGCTCGCCGACCGATACTTCGTAGTCGCGGTCGGTCAGGAGCGTCAGGTGCTTGCGGCGTTTGATATAACTGCACAGCACAGCAATCTCGGCGAGCAAAACTTTTGCCCGCTCGGGGTCGGATTTTGATTTTTTCTGATATTCCCCGGTCAGCTCGGATATGCGGTCGATCTGACGCTGGGTCGCCGACTGCAGCAAATCGTAGAGGCGGTTCTGTTCCTCCACCTTGCGGTGCTTCGCCTCGCGCTTGTATTCATATCGCAGAAGATCGTTTCTCTCGCCGAGCTCCTCCGCAAGGCTCTCCGACTCCGCCTTGACAGCGAGCAGCGCAGACATATCCTCCGTCCAAACGGCATAGCCGCCGCTTATAGGCATGGCGTGAACTGTCAGCCCGCTCTTTCTTGTCACGGGGCTTTGCAGAGCCTTTTTCATGTCATATTTCGGAATAGCTTCCGTGTTCAGCGCCGCATAGCGAATATTAAAATTTCTGTCTGTAATTTCCGCGGAGGTGCCGACGGAAGATGCGAACAAGTCGGCATAGCGACTGTTTGAATGGATATAGCCGCAGGCAATGCAGGCTTCAAAGCAGAGCATATACATAAAGCTCTGAAACGCGGTGACATCGCCGAGCGCAGCCTTCACCCACTGCACGCCGGAATAGCTCAGCGCGAGATAGCTCAGCGACACCGCCATCGGGATAGCGGGCCACAGATGCCGCCTGCCGTTTTTCATCCGGCATTTGAATATCATAACGACAAGCGCCGCCACCGCGCAGGCCACCTGCCAGCCTATAACCGCGAAATATCCGAAGCCGTAGCCGTGGTTCGTATCCGACCACACGGCAGCATCTACAGGAAAGGTGAAAACAAATTGATGCAGATCGTTTGTCAGCACGAGCGCAAGCAGCGTGCCGGAAACGAGCCACAGAGCCGCAGTCGCTCTCGGCAGGCGGTAGGAGTCGGGTTTACCGAGGGACATGGCGATAAGCAGCGCGAGCATGGGCACAAACAGCATCGGCAGATAGAATAGATACCACAGATACCGCATTGCATCGGGCTGCCAGAAGATAAAATACTTCGCCGAGCGGAATGTGAACCAGATAATTATCAGCACCGACACGGCAGTCAGATAACGCCCGACCTGCCTTTGCACAATACGCTGGCGCACGGAAAGTCCCCATGCGGCATAAAGGCCGATATAGATAAAGCTGCGCAGATAAGAAAAAAGTGTGGGATAAAAATCACCCCTGCCGACAAGGCGGAACGAATATGCCAAAATGACGGCGAGTACTACAATGCCGCTCGTCAGAAATTCTTTTTTTCTCCTGTCCGTCATGCCTTTCCCCCTTTTTATGCGCAGTGTGTTCCCTCAAGTCACATCATAGCATAAAATTTCAAGTTTCTCAACTGCTTATATTTTGATATTTCAACATACAAATCCGCAGTCAAACGCAAAGACACGCAAAGACAGTGCCTGTCCTCGCGTGTCTTTGATTTTATATATTACGCACCAATCTCTATGCAGTCTTTGCTCTGCGCACCCCAGGAGTCGAGCGCGTATATTTTATAATTGTGCTTTTGCCCGTCCGATTTGAGCGTCAGCTCAACCGTTTTGCTCATGCTGCCTATGCCGTTATAGTAATCGCTGAAGAAGAGCTTCTCTTCTTTACCGTCAATGACCACTTTGTATGAATGAACAAAATCATCATCTGCCGCGGCGGCAAACTACAGCGTTATTGAATCCTTGCCGGTCTTGGCTCTGCACGCCGTGTAGGTGATGACAGGCGCGCTGTTATTCTCTTTTCTGCTCTCAAAGGCGTATCTCTTGTCGTTCTTATACGACAGCGGCAGAGTCCAGAGCATATTGCTTTTCTGCTCCGTGCCAAGATTTGTGCCGTCGAAGCTAATCCTATGAATTTTGACTTCGCTATTTGTAAACTCCAATATATATCCCATAGGGTTCGGCGGGATCGATCCGTTCTCCTTGCCGCCTTCAAGCTCCGTATATGAAAGCGACTGCGTAGACAGAACAGTATAATCGCCCTGCCATATCGATCGCTCGTCAAGAATCGAATGGTGGCTGTGTCCGCTGAAAATGACTGCGTTTGGATATTTTGACATAACTTCGTTCAGCGAACTGTCGCCCCAGTCCTCGCTGCCGTAGCAGGTGTCTTTGGGCTGGTTGTGCGTCATAACAAATATAGGCTTGTCCGGCGTATCCTTGCTCGCCCTTTCAAGCTCGCGGGCGAGCCATTTTGATGTCAGCTTATATCCGCACGACATACTTCGTTATTCGGCGACGCGCCGATAAAGTGATATCCGTTTACAACATAATGAGTCCACGGCGACTGTCCCAAAGCCTTTTCGAAAGATCTTATATGATCGCTTGCGGAAAGGTCATTTTCGCTCCAATAGTCGTGATTGCCCATAATCGTTTGGATTACGGGCTTATTCTCGCCAAACATCTCGTCAATCACGCTTTGATATGTTTAAATGCAAAGTACGAACCCTCGTCACCGATATCGTCCGCAAACAGAATCATATCAACGCCGTTATTTTTCAGTTCTTCAAGCGCTGTTCTGAGATGGCGGACATATAGATCGTTTTCTTCAAGCTTTTTTCGTTCGGAGGCAGCTGCGTGTCGGAGATAATACCTACTCTAAAAATATCTCCGCCCGCAGTAAACTTTTTAAATTCTGCCTTCTCTATAATGACTTTATCATCAAAAGAACAAGGCAATCAAAATCACTCCTGCTAAAATAATAACTAAAACAACAGGCAAAATATCCGTTATAACTTTTCTCGGTATGCTTTTGTCACTATTAAAGATATTCTGCCAATCCCAAAGCTGTCAGCACAAGCTATTGATAATATGTCATTGAAATCAGGAAAAAGTCAATAGGTGTTGAAGCAGGCGTAAACACAAATAATAATCACATAAAAATCCCGCCGGCTTATTTTACACAGCCGGCGGAATTTTTTTAATTTTGCTGCAAAATATCTTCTTTATCGAGCATCGGGTATTTGACAAGTGACGCCGAATCGAGGTTTTCACGGTGCATATCGACCGCGGTGATACGGCGGTTATTATATGTCGTGTAATAATACACGCCCTTGTCCGCGTTGAAGCAGGAGGTATATATCGTTATCTCATATTTTCCCTCCGCGACCTCGCAGCAGCCGCGCACCTGCTCTACAGCTCCGAGGATATGAAAGAACTGTCCGACGCTCTCCTCTTCCGTGCTGCCGGAGAGCGAATTGAGCTTCGTGAATGCGGCTCTGACAAATCTCGACATTGAAGACAAATCGCCCGGCAGACCGAGTCCGCCCATTCCGCGGCTGTATGTGCCGAGGTCGAGATTGTTTGAAAAGCTGTTTTGGGGCTGCTTCGGCGAGAGATTCATATAGTTGTTGAGATTGAACATCTGCATATCAAACGGCGGCTCGTTCGTGAGAACTTCCGGGGCGTTGTCGTATATTTTAAGCCCGCTCTCGGTCGGCTCGACCGTTATCGCGCCGCTCTTGTCCGCGATTATCCAGTGCATTTTCGCCGCAGGATAGCGGTTGTCGAATGTTGTACCGACGAGGTTTATTTTCTCTATCGCGCTGCGAGCCTGCTCAATGGTCGCGTATTGACTGAGCACCCACGGGATGAACTCAAACTGCGCGATGTTCTGCTTGCCGTCCTGCGGCTCTGCATAATGCGCGCTGACGGCGAAGTTGAGTCCCGCCATGCCGAGTCCCTTTTCGTTTACCGCATCGTAGTACATCGGATATCCGTCCGAGACATGAGCCGTGCCGATTATAGCATAATGCTCGTCCGTTCTGCCGCCGTGGCGGAACTCGAGCGGGAATCTGCGCGGCATCACGGTTATCTCCTCGCCGTAAGAGAACTCATAGTCGAGCGTCCTGCCCATATAAAAATCATTGGTTTTATAAGTTGCTGCCGTACACATAATAAGCCTCCCGAAAGTTTCTTCTGCAATTATAGTATACCTGTTTGCCGAAGTTGTAAACACAATGAAAAATATCTGAAAATTTAAATCGCCGCGGGCACTTTTCTGCGCTTCGCGGCGGCATGTTTATCTTTTGGCTATCTTTTTTCTGATATCGCTCAGGCGGTTGAGTGCTTCATACAGCGTCTCGTCTTTCTTTGCGAAATGCAGGCGGATAAGGCTGTTCACGGGCTCGCGGAAGAAGCTCGAACCCGGCACTGCACCGACTCCGACATCACGCGCGAGGACATCGCAGAACTCTAAATCCGACTCAAAGCCGAACTCTGAAATGTCGAGCATCACATAATACGCGCCCTGCGGCACGGTGTGTTTTATCCCGATATCATTGAGCCCCTTTATAAATAAATCGCGCTTTGCGGTGTACTTCTCTCTGAGATCATCGTAATATTCGTCCCCGAACCGAAGCCCCGTGACCGCCGCCTCCTGAAGCGGAGCCGCCGCGCCGACGGTCAGGAAGTCATGCACTTTCTTCGCGACTTCAATGATATTCGGCGGCGCGATAATATAGCCCAGCCGCCAGCCGGTTATCGAATATGTCTTTGACAGCGACGAGCAGGAAATCGTGCGCTCCCACATTCCTGGGAGAGTGGCAAAATACACATGCCTGTTCGGCGCATAGACTATGTGCTCGTAGACCTCGTCCGTGATGACAAAAGTATCATATTTTTCGGCTAAATCGGCTATAAATTTCAATTCATTATATGTAAACACCTTGCCGCACGGATTCGACGGGTTGCAGAGTATAAGCGCCTTGGGGTGCTGTTTGAACGCCGCCTCCAGCTCGTCGGGATTAAAATCAAACTCCGGCGGATAGAGCGGCACATATATCGGCTGAGCGCCCGAAAGAATCGCGTCCGCGCCGTAGTTTTCATAGAATGGCGAGAAAACAATCACCTTGTCGCCCGGGTCGGTCACGGTCATCATTGCCGCCATCATCGCCTCGGTGCTGCCGCAGGTGACGACTATTTCCGAATTGGGGTCGATGCTCCTGCCCATGAACTTCGACTGCTTCTCGGCGAGCGCCTCTCTGAAATTCTGTGCGCCCCAGGTTATCGAATACTGATGATAATCCTCGTGCGCGACCTCGGCAAGGCGGTCGAGGATTTCTTTGGGCGGATCAAAATCCGGGAATCCCTGCGACAGATTGACCGCGCCGTACTGCAGCGAGACGCGCGTCATTCTGCGGATTACCGAATCGGTGAAATTTTCTGTTCTGCCGGAAAGTTCAGGCATATTTTCTCCCCCTAAATGCTGCATTTTGAAATATTATACCGCAAGTCTGGCCGCTCGGGCAACCGACAAAACAAAGAAAAGCAGCCGGGAAAGCCGACTGCTTTTGTATACTTTTTCTGTTTTACTTCGCGTTGACAATATCGATCTGGTTCATATAGAGGTCGATATAGCTCTCTGTCTTCGAGCCGAGCAGAGTGCTGTGGTTCGCGTTCTCCACAACGGGATAGACATACCACACGCCGCGCTCATATGCACCCTTGTGGTCAACGATAAATTCATACTTCTCGCCCTCGGGATAGAGTGCGCTCTTGACAGGCACCGCGCCGTCGTTTCTGAGCCAGTCGCCCTCGAGCTTGACGCCGTCAACCGTTATTCCGGCTATGTGGCCTATAAGCCAGCCCGTGCCCGCCATGCTGCCGAGCACATCGGTCGGATTCTGGTACTTGCCGTCCGCCGAAGGCTCCGTGCCGCAGCAGGCGTAGGAGAAATAATATACGTTCTCAACAGCGCCTATCTTGGCGTTGAGCTCCTGCGCGCCGTGAAGCGTGAGGTCATAGAGGCAGTTATCGTTCGAGAGGGCATAGTTCAGAATGCCACAGAGATTGAAGCTCGCCTTGCCCTCGCCGGGAGCGCGGGTCAGACCGAACTGATCGAGCTTGAGGTCAAGGTAGTTGCTACCCGCCATACCCGCGACATTGGCAATCATAGCGGCGATATACTCGCCGTGATAAACAGCAATGCCGAAATTCGCGCTGACGGTGCCGTTATGCGGCGCCGCTATCGAGATAACGGAGTTTACATAATCGCCCTTTCCGCCTTTGAAGAACTCGGAGACGTCGCCGCCCGCCGCGACCTCTTCGGGCGCGCCGTTAGCGAGAATATAGGTGAAAAGTCTCGTCGTCGCGCCGCCGAAGCTGTGTCCGAAGAGATTTATCTTGATGATATTTCCGTTCTTGTCGGTCTTGCCGAAGGTGTCGATAAGAGCCTTGCCGACGAACGAACGGCCGTAGCGCTCATGATGATGCTCCGCAGAGTGGGCTGCACCGTAATCGACGACGGTTCCCGCAAGCTGAGCATAGAGCTCGCACGCTCTGTCCCATGCGCTGCTGAGCGGGCCGACGGAGGCCGCGTGGCAGTCGTATCCGCGCGCCGAGAGCGACTTCATCAGATCCTCTTTATACTGCATACCCCAGTATGGCGTGACGGAGTTGAGCTTGTCGTTGTCTCCATAGCCGAGGATGCCGTGGACGAAGATGCAGGGATATTTGTAAGAATCGGCCTTTGCGTCGGCAAAGGCAAGGGAAACTCCCGCGCTGAAAACGATAATCAGAGCGAGCAGCAGGCTTGCCGCGCGTTTAAAGATGTTGCGTTTTGTCATTGTTTCACTTCCTATGTTATTTTTTAAAGCCACAGAAATATTAGCATAAAACGGCGCTGCTTTCAATATTTAATCGAAAAATTATGTTAGGAACACATAAAATTATTTTCCGCCGTCCGAAAGCTTTTTCAACGCACGCTCGTCAAGGAGGTTCACCGTGACGAATTTTCCGCCGCAGAACACCGCCCAGTTATTGAAAACGCTGGGCAGATTCTTCGCCTTTTCGAGCGAATCGACCTCGATAAAATCGGCGTCTATTCCGTTTTCTTCGCAGAATTTACGGTTCGACTCGATGCGCCCGGGGATAAACGGGCACTGGGCGTCATAATAGACGGTCAGTTTTTTGCTGTCTATTGACTCTCTCTTCGCGTTTTCGGCAAAGCGCGGCTTTGTTCCGTCGAAAGATAATGCCAGCAGCTCATAGCCGTTCTCTGTCTCATCGACCGTCTCGAATCCGAATTTCTTCGCAAACGACTGGTCGGAGAGCCACGCTTTCTGCTTCTTCGCGCCGAGCATGCAGACCCCGGATTTACCCTGCGCCTTTGCGTCGGAAATGCAGGATTCCATCAGCCGCCTGCCGTAGCCCTTGCCCTTGTTCTCGCTCAGAACCCAAAGGCAGTATATATAGATATAATTGTCGCCGACTATCGGCACCCACGCGCTCTCGAGCGGCGCATATTCAATGAACACGCACGCCTTTTCGTCGAGCTTTCTGAAAACATGCCCCTCACCAAGGCGGTCTCTGAGCCACGCGCGCTTTTTCTCGACGCCCGGGTGCGGTTTCTTCGTGCGGATGATGCAGCAAAGATTCTCGCTGTCGATATTCTCGGGCGTGATATCGATAAGCCTGTCAGACATAATACCCTCCAAAAAACAAACCGGTGCGGACATAAAACGCCTGCACCGGCTGTGCGCAAATCAATAATATCTTATAACCGCGACAACTTTGCCTAAAATCGAGACCTCGTTGACGATTATCGGCTCATAGGTATCGTTCTCGGGCTGGAGACGGAAATGACCGTTTTCTTTATAAAAAGTCTTGACAGTAGCCTCGTCCTCGATCATCGCAACGACTATTTCGCCGTTTCGCGCGACGGGAGTCTTTTCGGCAATAACAAGGTCGCCATCGAGTATGCCCGCCTGGATCATACTCTCTCCCCTGACCTTCAGGGCAAAAAGAGTTTTGTCGCTCGTGGTGTGTCCCGAATAGGCAACGCTGCCCTCGATCTGCTCAAACGCGAGTATCGGCGCACCGGCGGTAACGGTACCGACGATCGGGACATTGGTAACAACATTATCTTCCCTGCCCAGAATGCGGATAGTGCGCTTCTTGAGCGGATCGCGCTGGATATAGCCCGCCTGTTCGAGCGCATCAAGGTTCGCCTGCACGGATGAAGTAGAGCTCAGCCCCACTGCCGCGCCTATCTCACGCACCGAGGGCGGGACTCCGTCCTGCGAGCGTTCGAGGAGATATTCGTATATTCTTTTCTGAGTTTTGCTTATGTCTTTCAAAGCACGTCACCCTTTCAAGATGTCTGCATAACTTACCTGCTTTATTATAGCACATAGTTTTAGAAATTGCAAACATTTGTTTGCTGAAATTTTTATAAATTTTTTGCGCGGTTTTCGGCTCAAAAATTGGTATTTTTACACATTTTTGTTGTATTTCAGTTTTGCGTTGTAGTATAATTTATGTAATAACCATTCGTTTGGCAGAATCTTTAAGTGAACATTATTTTTACAGGAGATGTATATCTTATGCCAACCGCAAGAACAAAGAGCAAGGCGCTCCCGAGAGCCGACTTCCCGGAACAGGTCGGCGTGTCCTCGAAGGCGATATCCGAACTGCTCGACGATTTCGAGCGCAGCGGGATAGAGCTTCACAGCATCATGATCCTGCGCCACGGGAAAGTAGCCTTCGAGACCTGGCGAGACCCCTATGCTCCCGACATCCCGCACACCATGTATTCAGTCAGCAAGAGCTTTGCGTCGATAGCCACCGGATTCGCTATTGATGAGGGACTGCTGACGCTCGACACGAAGGTCATCGATATCTTCCCCGAGTACAGACCGCAGAAATACGACGCGAACCTCGAAAAGATGACCGTGTTCCACCTGCTGACCATGACCGCCGGAAAGGATGTAAGCGTACTCGAAAACAAGGCGAAGGTCTCATGGCTCAAGAGCTTTTTCGGCGCGCGCTGGGCGTTCGCCCCGGGCGAGGGCTGGAAGTACATCAGCGAAAACTGCTATGTCCTCTGCGCCATAATCCAGAAGCTGACCGGCATGACCGTGCGCGAATATCTCGCGCCGCGTCTGTTCAAACCTCTGGGCATCAGAGAGAATCCCGCATGGGAGACCGACCCGAACGGTCTTGAGGCAGGCGGCTGGGGTCTGTTCATAACAACAGAAGAGCTCGCCAAGGTCATCGACTGCATGAGCCACGGCGGAAAATATCAGGGCAAGCAGGTCATCCCCGAGTTCTGGGCGCGCGAAGCGGGCAAGGCTCAGGCAGACAACTCAAGCAAAAGCTCGAATCAGATCGACTCCTGCGTCGGATACGGCTTCAACTTCTGGTGCTGCCACTTCCCCGGCTCTTACCGCGCAGACGGAATGTTCTCGCAGTTCGGCATCGTCCTGCCGGAATACGACGCAAATATCATCACCACCTGCAGCGAGGTCTTTGAGCAAAAGACGCGCGACTGCCTGTGGAGACACTTCCCTGAGGGCTTTATCGAGCCGAAGGATGAGCCGGAGCAGACCACCCTGCCCATGACGCTCACTCCCCTGCCCGTGCTCACCGCCGGCAGGCGCAACCCCGTGCTCGAAAAGAAGCTGTCATATTCGACGATACATATGCTCTATAATCCCGTGCTCGATGTTGCGGGCTTCCCCGTGAGCGTCCTGCCGACGGCGGTCGTATATATGTCAGCTGACCGCGCGGGCAATATAGACAAGATAAACCTCGACTTCTCCGAGAACGAGTGCCGCTTCACATGGAGCGAGGGAAAAGTCAGGAACACGATAGTCAGCGGACTCGACGGCAAATACCGCAAATCGAAGATGCACCTGGCGGGACTCGATTTCACCGCCGTCTCGTCGGCGAGATGGGAGGACAGCGATACATTTACAATATGGATCCGCGCCAATGAATCCATATCCGAGCGCCGCTTCTCTTTTCGTTTCAACGGCAACAAAGTCACCGTCATCCCGACCTCCTGCCCGGATCTGTGCAACATCGCCGAATCCATCGCGCAGGGCACGGGCGACATGATAGAAAACGAAACGATAGCCGACATCTGCGGCAATATTCTGCGCAGGCACTACACTCTGCTCGAACCAAAGCTGTTCGGTCGCCTGGAGATGAGATAAATGTCAACCTTGTTCAAAATATGCTTCGGAATCGCGGCGGGACTTGAATTTATTTTCGTCCCGTGGTTCCTCAAGGCCTCAAGAAACGGGCGCTGCACAAAATCGCAGATACTCAAAACCATATGCGCGACTCTTTTCGTCGCGGCGGGAGTTCTTGCTAGCGTGATAGCTCAGAACCGCAGCGACTACGCACACTATATTCTTATAGGGCTTCTGTTCGGCTGGTGCGGCGATTTTCTTCTGCATCTGCCGCCGAAGCTCCCGTTCACGCTGAGCGGCGGACTCGCATTCCTCGCGGGGCATGTGTTTTATATATACGCCTACTGCCTTGCGATGAAGCGATATTTCCCCGACGCGCCGTTCTGGGATAAGCGCGAGCTGATAGCCTGCGCGATAATTATAGTTATCGGCGTTGCGGCTATCCGCCTGCTCGGAGTCAAGTTCAGCCCGCTTTATATAATCGGCGTGCCGTATGTCGCGATGCTCGCGTTCATGCTCGTCAAGGCGGGTTCGCTCGGCATCAAGGCAGTCAACGTCGGACTCGACAACGCGGTTATCATGTGCATCCTGCTCGTCGGCGGCGCGTTCTTATTCGCGCTGTCTGATATGATGCTTGCCGTCAACTCCCTGCGTAAGCCACGCCCGTCATACGGCTACAAGATAACCTGCATCGTCACTTATTTCACGGCGCAGTTCCTGCTCGCGTCAACAATATTTGTAATTTCCGCCTGACTCAAGGCGGCAGACCCGAAAGGAGACAGCATATGCTCGGAACAGGCACATGGCATTTAAAAATCGGCAACATGTTTTATAACGGCGACATCACGCTTCGCGTTTTTGACGACGGCGGCAAATACGGCTTCGAGATAATCGAGCCGAAGATGACCGCACCGGAGGTTGAGATAAAGAGACTTTCGACTGCCGGCAACCACCTGTCGGCGACCGTCACGGCGCGCGAACTGCGCGGCAGAGACGCCCAGATCGAGCTCGATTTCACCGACACCTCCGTCAGCGGAAGCGCAAAGGTTCCGCTCATCGGCACGGTAACGATAAAAGAGGGCACGAAGATAGCCGAATAAAGCAAAAAACAGCGACCGACCGCAGCGAATTTCCGTTGCGGTCGGTTTTGTAATTGTGTATACGAGATAAGAACATATAAATTGGGATTACGGATGTAAATAGCGGCGATAAATAGTTGCATAATATTACAAATCAGCATAATTATGCAGTAGGGCGGATATCATCCGACGGCGAACTCCGCACAATCTTATTGTCGTGCAACTTGTAGGGTGCGGCGACTCGACGCACCGTTGCC
>OGON01002052.1_pt1 | contig 12826 bp, 9 predicted proteins | sample 1552671 | NCBI WGS metagenome assembly OGON01 (sample SAMEA2580136, study PRJEB22360) | human gut metagenome | biome: human gut; feature: human-associated habitat; material: faeces | place: Denmark | collected 2008/2010 | reverse complement strand
TCTGCTGGTGGACTCCCTCCGGCAATAGCTAAGTATGTTGCAGAATATGAAGTTGTAAATGAACATGACATGGCCCGTAAAACGATTTATGTAGCTTTAAAAATCATGGTATTTCTGGGAATATTCTTTGGAGTAATTATGGTTTTCATTGTTGCTCCATGGCTTGCTTACGATTATTTGGGAAAACCGGAAACACTTGTTCCTTTGCAGATTGTAGGTCTTATTACTCCGTTTAGTGTTATTGTCGGTGCTTTTAGAGGAGCATTCCAGGGAGTATATAAAATGGAGTATATTGTATATACTCGTGCTGTAGAGCAGTTAGGGATGATTTTATTTGCAACTGCATTTGTTTTAATTGGATTTTCTGTTACTGGTGCACTATGGGGTACTGTAATAGGTTTTGCAGCGGCAGCGGTTTCTGCAGTATATATATTCAGACATCATATGGCAAAATATATTCCTCCTGCCAGTGTAGATTTTAAGTTTACCTGGAGAGATGAATTGAATTTGGCTACTACTTTAGTTAAATTCTCCATTCCTGTAATTATTACAGCTATTGCTGAAATGCTTATTTACAATATCTGTACTATGGTTATGGGTAAATTTTTAGCTTTAGAAGCTGTCGGATTTTTTGCAGCTGCTGATCCTATATCCAGATTGCCATTAATGATTTCTATTTCAATAGCTACAACAATTTTGCCGGCTTCTTCTGAGGCATTCAGGGCGGGAAATAAGGTAGCACTGGAAAAATATGTTTCTGAAGCATATAAATTTTCTTTACTGTTTTCTGGTGCTTCAATCACAAACTTATTGCCATTTTCCATAGTTATGGTAGCCTTCTTAAATAATGGGCTGCCAATCACATATTCATCTGTACCCGGGCAAACAGCATATATACCCAATGAGCTCAGAATATACCATGAAGACATACCGCCTTGGTCTTCATCACCCGGATAACCTTTTTCTGTTGAATTATATAATCTCTCAACAATCTGACGTACCCAATATTGAGTTTTCCACGGCTGACCTGCATAGCAATACAAATAAGGCATGTGTTGAATCGGTTGATTTCCGTGTGCATATTGTCCCATATTAGCCAACTCCATTTCTTTCATTTCATGAATAACTCCACCATAAGTGCCCGGTTTAATTATGTTAGGAATAGTAAATACAGAATCTATTTTAGTAGTAAACTTTTCATCACTTCCAAACAAGTCAATCAAGCCTTGTACATCATGGAACACTGACCATGTATAATGCCATGCATTTCCTTCACAGAAAGGCCCCCCCCATTCCAGTGGATCGAATGGTTCCTGCCATTTACCATCAACACCCTTTCCACGCATAAATCCGATAGACTTATCAAAGACATTTTTATAGTTGTACATCTGACGGGCAAATACTTCTTGGTAATGTTTATTTCCAACCATTTTAGCAAGTTGATATCCGCAGAAATCATCATATGCATATTCCATAGTTTGTGCACTAGAACCCATTGATTCAGGATAAGGAACATATCCTAACTGGAAATATTCTTTCCAGAATCCACGTCCGTTAGCACCACCCCAAGGACCTTTATTCATTGCTTCATGCGCATAAGCCTTCAGTGCTTTTTCAGGATCAAAATCACGAATTCCTTTTGCCCATGCATCTGCCAGCAATGAAATAGAATGATTTCCTAACATTCCTCCTGTTTCACCCGGGGAAGACCATGAAGGCAACCAGCCGCATTGTTCCTGGGCTGCCAAAAGAGCATTCATATAACGTCCCTGCATTGTTGGATGCAAAATATTTGTCAAAGGGAATTGAGAACGGAATGTATCCCAAAATCCATTATCAGTATACATGTAACCATCATAAATTTTACCATTATATGGGCTATAATAATATGGTTCACCATTTTCTTTGCGTTCATAAAATTTGCGAGAGAATAAATTAGCACGGAAAAGACAAGAGTAGAAAGTCTTCATCTGTTCGTCCGTACATCCTTCAACTACAATTCTATTCAATACTTCATTCCAAGTCTTCTGACCGCGTGCTTTCGTTACTTCCAGATTCTTATCTTTACCGAGTTCTTTATTTAAAGTTATCAGAGCCTGCTCTGCACTTATGTATGAGGAAGCTGCTTTAGCCTGAACCTTCGAGCCTTTTTTAAATTTAATAAATGCACCATATCCTTTACCTGCTCCATCTAATTTCTGTGGAAACACTTCATCCTTTTGGTTTTCCCATACGCCGTAATCTTCGAAAGGTTTATCAAATTGAACAACAAAATAATTACGGAATGATTTTGAATCGTTCACAAAACGTTGATTATTTACCCAACCGGAGATTTGTCTCTTAGCCGGATCAATTTTGATTTCACTCATATCCGTATATCCGTCAAGTACCAAATAAGCATCTCCCGTAGTAGGATAGGAAAAACGTAAATGTACACCACGGGTAGTCGGAGCCATTTCAGTAGTAATGCCATTATCGAATGTTACTTTATAATAATGAGGGTTAGCTATCTCATTATCGTGACTAAACTTGGTAGCACGAGCATCTTGATTTACAACCAGCTCCCCTACCATCGGCATGAAAGAATATACAGCATAATCACTCACCCAAGGACTACATTGATGTGATTGGCTAAAAGCACGAATCTTATCAACAGCATACATATACTTAAATCCATCCCCATTTTTACCTGTTTGCGCAGACCACATATGCATACCATAAGGCATACCTGTAGTAGGATAAGTATTACCGTAGCTCAAACCAAAATTAGAATCGGTACCTTGTAGCGTATTCACATACTGTACCAGATCTTTTAGCTGAGCATTCATCACAGTCGAATACAAAAAGAAGATAATTAAATAAACTAGTTTCTTCATGGTTTATTATTGAATATATTAATTAAATAAAGACTTACTATTTATTGACATAAGTAATACCTTTCCAATCATCAGTACGGAAAGGAGACATTGGCAGATCCGCACCGTTATACATATTGCATATCGGATAATCAGCCCATGCATAACGTACTGCAACCGGGAGGGTAACTTCAGATGAGGAAACAACAACTGTATTTCCTTCGATCACAGCATCTGACACATAACTGTCACCGGGCGTGTAAGTCTTGACCGTCTCTCCGGATTTATTGACAATGAGTACCTGGTTCATGGGGAAAATCTCATTTCCTTCATGATCCGTATCAATATCGCCCGTATCCGCAAGCCCGTAAGCAAAGTCTTCTCCAATAAATCCCAGAATCTTCATCCTCTGACCATCGCCACAGGTGATCTCCCGGGTGGAACGTGTCTCCAGATCCATGATGGTAATGGAGGTACAGTTGTACGGCTCCTTTCCATTCATCCATGCAAACTGTCCGCCGGAGTCAGATGATGCATAGCAGTCATACATCAGATCTGAAACCAGGTTCTCGATCTGGCGTGTTGTCATATCAATCGCATATACCTCGCCATTTACCAGCAGATAGAAGACATTTCTGTCTTCTGATATATAAGACAGTGCCCTCGTATCCTGTTTTAAAAGAGAAAACGCCTGCTTGGTATCCACGAACAGACACTCGTTGACTGTAGAGCCGGCTGCATTGCAGGAATACACTGCCACACCGGATTCTCCCTCATGGATACCGCGGTTCATATAGCCGCAGACCAGAAAATACATATTTCCCTGCTCATCTATATTGATGATCTGAATGTCATTCTGACTATACGTATCTCTGGCACCGGAATTCTTCTCCTGTGGAAAGCTGAACACCTGAACCAGCTTATTCTCCTTCACATCGTAAAGCCACAGGGCTCCCTCTCTGACAAATGCATAGAAATTACCGCCAGAATCCGTTTTAGAGGTTACCTCCCTGTCTGTGATCCCCAGAACGATTCCCTTCTCATTTAATACCGGTCCCTCCGGCCGGAAGATCTCACTGGTGGTCCGTTCAAAGTCCAGAAGCAGGATACGCGCCTCCGTGTAACGCATCCGATAGTACTCCGATACACGATACAGCTCCACATTGCTCTCATCATCTGTGGCAGAAATCATATAATCCATGACGATCGTAGCTGTATTTTCATTCAGCTCCCGGATATTCGGTATCGGCTTGTAGTAGACCTGCGGGGACAGTCCCTTCCAGATCATCTGTGATGTACTGCTGTGAATATCCACATGTGCAAAGGAGGAATTATCCGCATCCGCTTCCGGCTCCACAAATTCCTCGATATTCAGATCATTTCCATTCAGACAGTTCTGGTAGAATCCCATCACAAAATCAATATAGGATCTCGCATTCAACCCGTCTTCACGGATGATCCGGGTATAATAATAAATCTCCTGATTTCCTGCCGTTACAGCAATCTTCATCATATATTCCGTATGGATCAGAATCTTATTCTGCAGCTGAAGGGTTGCCGTTACATAATTCTCATCCTCCCGGATCTTCGTTACCTTCGTATTCTCCAGAGATGTCCTGCCATCTGATGTGAGTATCTCAAAGCGGATCCCTTCAATCTTCTTCTCAAACGGCTGGATCTGGATCGTCACAGTACGGTCACTGTCAATGGGAGTCAGTGCATCCCTCAGTGCCATAACATCCATTTCCTTCTTGTGGCCATGCAGGGCATTGATCTGCGTATCGCCCTCCATCATATAAACCAGCGGCAGAGTCGCATTGCTCATCTCCTTCGTGGTGTCCGGTGTATCTCTGTTGATCAGTTTTCCAATCGTAAATACTGCCGCAGCAAAGATCAGCAGCAGCGTCACTACCCTTATTATTATTTTTTTTACCATTCTTTTGTGCCTCCCCTTATGGCTCTAACAATCTTCCCAGCAGCGGATCTACTCCCAGAAAATCCCTGCACCTGTCCAGCTTTTCCTGCTTCTTTCCCTCTCCGGTCTTCACCGCCCGGATCAGAATATTCTTTGGCGTGTGCTCCATATCAATAAATTCCAGAATCTGTACCTGATACCCCTGCTCCTCCAGATATCCCGCACGGAACGCATCTGTGATCAGCGCTGCCATACGCTCCTTTATCAGGCCGTACTTCAGCACCGGCTCCAGAATCTCACTGTGAATCTGCCCATTCAGCTCATGCTGACAGCACGGCACCGACAGGATCACCTTCGCCCCCCATTTCACAGCTTTGTCCAGTGCATAGTCCGTGGCCGTATCACAGGCATGCAGCGTCACTACCATATCTACCCGGGCCGTCCCCTCATAGGAAGCGATATCCCCGGTAAGAAACGTAAGCTTCTCATATCCGTATTTCTCTGCCAGTGCATTGCAATGTGCAATCACCTCTTCCTTCAGATCCAGTCCGATGATACGGATATCCATTCCCTTCAGAATCTTCAGATAATAATACATGGCAAAGGTCAGATAAGACTTTCCACACCCGAAATCAAGAATCGTGATCTCCCGGTCCCCGTCCAGCTGCGGCCGTATGTCATCAATAAACTCCAGAAAACGGTTGATCTGGCGGAACTTGTCATAGCGGGCGTTGATCACCTTCCCCTCAGGCGTCATAACACCCAGATCCACCAGAAACGGTACCGGTGTGCCTTCATTCAGGATATAGCGCTTTCTCCTGTTATGAGACAGATTCACCTGACAGCCCTCCTGCTGCCTGATCTTTCTCTTTATCGATAGATTTCCCTTCTTCCCCGACAGAACGGATATCGTCTCCCTGCGGGTTAAGATCTGCATCTGCTTAAAATGCTCCCTCAGATCCAGACAGAGAATCTCCTGAAGTTCCTCCTTTTCATAATTTCTGTGAAACTCCTGCTTTCCTCTCAGCTCCGATGCCTGAAAGAGAAGTCTCCCTTTCTGTTCTACGGGCCGGACTTTTATCTTCTGAATCCCATCCTTCTTTCTGGCTCCGCTCAGAACGATATGTACCAGATCTTCATTCAGACAGTCCTTTAATATCTCCTGTAGTTTTTCCATATTCTTCGTATTCTCCCCTTTATTCTGATGCCTGCGGCCTCCTCATTCATGCCGCTGGCCGTTACTGTTCATTCCGTGACCGGTAACAAAATACCCCGACCTGGCTGACATGTGAAAAGTAACCGCAGGCTCCCCTGCTTTCGCCCGTTCTTTTCCCAGCAGGACGGGCTGAAATGCCATGTCTCTATTGTAATGTCTTTAGTGAAAAATCACAACCTAAAAAATGTTTTTTTTATCTCTTTATCTCCATCTCCGGCAGTTCCGGTGACGGCATCTTCTGCGGTGCATTTCCTGGAAAAGCAGAACATCGATCAGATCCCCAAGCCAGTTCTTTCTCGGCGGATAACGTCTCCTGGTCTCACGGTTCATGGCAAAGATCTCATCCTGGTCGGATTCTTCCGGAAGCTCATATCTGTCCTTCACCCGGTCATAAATGCTGTTTCTGATCCGGTCCATCATGACTCTGTCCGGATACTCATCAAACATGACGCTTCCCTCGTACTCCATCTTGTCACATTCCTCTTCCACATAGGGAAGAATATCCTTTGCGGCCTCAGGGTACATTTCCTTTATCCTCATCATATCCCGCTCACTTTCCATCTCCTGCCAGAGCATCTGCGGATAGCCCGGCATCTGGTAGTATGGCATCATACCTGTACCATATACCGGCTGCTGCATTTCTCCCGGATTCCACGGCTGCATTTCTCCCATATTTCGGGGCTGCATCTCTCCCGTAGTTCGCGGCTGTACCGCCCACGGGCAGGTGCCCCGCTGCGGCATGCCCATCTGTAATTCCTGCTGGCACACCCGGCAGCAGGGACATCTGTAATATTCCTGATAGCTCATAAACGATTTCCTTTACAGGCAGTTTAGTTTATTATATGAAAGGAAACTCTCCGGTGTGACAGGGATAAATAAGTACTTCCCTAACCAGAAAAAAAATGCTATTATATACGTATTATCTATTAAAATCGTTGTAACGGTTCAGAGTCCATTTGCAAAACCGCCTCTACGAGGCTTTCCTTTTGCTCATGTATGGCTCTTGCCATTACGAAACAGAAATCGCTCCCGGGAGGTGGGCCTCCCGGATGATTGAAATTGCCCGCTGCCGCAGAATAAGGAGACGTCAGCGGGCAAATGGAGGACTGGCATGAAGATGAAGAAGAAAAAAGTGAAATTCAGCGGTAAGCTCAGATCGTATATGCAATGGCCTCTGCTGATGATGATTTTTTTGCTGATTATGAACATTCTGGTTTATTTCATTAATGCAAAGGCAGGACTTCTGGTATCTGCTTTCAGCATCGTATATATCATCTTTGCTGTGATCTTGCTGCTGCACTACAAGCCGCACATCATTAATGAAATGATCTACTTTGCCACCCAGTATGGGCAGATCCAGAAAAAGCTGCTCGAAGAGTTTGAGATTCCCTATGCACTGCTGGATCCCGAGGGAACCGTGATCTGGATGAACCGTGAGTTTGGACGCATCACCGGAAAGGATAAGAAATATCACAAAAATATTCAGTACCTGTTTCCGGAAATTGACACTCCCGTGCTTCCAGCGAAACGGGATCAGAATTCCCTTGATCTGACCTGCAATGACCGGGACTACCACGTGCAGCTCCACAAGATTTCCGTGGAGATCCTGGACGAATCCGTTGATATTATCGAGATCCCCAAAGACAGCAGCTATATGATCGCTGTGTATCTCTTTGACCATACGGAACTGAACACCAGCCTGAGGGAAAATCAGGAGCAGAAAATGGTCGCCGGCCTGATTTATCTGGATAATTATGAAGAGGCGCTCGAAAGCGTTGAGGAGGTCCGCCGTTCCCTTCTCGTGGCACTGATCGACCGGAAGATCACAAAATATATCGCCGGTCTGGACGGCGTTGTAAAAAAGCTGGAAAAGGATAAATACTTCATTGCCATGAAGTACAAGAGCCTGATGGAGCTGGAAGCAAACCGCTTCTCTCTTCTGGAGGAAGTCAAGACCGTAAATATCGGAAATGATATGAGCCTGACCTTAAGCATTGGTATCGGTGTCAACGGTTCCGGATACATCCAGAACTGTGAATTTTCCCGGATCGCCATTGAGATGGCGCTCGGCCGGGGCGGTGACCAGGCCGTTGTCAAGGACAATGAAAAGATTTCCTACTATGGCGGCAAGTCCCAGCAGATGGAAAAGAACACCCGCGTGAAAGCGCGTGTGAAGGCTCACGCCCTGCGGGAATTTATCGGCAGCAAGGAAAAGGTCGTTGTCATGGGACATCAGATCACCGATATCGATTCCTTCGGAGCTTCCATCGGTGTCTACTGTGCAGCGAAAATGCTTGGCAAGCATGCCCATATTGTACTGGGCGATATTAACAGCTCGATCCGTCCATGGATCGACCTGTTCCTGGACAATCCGGACTATGAAAAAGACATGTTTATCACGCACGCGGAGGCTGAATCCATTGTTAATAATGACACTGTAGTCGTGGTAGTGGATACCAACCGGCCCAGAATGACAGAATGTGAGGCTCTGCTTCACAAGACAAAGACCATCGTGGTACTGGATCATCACCGACAGGGAAGCGAGGTCATCAAAAATGCCGTGCTGTCCTACATCGAACCCTATGCCTCCTCCGCCTGTGAAATGATCGCAGAGATCCTGCAGTATTTCTCAGACAATGTCCGGCTGAAAAGCCGGGAGGCAGACTGTATCTATGCGGGAATCATTATCGATACCAACAATTTCGTGACAAAGACCGGTGTCCGCACCTTTGAGGCGGCCGCATTCCTGCGGCGCAGCGGCGCAGATGTCACCCGCGTACGGAAAATGTTCCGAAACGATATGACCTCCTACAAGGCAAGAGCTGAGGCCGTGCGCCATGCAGAGGTATTCATGACCTGCTATGCCATCAGCATCTGTCCGCCCAACAAGGAACTGGAGAGCCCCACCGTGGTGGGTGCCCAGGCGGCCAATGAGCTGCTGAACATCATCGGTATCAAGGCATCCTTTGTCATGACCGAATACAAGGGCCGGATCTACATCAGTGCCCGTGCTATTGACGAAGTCAATGTACAGATCATCATGGAGCGCATGGGCGGCGGCGGTCATCTGAACATTGCCGGAGCACAGCTCGATGGTGTGACCCTGGAAGAAGCAAAACAGAAACTGAAAGATACACTTATAAAAATGTCAGAAGAAGGAGCAATCTAACATGAAAGTAATTTTAATTGAAGATGTAAAATCTCTTGGTAAAAAAGGTGATATTGTAAACGTAAGCGACGGATACGCAAGAAACGCCCTGTTTCCAAAGAAGCTGGGACTGGAGGCCACTCCAAAGAATATCAATGACTTAAAGCTTCAGAAGGCACATGAGGAAAAGGTGGCGAAAGAAGCGCTGGCAGACGCAAAGGCTTTTGCCGCTGAGCTTGCCACAAAAGAGGTTCAGGTATCCATCAAGGTCGGTGAGGGCGGGAGAACCTTCGGTTCTGTCTCCTCAAAGGAGATCGCAGAGGCTGCCAGGGCTCAGCTCGGCTACGATCTCGACAAGAAAAAGATCCAGCTCTCCACACCGATCAAGGCGCTGGGAACCACAACTGTGGGAATCAAGCTGCATCCGAAGGTAACTGCAGAGCTTAAGGTCGTTGTAAAAGAAGCCTGAGGTCGCATATTTATGGAAGAAGCATTGATAAAGCGTGTCCTGCCTCACAGTGTGGAAGCGGAACAATCTGTCATCGGTGCCATGATCATGGACCGGGAAGCGATCATGACAGCTTCTGAGATGATTGAAAGCGAAGACTTTTACCAGCATCAGTATGGAATCCTTTTTGAGTCCATCCTGGAGCTTTATAATGAAGGAAAGCCGGTGGATCTGATCACCCTTCAGGAGCGTCTCCGTGAAAAGGATGTTCCTCCGGAGATCAGCAGCCTGGAGTTTGCCAGAGATCTGCTGAATGCAGTCCCCACATCGACGAATATACGGTACTATGCACAGATCGTACAGGAAAAATCCATGCTGCGCAAGCTGATCAAGGTCAATGAGGAGATTGCCAATACCTGCTATCTTGGAAAAGATAAGGTAGAGGATATCATGGAGGATACGGAGAAAAAGATTTTTAATCTGGTGCAGAAACGAAATACCGGGGATTTTGTACCGATTAAGGATGTGGTCCTGAATGCGCTGGATAAGATCGAGATGGCTTCCAAAAATAAGGGAAGTGTCACCGGCCTCCCCACCGGATTTGTGGATCTGGATTACAAGACTTCGGGGATGCAGCCCTCCGATCTGGTGCTGATCGCAGCCAGGCCCTCCATGGGTAAGACGGCATTTGTGCTGAATATTGCCCAGCATATGGCGTTTAAAAATGATGTGACGGTGGCGATCTTCAGTCTGGAGATGTCAAAGGAGCAGCTGGTAAACCGTCTGTTCTCTCTGGAATCAAAGGTGGATTCCCAGTCTCTCAGGACGGGTAATCTGAGTGATGAGGACTGGGCGAAGCTGATCGAGGGTGCCGGGATCATCGGTAAATCCCATCTGATCATTGATGACACGCCGGGTATCTCGGTGGGCGAGCTGAGGTCCAAGTGCCGGAAGTATAAGCTGGAGCACAATCTGGGCATTATCATCATCGACTATCTGCAGCTGATGACGGGCAGCAAGAAGTCGGATTCGAGACAGCAGGAGATTTCGGATATCTCCCGTTCCTTAAAGGAGGTGGCCCGTGAGCTGAATGTGCCGGTCATCGCACTGTCCCAGCTCAGCCGTGCCGTGGAGCAGCGCCCTGACCACAGACCGATGCTCTCCGACCTGCGTGAATCGGGAGCGATCGAGCAGGATGCGGACGTGGTTATGTTTATTTACCGTGATGACTATTACAACAAGGACAGCGAGAAGAAGAATATCGCCGAGATCATTATCGCCAAACAGAGAAACGGCCCCATCGGGACCGTCGAGCTGGTATGGCTGCCAAATTATACGAAGTTTGCGAATATGCAGAAATAGGAAGAGGATGTATCTATTCTTGATTCTGTCGGTTTCGCTATCCAGCAGGCAAGCGGTATTCTGTTACTGAGCAAACCGGAGCGTTGCCCCCGGTTTGCGGGTAACGGAATACCACTTGCCTGTGTCCGGCGTAATCCACATATCAGAACAGCCACCTAATAATCCAGCCCCACCGCCGGAACCGCCGCATACACGTACGTCCTGTCTTCGCCTTCATGATAATGCATCGCGATATTTACGTTAAAGGGTTCCTCTTCCTGCATCTCATACTCTGTGATCCACGGCGTATACCCGTAAATCGTATACAGGTTCATGTCCCTGTTCTCAGAAACAATCTTCGCATCCACCTGCTCGAAAAAAGTGTCTGCAATCTGATTTCTCTCCTCCAGCGACAATTCTCCCCGGTAGCTTCCGATGACATTGGCAGAGCTTCTGCTGTCCTCCATGTAAGGATCCAGTAGCTCCTCCAGCTTGTCCCGATAGGCGCAGGCCTGGTCCATGCCTCCCTGCATGGTGAGGTTTACGATCATATACTGCCTGGTCCCTCCTTCCGCCGACGAAGTAAGAAACCGGAGCACTGTATCCGCTTTGCTTCCATCCTTGCAAAGCCTTGTCTCCTCCCGGCCTTCCTCAGAAGTCTCGGAAACTTCGATATGATCAGTGATTCCAAGCTCCCCGGCTATTTTTCTTAAAAACGACTCCCTTTCAGAGTGATTAAGGAAATCCCTCTCGTAGACTCCATAGTACTCCACCACACTGGTCTGCGCCTCCTCCCCCACCCGGGCGAAAACCTGCGCCACCCGCTCCTCTTCTCTGGCATGTCCCTGTGCCAGCTGCCCTGCCGCCAGCGTCCACAGGACAAATAATGCAATGATCCATCGTTTTCGAAACATAAAAATCCCTCCATTCCGTTATCACAAGTATTACCGGATGAAGGGATTTTATACTTATTTGTAATTGTTCACTCCGTGACCAGTTACGCTTATTTTTCTTTTACCGCCTGGATACGGGTCAGTGCCCGGTGGAGCGCCATCTCGGCGCGTGCCAGATTGATATTGGGATCCTGCATCTGCAGGCGGCGTTCTGCACGGACCCTGGCCTCTTCGGCACGGTTCAGATCGATCTCCTCCGGCCATTCAGCCGCTTCTGCCATGATACTGATCTTCTCCGGCAGGACTTCGATAAAGCCCTCATGGAGTGCCGCAGCCCGCTGGCCTTCGTCGTCTTTGATCACCACCAGACCGGGCTCCAGGATCATGGTCATGGGGATATGTCTTTTGTAGATTCCCACCTTTCCCTCGGTGGTATTCAGCTCGATCATGGATGCCTTTCCGCGGAAAAACTGCCGGTCGGGACATATGATCTCCAGATCAAAATATTTGTCTGCTGCCATGGACGCACCCCCTATTTCACACGAGCGGTCACGTCATCGATCGTACCGGCATTGAGGAAATAGCTCTCCGGGATGTCGTCATGCTTTCCTTCCAGGATTTCCTTAAAGCCGCGGATGGTCTCGGACAGCGGGACATAGCGTCCCTCCATACCGGTAAACTGTACGGCTACGAAGAACGGCTGGGAAAGGAACCTCTGTACCTTTCTGGCACGGCTTACCACCAGCTTTTCCTCCTCGGACAGCTCGTCCATACCGAGAATCGCGATAATATCCTGAAGCTCCTTATATTTCTGAAGGATCTCCTGCACACCGCGCGCTACTGCATAGTGCTCCTCTCCCACGATACGGGGATCGAGGATACGTGAGGTGGAATCCAGCGGATCCACTGCCGGATAAATACCCTGGCTGGCGATCTCACGGGAAAGTACTGTGGTCGCATCCAGATGGGTAAATGTGGTAGCCGGAGCCGGGTCTGTAAGGTCATCGGCA
>OGON01002045.1_pt1 | contig 12886 bp, 11 predicted proteins | sample 1552671 | NCBI WGS metagenome assembly OGON01 (sample SAMEA2580136, study PRJEB22360) | human gut metagenome | biome: human gut; feature: human-associated habitat; material: faeces | place: Denmark | collected 2008/2010 | reverse complement strand
AGAGTTAGCAAATGGAGTAGATTTTCTTATTTGCCCTCATCCCTACTATATTATGGCTGCGGAGCTGGATGGCATCTACGGCGGGTACGGCTTTTCGTCGACGGAATATAAGGGCGAGCTGTTCTTCCCGCATACCGATGATAACAGCATCAATACGCTTTGGGCGAATGCCGCCCCCCAACAAAATACAGACGGCGCATGGCGGATTCCCTTGAGCACACGGGGCCCGATTTACCTCTACTACCTGCCGGGCAATACGGCCGGCTCCCCGGGCTATTTTGACAGCAGCAAGTCCAAGACCGATGCACAGCTGCTGGCGGATAATATGTTCTACACCATAACGGTGGAGGACGCCGCCCATGCCGTCTATGATACCCCGCCGGCGCCGCAGGTGCTGTTCCATGGGGGAAGCACCACCGTAACGCTGAATAAGGCCGAGGGCGTCACATGGACGGCCGTAAACGGCAAAACCAACGAAACGCTCTCGCTGCCGATGGACGAGGCGGGAACGACCTATACCATTACCGATATCAGCACACCGATTATTTTCCGTCCCCGTGCAGCCGCCGGGATGATACAGTATGAGGCGATGCCGGAACGCTGGATGAGCAAGCTCGGCAATTTCGATGTTTCCCGGCAGCAGCCGCAGCAAACCGCAACGGTAAGAGGAGAGAAGGTTTACATGGCGCTCCCCGCCGAAAACAGCCACACCCTCCTTGCCCCCGATATCGACCGCATCGCGGTGACCATCACCGGTGCCAATAACCACACCATGTTCTATTCCTTTGCGGGGTGGATGGTGGCCAGCGCCGCCGGTTCCCCCGTTTTGCCCGCCGGAACGGTTCTCACCGCCGAGCAGCTGAACGCCTACGCCGGCAGCGACGGCGTTATCCGGCTGCAGGCGGTGTGGTCGGGCGTGGATAGCCAACGCCGCCCCAATACCGTCCACTTTTTCCTGCATAAAAACGGTGAGCTGAAGGGCTCGGTGGAGGACGGGGTGAAGCCGGAATCCCCAAACGACTATACCCCGGCCATCTATTCCACCCGCATGATGAACGCAGGGGAAATCCCGACAACCTATACCACCGGCGGCACGCCGCTGGTGGCACGCCCCAGTGCGGATGCCGATGCCTACCAAACCAACACCACCATCCGTGATATGGTACGAACCCCGGTGAAGGGCGCCACACTGGAGGACCTGCCCGGCGATGAAACGGTTTTTGCCTACCTGCGGGCCAATAATATCCAAATGCAGATCAACGGCCAGGTGGTCGAAAACGAAAAGCTCAATACCACCTATTTCGGCATCCGCTGGAACACCGTAAAATATGAATCCTCCGACGGCTGGCATATCGACGGCGTACTGGTGGCCAAGCGCAGCCGCTTTATCGTCACCAAGACCTTTGCGGGGGATACTGCGGCGATCGACCTTGCAAAGAAAGACTTCACCATCACCGTAAGCCACACCGAGGGTAGCGGCAGCGTGACCGATTTTACCCTGTTGCCGCAGCCCGCTGCCGGCGTGACCGAAGCCGGCAAGCGGGGCTACACCGACTATGATGCCGCCACCCAGACCTACACATGGGAGGTCCCGGCCCAGCAGAAGCGAAGCTATACCATCACCGAAGCGGGCTATATCCCGTCGGGCAACTGGCGGGTCAGCAACAGCTATGCCATCCGCAATGCCCCCGAGGGCGACGCCACCGGCTATCAGCCCTACCCGAAGGACGGGATCAAGATCACGGCGGTGGGCTACGCCGATGACGTACAGAATATCGCCGTGCAGACGGTGGCGCTGCGGAACGTCTACGTCGGCGTGGGAACGCTGACCGTCAATACGCAGGATGCCATCACCGGGGATAACCTCCGGGACATCCCCTACCGGCTCACCCATGCGGACGGCTCCGCCGTAACGCTGTACCGCCGCCCCGGCACCACCCTGTACAGCATGGAAAAAGATGACCCCGGTTATACCGAAACCATCCCCGGCGGCACCCTGACCGCCGGTGCAAACGGACTGTTTACCATCCGGCTGGAAACCGGCACCTACACCCTTACCGAAACGCTGCCGACCGGCTACTACGGCCCCGGCACGGTGCAGGTAACGGTGACAAAGCCCGCCGACGGTCCCATCACCTATTATAGCGAGGCGCAGAACCTCCCGACCGAGGTGACCACCCCGACAGGCGGCTGGCTGAAGCACGCCGATACCGACCACATCACCATTCTGAACGTCCCCCGGATGCTCATCAGCGTGATGGCACGCAGCAGCTGGCCGGAAAACGGCGAAAAGCTGCCGGTTACGGTGCAGCTGTGGTGCGATGGCACCCCGGTGCCCGGCGACCAATACACGCAGGTGCTGTCCGAAAAGAACAATTGGGAATATACATGGAATAATCTGCCCCTTTTCACCAACGGCACCGTGGCCGGGTACACCCTGCGGGTGACCAAAATAGGGAATACCTACCGGGATGCCGCCCTGGGCGATGGCTTTGCCGACTATGACGTGACCAATGACGCCGTAAAATACCGGAAAACCGGCGACCCGGACTACCGGGCTGACCATATGTGGACAGAGGACGGGGTGCAGCGTTTTGCGCAGGAGGCGCTGCTGGTCGTCCGCAATGAGGGCGTCCGGGGAGCCGTCACCTTTACCAAAGCGGATGAAATGAACCGTCCCCTGCAGGGCGCGGAATTCACCCTCTACACCGATGCCGCCTGCACCCATCTGCTGGAAACAGTCACCTCCGATGAGACCGGCCGGGTAGAGTTTGCAAAGCAGCCGGGCGGCACCTACTACCTGAAGGAAACCAAAGCACCGCAGGGCCACACCGCGGAGAACACCGTCTGGACGGTAAAGATTTCGGGCGGCAAGGCGACCATCACCACCCCCACGGGCGCCGTCATCACATCCGTCCGTAATACATCCCTGCTGCAGCTGACGCTGCAGGTGCTGGGCCCGGATGGAGAATCCCTGCCCGGTACGAAGCTGCAGGTGAAATGGAATACCGCGCAGCACCCGGAATACACCACCGGCCCCAACGGTACGGTGGTGCTCCCAAAGCTCCCCAACGGCAATTATACCGTCCGGCTGATGAACACCCCGACCGGCTACCTGCCGCAGGTTTCCGTCCCCACGCTGAATGCGCAGTACGGAGAGATTACCCTCACATCCGGCGATGGCGCATGGAAGCTGGAAAAAACGGCGGAGAATACCTATCGGCTCACCCTGCAGCTGCAGGCGCTATACACCCTGCCCACCACCGGCGGAATGGGAACGGCGGCCTTTACGGCGGCGGCGACGGTCTGTATCTGGTGCGCGGACTCCACGGCACAGGGCCCTGCGATCAGGCAGAAATCCGCGCCCACGCGGACATCGCCCACCGGCACCACGGTATTCTCCGGATGAGCGCTCCGGGCGGCCAGGTGATAGGCCGGGGTCAGACGGCGGGCCTCCTGCACATAGGGCAGGGCCTGAAGCGCGGCGGGGTCCAGCCGCCACGTCTCTCCCACCAGGGGCAGAAGGATGGACGTCTCCCCCGCTACGCAGCCGCCCTTGACGTTTTGCAGAGCCAGCTGGGCCAGCAGCTGGCGGATGGCAGGCTCCGGGGTGTTCTTTTGCAGTACGAGTATCATAACGGATCGCTCCCTGTATTGTAGTCAGGTGGTTATTATAGCGTATCCCATCGGTTTTTGCAATCCGTGAAAAGCGCATATTGACAAAAACAGGCAGAGCCATATAATGAACTTGTATTACAAATGGGCGTTCTGCGTGCCCCCTTCCCTGCCGCAGACACAGCAGAACAAAGGAGTAAAAAGGAGAAATAATGGAACGGAAATTTACACTGAGCTGCTGCTCCACGGTGGACCTGCCCTATTCGTACATGGAGAGCCGGGACATCCCCGTGCTGTTTTACACCTACGTGGTGGACGGGCAGACCTATGACGACGACATGGGCCGCGATCCGGCGGCGCTGCCCCGGTTTTACGGCTTTCTGAAGGCGGGCAAGCTGCCCCAGACCAGCCAGATCAACGTAGCGGGGTATATGGACTTCTTCGAGCGCCTGCTGCAGAAGGGCGGCGATGTGCTGCACATCGCGTTCACGTCCGGGCAGTCCTGCTCGGTGAACAACGCCTATCTGGCGGCAGCAGAGCTGAAGGACAAGTACCCCGGGCAAAAGCTGATCGTCATCGACTCCCTGTGCTCCTCCAGCGGCTACGGCCTGCTGGTGGACTACGCCGCCGATATGCGGGACGCGGGCGAGGACATCGACACCGTGGCCCAGTGGGTGCTGGACAACCGGAACAAGGTGCATCACCAGTTCTTCTCCAGCGATATGACCCAGTTCCGGCGGACAGGCCGGGTATCCGGCACGGCGGCCACGGTGGCCACGGTGCTGAACATCTGCCCCATCATGCGGCTGGACGACAAGGGCGCCATCAAGGCATACAGCAAGGTGCGGGGCAAGAAAAAAGCCGTGGAGACTACAGTGGACACCATGGAGCAGCACGCCCAGGGTGGCCGGGACTATGACGGCAAGTGCTTTATCTGCCACAGCCAGTGCCCGGAGGACGCCCGGCTGGTCATGGACGCCGTGGAGGAACGGTTCCCGAAGCTGAAGGGGAAGATTCGCCTGTGCGACATCGGCCCCATCATCGGCAGCCATGCCGGACAGGGCACCGTGGCGGTGTTCTTCATGGGCGACGAACGGCCGGAGATGGAATAAGGGAAGAGGCAGGAATGGTCCTGCCTCTTTTCGTTCTCTTGGGCTTTAATCCGCATAGCCAATAATATCTCTTTCCACCGTATGTATCACCTCTTCGGGTACATCTTTCACGAATAATCTATAAACCCGGTTCAAACGCGGATTATATATCCCAAGGTATTCAATTTTTTCAAACTCCGGATGTACAGAGCGAAGCCCCATCCTCCAGTACATAAGCAACTGCAAGGTGTGTCTCGTCGTTATTGATGCAGAAGTAACCTTAAAGTCCCACAAAGTATCCTCCGTAATGAAATCTCCATCGCCTGCCTGCACTATATCGGTATATCCGCCCTCGAATGTGAATCCTTCCAAAATTATCGGACCATACTCCTCGACAAACTTCAAAGACCGTTCGACCATAATCCGAACATTTCCTATTGTTGACTTATCAACCAATATCCAGTCAACGCTGAGTAAACAGAAAGAGACGCGCTGCGGCGCGTCTCTTTTTTGCTCTTTTCCTTATCTTCCGGTCATGACGGTCATGACCTCGAACTCCTCGTGGTTCAGGGTCTTGGTCATCGCCAGGCCCTCGTCGATGTCCACGTTGGTGATCCGGTCGCCCTTGGCGCAGACGATGCGGTTGGTCTTGCCCTCCGCCAGCAGCTGCACCGCCTCGTAGCCCATGCGGGTGGCGGTGACGCGGTCCTTGGCGGTGGGGCTGCCGCCCCGCTGGATATGGCCCAGGATGGTGACCCGGGGATCCAGGGCCAGCTCCTCCTGGATCTGGCGGCCCACCTCCACGGCGCTGGCCGCGCCCTCGGCTACCACGATCATGAAGTTAGTCTTGCCGTTCAGGCGGGCGTGGCGGATCTTTTCGGCCACCTGGGAACGGAAGTCGTAGGGGTGCTCCGGCACCAGCACCGCCGTGGCCCCCACGGCCACGCCCACATACAGGGCCAGATACCCGGCGTGGCGGCCCATGACCTCCACCACGGAGCAGCGCTCGTGAGACTGCATGGTGTCGCGGAGCTTGTCCATACACTCCACGGCGGTGTTGGCCGCGGTGTCGAAGCCGATGGTGTAGTCGGTGCAGACGATGTCGTTGTCGATGGTGCCGGGGATACCCACCACGGAAATGCCGAACTTGGACAGGTCCTGCGCGCCGCGGAATGTGCCGTCGCCGCCGATGGCCACCAGGCCGTCCAGACCGATGAGCTTGCAGGTGGCGTAGGCCTTCTCCTGCCCCTCCTTGGTGCGGAACTCGTCACAGCGGGCGGAGTACAGAATGGTGCCGCCGCGGTTGATGATGCGGCTGACGCTGGCGTTGTCCATCTCGACAATGTCGCCGGAGATCAGGCCCTGATAGCCGCGGCGGATGCCCACGCACTCGATGCCCCGGGCGTTGGCGCTGCGGACCACGGCGCGGATGCAGGCGTTCATGCCGGGGGCGTCGCCGCCGCTGGTCAGCACGCCGATACGTTTGACTGCGTTTTTCATACGCTATTCCCTCACTTTGCCAAGGGGCGGTGCCCCTGAATATGCAGGCACATTGTACCATACGTTTGGTCTGTTTTCAAGTCCTTCGGCGAGCCGCGGCAAATTTTTGCCTGTACAGTCCGCCGGTTTTGTGGTATCATCCCTATGATAAACGAAAGGAGCGACCGTCATGCACCCACAATTCGCAGAATTGACGCCCAACTGGTTCAATCGGGCGTTCATATACACCGGCTCCATCGGGGAGTTCCGCTACCGCTTCGATGGGGATAAGGACGCGGGAATCCTGCACACCGCTGTATACAGCAATGTATGCTACGAGCTGGCGCAGGACAAGGAGGAGCGGGATTTCACCTGGGACGAGGCGGGCGTGGAGACGCTGAAGGCCTGGCTCCAGGAAAAATATGAGGCATACTGCACGGCGCAGAAATGACAAAAGCACCCCGCGGGGTGCTTTTTTGCGTCAGTCACGCCAAGTGCTGCCCAGGAACAGCGCCAACAGGGGCATCAGCTCCAGACGGCCCATGAGCATCTCCAGCGACAGCACCAGCTTGCTCAGGGGCGAGAGGATGGAGAAATTCTCCATGGGGCCGAGGATGCCCAGGCCGGGGCCCACGTTGCTGATGCAGGTCAGAGAGGCGGCGAAGGACTCCTGAAAGCCGTAGTTGTCCCAGCTGACCACCAGTGCGCCCGCCAGCAGCACCAGCAGGTATGCCGCGATAAACGCGCCGGCGGAGGAGACGACCCGCTCCTCCACGGCCTGTCCGTCCACCTTCAGCACGCTGACATGGTGGGGGTGCGCCAGCCGCTTCAGCTCCCGCCTCAGGCTCTTGCAGAGAATGGCGACGCGGGATATCTTGATGCCGCCGGAGGTGGAGCCGGCGCAGGCGCCAGTGAACATCAGCATCACCAGCGCCATGCGGCAGAAGGTAGGCCACAGGGAGAAATCCACGGTGGCAAAGCCCGTGGTGGTGATGATGGTAACAGTCTGGAAGGCGGCGTCGGTGATGGAATCCCGGAAGGGCACCCCCGCCTGCACCCGCAGGTTAATGCACAGCAGCAACGTGGCCGCCGCCACGATACCGACGTAGATCCGCAGCTCCTCGCTGCGGAGCACCTCCTTCAGCTTGCCGCGAACGGCCAGAAACATCAGGGAGAAATTCACGCCGGCCAGGAAGGAGAACACGGTGACGATCCACATGACCGCCTTGGACGCGCCCGCTAGGGAGGTATCATAAATCGAGAAGCCGCCGGTGGCCATGGTGGTAAAGCTGTGGCAGACGGCGGAGAACCAGCTCTCGCCCGCCAGACGCAGGGCCAGCACCTCGCAGAGGGTCAGCACCACATAGATCAGATAGAGTATCTTGGCGGTGCCGCCCACCTTGGGCACCAGCTTGGACTTGATGGGGCCGGGGCTTTCGGCGCGCATGAGGAACACCGCGCCCTCGCCCATGCGGGGCGTCAGCGCCAGGAACAGCACCAGCACGCCCATGCCGCCCATCCACTGGGTCAGCGAGCGCCACAGCAGCACACTGCGGGGCAGATGGGACACAGCGGTGAAGGTGGACGAGCCTGTGGTGGTCAGGCCGGAGACCGTCTCGAACAGGGCGTCGATATAACTGGTCATGGCGCCGGTGAACACATAGGGCAGCGCCCCGAACAGGGACAGCAGCACCCAGCTGAGCGCCACTGCCGCAAAGCCGTCGCGGCTGTGCATCTGGGTCTTTTTCACCGGGATCAGATGCAGCACCGTGCCCGCTGTGGCACAGAGCAGCGCCGTCAGCAGAAACTGCTGCCAGCAGGTCTCGGCATAAATACAGGCCGTCAGTGCCGGCAGCAGCAGAAAGCCTGCCTCGACCCACAGGATGTAGCCCATTGTGTGTGAGAGCAATCGAAAGTTCATAGAAAATACCTCAAAGAAAAGGTGAAAAGCCTTCGGGTATTATATAACCGCGCGGGACGGGTGTCAACCTCAGTCCAGCTTGCCCTCCAGCGCCGAGAACAGGGCGGGCATATCCACGTCCTTGCCGGTGAACATCTTGAAGGCACGGGCCGCCTGGTAGAGCAGCAGGTCGATGCCGGACACGGTGGGCAGGCCGCGCTTTTCGGCCTCGCGCAGCAGCATGGTCTGCCGGGGGTTATAGACCAGATCGTAGACGGTGACGCCTGCCGGGGCGTCACGCAGGAAGCCCAGGTCGGAAAACTCCTTCATGCCGGCCATGCCCAGAGAGGTGGCGTTGATGAACAGGTCGCTCTCGGCCATGGCATGGCGGACGGGGAAAATGCCGAAGTAGATGAACTGCGCCTTATCCGGGTAACGCGCGGCCAGATCCTGGGCCGGATAGACGCTGCGGTTGGTGACGAAAATCTTTTTCACACCGGCGCCGACCAGCGCATCACAGATGGCGTCTCCGGCGCCGCCGGTGCCCAGCAGCAGCACGGTCTTGCCCTCCGGCTCCAGGCCGCGGGCGCGCAGGCTGTCCACAAATCCCCGGCCGTCAGTGTTATAGCCGATGGCACGGCCGTTTTTGATGCAGACGGTGTTCACCGCACCGCAGGCGGCCGCAGGGCTCAGCTCATCCAGCAGCGGCAGGATGGCCTCCTTGTGGGGCATGGTGACGTTGAACCCGGCACAGCCGCCGGCCTTGGCCTCGGCCACGAAGTCAGCCAGATCGCGGGGCTGAACGCGGCGGACTTCATAGGTGTAGTGTACGCCGGTCTGGGCGATCATGGCGCCGTGGAGCAGCGGCGAAAGGCTATGATCCACGGGGTCGCCGATAAGATAGAGCTTTTTGTTGGTCATACAAGTGCCTCCCCAGTGCAGCCGCAGGTGGGCGCAGCCGCAGTGTCATTGGTGTGTTGGAGCAGATAGTCCATGGCTTCGAGATAGCCGGCAAGTCCGTGGCCGGTGATGACTCTAACGCAGGCCGGCGCGGTGACGGACACGGCCCGGAAGGGCTCGCGGGCGTTGATATCGGAAATATGCACCTCCACCGCCGGGACGGGGGCGCAGCGCAGAGCATCATAGATGGCGTAGCTGTAATGCGCGTAGGCCCCAGGGTTGATGACGATGCCGCCGAAGCCGGCCCGGGAGGCCTGGATAGCGTCGATAAGCGTGCCCTCATGGTTAGACTGGAACAGCTCCACCTGGCAGCCCACGGCGGCGGCGTGCTCGTAAATCAGTTTACATAAATCGTCATAGCTCTGTCTGCCGTAGATGTCCGGCTCCCGCTGGCCCAACAGGTTCAGGTTGGGGCCGTTGAGGATGAGCAGCTTCATGGCGTATCCCTCCATAGTCGCAGAATAAAATCCTTCATTTGGTCAACAGTGCCGTCAGGCACCCGATAATGGGCGCAGGCCGCGTACAACGGGCAGCGGACGGCATACAGGGCCCGCAGGGCCGCCTCTCCCCCGGCGAGCAGCGGACGTCCGGCGGCGTAATCAGTCGACATAATATTATCCACCGTCCGGTCCAGCCAGAACACCGTGCCGCTTCGACGCAGGAGCTCACGGTTCTGCTCCGTCAACACCGCACCACCGCCGGTGGCGATGACGCAGGGTATTTCCGTCTCTGTGCAGAGCGCTTCCAGCGTCCGGCGTTCCAGGGCACGGAAGGCAGCCTCGCCCTCCGCGGCGAAGATCTCAGGGATGGAACAGCCCGCCGTCTGCTCCGTCAGTGCGTCCGCGTCGTAAAGGGGCACGGACAGCGCCCGGGACAGGGCGGCGCCGATGGTGGTCTTTCCGCCGGCGGGCATACCGATAAGGATGATCCGCCCCGTCATGCCTGCTCCTCCCGGGAGAGCGCCATCAGCAGGGTCATCAGGCGCTCCGCCTGATCGCGGCGCTCCGGCAGCATATCGCCCCGGGTACGGAGGACTTCCGCCTCCCGGGCCTTATCCCGGACCGGCAGACCGTGGGCGCTCTTATACGCGCCGATGGCGGCAGACAGCCGCTGACGGCGGTCAAACAGCTCCAGGATCGCCGCGTCCGTCTCGTCCAATCGGCAGCGCAGACCATCCAGGTCGGCGGGCGTGTCCGGCAGCAGCTGGCACACCGCCAGGGCGGCGGCGGACTCCACCGCCGGGGCAGCGCGGAGCGCGATGCAGGCGTCGTGGCGACCGGGGACGGAGATAGTCGTCTCCGTCATGGTAGTCAGGTCCACGGTCCGCTGTTCCTTAGCGATGGACGGTGTGGGGCGGAACGTCACGTCGAACACCACGTCCATGCCGTTGGTGACGCCGGCGTTGACACCGCCGGCATGATTGGTCGCTGTGCGAACAGCGCCACGGGCCATCGTAAACGGGTCGTTGGCCGCGCTGCCGCGCATTTGGGCGAAGGTCTCCCCTGCGCCGAAGCCGATGGCCTTGACAGCGGGAATGGCAAACACATGGCGGGCGATGGTGCCCTCCACGGTATCCCGCCAGTCAGGGCCGCCCAAACCGGCGGGCAGACCGCTGACGGTGCAGCGGATCACGCCGCCCACACTGTCGCCGTCCGCTTTGGCAGCGGCAGCGCGTGCCCGCAGAGCCTCCTCATCCAGGACATCCGCGTGAACGGCGATATGGGCCGTCTTCAGGTATGTGATCGCCAGCGCGCCGGCCACGGTCAGCGGCGCGGTGAGCCGCCCGGAGGTATGGCCGCCGCCCCGGGGATCGTTGCAGCCCAGGGCGCGGACCGCGGCGGTATAGTCTCCGTGGGAGGGCCGGGGCTTGTGTTTCAGGCTGTCGTAGTCGGCGGAACGGACATCACCGTTGTAAATGACCGCCGCCAGCGGATCGCCGGTGGTGCGGCCCTGATAGACGCCGGACAGGAAGTGCACTTCCTCTTTTTCCTGCCGGGCGGTGGTCAGTCCCCCCTGCCCCATACGGCGGAGCAGCTGTTCACGGATAAAGGCCTCGTCCAGCGGCAGACCCGGCGGCACATCCGTCAGCAAGACACCCACCGCCGGACCGTGGGACTCGCCGAAAAGCGTGTAGTGCATCACGATTCCAGCACCTCCCAGTTTCCGCCCAGGGCGGCAAGCTCGCGCCAGAAGGCGGGGTAGGACTTCGCCACCGTCTCAGCGCCGGACAGTGTCACGGGGCCGTCGGCCACCATAGCGGCGCAGCCAGCCAGCAGGGCGATGCGGTGGTCACCGCAGGCAGAGACATCTCCGCCGTGCAGCGCGCTCACGCCGTGGATGACCAGTCCGTCCGGCTGCACCTCTGCCGAAGCGCCCAGCGCGTTCAGCACAGCGGAGACGGCGGTCAGGCGATCACTCTCCTTCTGCCGCAGGAACGCGGCGTGGGTAAAGCGGGTATCGCGGCCCGGGCGCAGCGCGGCGTACAGGGCCAGCGGCGGCAGAAGGTCCGGGGTGTCGGAGATATCGATCTGCTCCGGCAGCTTGTCCAGATAGCGCAAGATAGCCGCGTCGCCCTGGAGATAGGGCGGCGGCACCAACGGGATACGAAGGGCCTCTCTTCTCTGTCTGGGAAGCAGGGCACGCAGCACCAGCCAATAGGCCGCAGCGGACCAGTCCGGCTCATCCAACAGCGGCGCGGGGCGACAGAACTGCCCGCCGGGGATATGCCAGCCATCGGTGATTTTCTCCACGGTGACGCCGTGGCGAGCCAGGACCGCCAGAGTCATCTGCACATAGGGCCGGGAGACGGCCTCTCCGGTGACGGTAATGTCCGAGTCCCCCGGCAGCAGCGGCAGCGCCAGCAGCATACCGGAAATCAGCTGGGACGTCTCATCTCCCGGCAGCGACCAGTGGCCCGCTGTCAGCGGGCGGGTCAGGGCAAGGCCCTGCTCCGTGCGCCGCAGGCCCAGATCCCCGGGGATAGGGCGAGAGAGCAGCCGGTCGGAGCCGGTGAACACCGCGTCGGTGCGGCCAAGGGCCATGAACAGCGGCAGCAAAAAGCGCAGGGTGCTGCCGCTCTCGCCGCAGTCCACCAGCGGCGCCGGGGCGGTCAGGCAGGCCAGTCCCCGGTAGGTCGCCAGCACATCCTGTGCCGCGTGGGGCGGCAGCTCCGTGACCTGGCCCGCCAGAAACCGGCAGATCAGCTCGCGGTGCAGCAGGCTTTTGGAGGGTGGCACCGTGACGGTGCCCCGCAGAGACGAAGGCGTCAATAACAGCTTCATGCTTTATCCTCCCATAAATCGGACAGGGGCACCGTCACCAGTTCACCCTGTCCCATACAGCGGACGATGACCAACTGCACCGTACCGCCGGCGGTTTTTTTATCGTGGCCCACGCAGCGGCGCAGGGCCGCCTCGTCACAGTCGATGGCCGTGGGCAGGCCGTACCGCGTCAGCAGCGCGGGCCAAGCGGCTCCAGCCGCGCCAGCACATCGGCGCCGCCATAGCCATTGGCTATCTGCCAGCGAAGGGTACGGCACATCCCGGCGGCCACAGCCTCGCCATGGGTCCAGGTGTCATACCCGCCGACAGCCTCGTAACCGTGGCCGAAGGTATGGCCAAAGTTCAGCAGGCGGCGCGCGCCGTGGTCCTCCGCATCACCAGATACCAAGTGCAGCTTGGCCCGTCCGCAGGCGGCGACAAGGGCCGTCAGGGCCTCGCCGCTGTCGCTCCGCAGGCCCTGCTCGGCGGCGGCCAGCAGGGCGGAATCGGCCACCAGCCCGGTCTTGATGACCTCCGCCATGCCGGAGGACAGCTGCCGCCGGGGCAGCGTACCCAGGCAA
>OGON01002039.1_pt1 | contig 12934 bp, 14 predicted proteins | sample 1552671 | NCBI WGS metagenome assembly OGON01 (sample SAMEA2580136, study PRJEB22360) | human gut metagenome | biome: human gut; feature: human-associated habitat; material: faeces | place: Denmark | collected 2008/2010 | reverse complement strand
CTGCCTCCGCCAACAGCTCACATAAGATTTGAATGGAACTAATATAACGAGACATTTCCTCTCTCGTCTCCGCGGTCTTCGCTTGTTGAATCAATCCTTCCATTTTGTTCAATACTTTTTCTGATGATATTTCCATGCCTTCACCCCTGAATATATGTTCTTCAAAGGAATGATCGTACGTCACCAACCATCCTTTCTATTCACACAAAAGTACAAAAATAATGCAGTAAAAAATATTGAAACTCGCTCACCACTTCTTTGTCTTCATTTTAGCATACATGCCTTCATGAACACCTTTTTCACGCCCTGCCTATTATTTTTCACTATACTTCAGACAATTTTGTCCAGATGACTGATAAACAACGATTGACGGAATCATGACAGATTTAAAATGAAAGGCTCTGTACCCTTTTGGCGCCCGTGGGTCCCACGTCACAAAATAATGCTTACACTTGACACAGTTAATCCTTTCCCTGTTCTCTACTCTACTCTTCTCATTCCCTCGATTTTTGTCATATTAACATGTTTCACGTGAAACATTGTCGAATAATTCTCAATTACCTATCCAACTGATTACATGTTTCGTGGCATCAAAGCCATCAAACTTTAAGAAATCATCTTCATATTTCGCACTGCACATCATCGGATGACGGCTTTCATAGAAAATTCCTTCCTTAATATAGGCTTTATTCTCTTTCGCTTCTTTTCCCCAAAGAAACCAGATAATAGATGGATTGACTTTCGAAATATACGCTAGCACCTGCTGAGAAAAAGCTTGCCATATATGCTTATGACTATTCGGTTGTCCAACTTCGCACGTAAAGGACGTATTTAAAAACAAAACGCCTTGGTCCTCTAAATAACTAAACCATTGAGTGGGCGGCTTGATAGGAAACTCGCCTGTTTTTATCTCTTGCTTGATTTTGGTAAAGGGTTGTATGTCTTCATAACAATCAATCTGATGATAATTTTTATGCAATAACCGAATGATGTTTTTCAAAGAAACTTGTCGAAAGGGCTGCTCCCAACTTTCCAATCCCCCGACCTCAAAGGAGCGGCCCGTTGCGACCCCCTTCATCGGATAGACATCCTGACCAAGCCAGATGACTTTCACCTGCTGCAAATCGACCGTCAGAAAACGCAAAATGTACTTCGGTTGACTCGGATTGTAGTTATCTCCTAGTTCTTTCTCAATGTGTTGCAGCTCACGCTTGATTTCCGGCGTCAGAAACGGTAGCCAAGATTCGTGAATCTCTTTTGGTAAAATCATTCTAATCCCTCTTTTTTTCTGTATGTATTTCTTATTACCTTTCATTGTAGCGCAATATTATTGTAAAAACTATTTTGTCTTTAGTGGGTTAAAGTCTTGAAAAATCCGATACAGATGGCTATGCTAAATTATATTGGTTTTTTTAAATTGTCTTGCTACATGAGGAGGATACATATGTCCATGAAAAAAGCTCTAACCATCGCAGGTTCTGATTCAAGTGGAGGTGCTGGTATTCAAGCTGACCTAAAAACATTCCAAGAGTTCGGCGTATACGGAATGACAGCCTTGACGACAATCGTTGCCATGGACCCAAAGAATCATTGGCATCACCAAGTATTTCCGCAAGATATCAATACGGTAAAAGCTCAATTAGAAACCACACTCTCTGTCGGCGTTGATGCTGTGAAAACAGGTATGTTAGGTTCTGTCGAAGTAATCGAATTGGCTGCGCAACAAATCAAAAATCATAATTTACAAAATATTGTTGTAGACCCGGTAATGGTATGTAAAGGAGAAGATGAAGTCTTATTCCCTGAGCACACAGTTGCTTATAGAGAATCTCTGCTTCCGCTTGCAACAGTGACAACACCTAACCTGTTCGAAGCGTCTCAGCTAGCTGGCATGCCTGCTATCACGACAATCGACCAAATGAAAGAGGCAGCAGAAAAGATTCATGCTTTGGGTGTAAAATATGTAGTCATTAAAGGCGGCAACAAATTAGAAAGTACAAATAAAGCTGTCGACCTTGTATTTGACGGTCAAGAGCATGTCATCGTGGAAAATGATTTAATCGAAACAGCTTATACTCATGGTGCGGGTTGTTCATTTGCAGCAGCCATTACGGCACAATTGGCGCTTGGAAAAGATGTACCTGAAGCGATTGACGTTGCAAAAGAATACATTACAGAAGCCATCCGTCATTCTTGGAAGCTGAATGAATATGTCGGTCCTGTCATGCACGGCGCATATAAGCTATACAAGAATGAAAAATAAGGAACTATTTAATAGGTAAGACTAATGCTCGCACATTAGTCTTTTTTTCCATTTTTATGTGAAGTTTTCGCATAATTACACTATTTTTAGTAAGATAAATAAAGAACTACTCGAAAAGCAGGTATCTTTCAAAACGGTCTTATATTGACCGCAGAAGCAAAAACCCTTTTCTAAATATATAAGGAGGATTCCGAATGAAACCAATTATTCCAACTGTTGTGCAAGAAGCCATCAATTCCTACCAGCAACAACACGTTTATATACATTTGGAAACAACGAATGGTGCTTATGCTTCTCATTTTAGTGGGGGCAGTTATTCCGCTGGTGCCTACATCCGCAATGCACTCGTGCAGTATGAGCATGGCAAAATTACAGGGGAAGGACCATACCGTGTAGGATTAAAGCTGCCAATCGGCTGGGTGTACGCGGAAGGTCTGAACCATTTCCAAATAGATGATAAAAACCGTTTGCTTCTTGCAGGTCTCGATGCTGAAGGTAAATTGGCCGTTGCCTTGCAAATCAGCACAACACCATTTGAATAAAAGGAGTGTTCTACGCTTTTTATTGCCTAACTATGTCAGACATATTTTAAATTGAAAGGAGTTTTTCCGTTGAAACAAGAAAAGCATGTTCTTATGATTTTTCCTCATCCAGATGACGAAGCTTTTGGTGTATCAGGAACCATTGCCGATTATACGAAACAAGGCATACCGGTCACTTATATGTGCTTAACGTTGGGGGAAATGGGAAGAAACCTAGGAAACCCGCCATTTGCTACACGTGAATCACTTCCAAGTATACGAAAAAAAGAATTAAAAGACGCTGCAGCGGTTATGGGTATCCAAGATTTGCGTATGATGGGGCTTCGCGACAAGACGGTGGAATTTGAAGATGAAGAAAAACTCATTGCTATGATTACATCAGCCATAAATGAATTACAGCCATCTCTTGTCATTTCATTCTACCCGGGGTACAGTGTGCATCCTGATCATGATGCCACAGGCCACGCTGTCGTTCAGGCAATAGCTCGACTACCGAAGGAAACGCGCCCTACTTTGCATGCTGTCGCATTCTCTCATAACTGCGAAGAGGAGTTAGGTGCGCCTGATATTATCAATGATGTACGGGATAATGTAGACGTGAAACTGGCTACGTTAAAGGCGCATGCCTCACAAACCCAATTGCTGACAGGTCCTTGGGAAGAAAAATTGATAAAGAAAGATCCAGAAGTTATGGATCGTCTCTACTTCGAAAGATTTTGGACGTACAAATTCAAAAATTAAAATATTTATCTAGGGGTATACGAAAAGAAAGTACAGGATATACTTGATATATGATGAACTTTCCATAGTGTCCCCTATATTAGAAAACAGCTTCTACATAATGGTAGAAGCTGTCTTTTTTGGTGTTTTACACCATTATGGGTTGTTTCTCGATTAATACTTCCGATTGAATTCTGCAAATCGTTTTAGATCCACCTCTAATCATAAGCGTTTCTGACTCTAAGCGATTACCTTTTTTCACAATACCTCTTAACAAATCACCATCCGTGACACCTGTCGCTACAAAAACAAGTTGATCACTCTTCACAAGATGATCAAGTGAAATGATTTCCTCGATCATAATGTCCATTTGTTGGCATCTGCTTATTTCCTCTTGATCAATTTGTTCGTTAACGATCGTTTTTCCTTTCACGTCAGACCGTAACTTTAGACGTGCTTGCATATTGCCACCAAGCATTTTCACTACTGCAGCAGAAATGACTCCCTCAGGTGCACCTCCAATGCCATAATAAACGTCGGCTACTGCATCAGGAAGTTGAACTAAGATGGAAGCCACAACATCCCCATCCGGAATCGCAAGAACACGCACACCGATATGATGCAATTCTTGAATGACAGGCTGATGACGATTTTTCTCGAGCGTTAAAATCGTGAGCTCCGAAATAGGTTTCTGCAAGGTTCTTGCCCAATTTTGAATCAGCACATACAGTGGTAAAGATAAGTCGCAACAATCTTTCAACGCGGGTGATACAATCAACTTTTCCATGTACATGTCAGGTGCCTTTAACAGGCTTCCTCTATCTCCTGCCACCATAACCGTAATAGCATTTGCCTGACCTAAAGCCGTCATTCTTGTTCCTTCGATTGGATCAACGGCTATGTCAATTTCAGGCCCACGTCCACTACCTAGCTTTTCTCCGATATACAACATAGGCGCTTCATCAATTTCACCTTCACCAATGACAATTTCCGCGTTGATGTCCAGATTGTTCAACTCTCTTCTCATCGCTTCAACCGCCGCTTGATCGGCTAATTCTTTATCGCCCTGGCCTACCCACGAATAAGCTGCCATCGCTGCTTTTTCTGACACTCTGGCAAATTCTAATGCAAGTTCTCTTTTCATAAAAATCTCCTTCTTTTTAAGAAAAGTATGTATCAGATTGTCTCCTTGTATTTATGCACATCCATCGAAGGCTTTCACATACCAGATGGAGAACGAACTCCATCTGAAGCATGTTTTCTTGCTGCCCACTTCCGAAAGTTAGAGACTCTCCACAAAAATGTCGGACGATTGAATCAGTTTGTCTTTTCAGTAGTAAGTTTATCAATGCCGGTTTTGAGAACTAATGCACATACTAACGCTGTTACAGATAGAATCACATTGTTCATCATAAAACCGATGATCAGTATACCAATATTCCCTAAACAAAGCAGGAAGTATAATAATTTTTTATTCACGGTGATGTCACCTACTATTCTTCAAGATTATAAGCAAATTCTCTTTCCGGCTCATGTACACGCACAACATCCAATGCCTTTAGGATTGTACCTTGCATGTAGGCATATGCATTATACTCTAAACGTTCTAGCATATCGTATGCTTTCACTAATGTTTTATCTGCTACAATGACACCATGCTCTCTTAATAAAGCAGCAACCGGTACATCATTGCGTCTTTCAGCAGCGAATTGGCGTACATGCGCTGCTAATTCGGGTGAAGTTGCAGGTGCAAATTCTAAGCAAGGCACATGACCTAGTTTACGTGTTGCTTCACATACATGCGGTAAATCTACGCCTAATGAAGCAAATACCATACATTCTTTCGGATGGCCATGAACAACAGCTCCGATATGAGGATTTTCGTCATATACAGCAATATGCATGTTGAATTCACGCGTAACGCGTCCATTGCCTTCCAGGACATTTCCATCACGATCGATGACAATGATATCGTCCGGAGTTAATCGGCAATGCTTATCTTGACTCATTAATGTCGGCGTCATAATCCAGTGATCCTTACTTACTTTTACACTGATATTGCCACCTGCTGCATTTGTCATAAAACGGTCAAACATCAATCTAGTTACTCGGCACAATTCTTCACGCTCATTAAAGTATTTCATCAAATTGCCTCCTCTAATATCTTTGTTGTTATTTTCACTTGTTGTTCTAGTTCATGGGCATACTCAAAATCAATGTAAGAGCTCGTTTCTTGCGCTGCTTTTGAAGCGCTGATGGCTGTAGCAAAGCGTAGAATGTCTTCAATTGGTTTGCCTTCCGACAATTTCGTCACCAACCCGCCGACAAACGCATCGCCGCATCCTGTATCATTTTTCTCTTTCACTGCAGGCGGAGTCACCCGAATGATTTTCCCATCATGAAAGACCATGCTGCCTTGCTTCCCTAACGAAACAATCAAATATGGAATGTTATAGCGCTTCGCCAGTTCCGGTAAAGCATCTTCGATTTCTTGCTCTGTCATATTCGATTGGTTCATCCATTGAGCAAATTCAAATTCATTCGGCTTAATCATTGTTGGTTCATGCAGGATGGCTTCATTTAAATAATCGCCACTCGCATCGACTACTAATTGAGCTCCTTTCTTCTTCACAAGGGACAATAATTCACCATACCATTCAAGCGGGAAATCCTGAGGCGGATTACCTGCAAAGACAACGATATCATGAGACGTAATGACATTTAGCGTATTTAAGAGTTTATCGACCACAGCTCGCTCAACGGTAAAGCCACCCTCTGTGATCATGACACTTCCTTTTCCATCATTATCGACCAACACAAGTGTTTCTCGTGTTCTTGCTCCTGGTTGCTCGGTAAAGGCATAGTTGATATGCTCGTCATGAAGAAGTTGCTTTAACTTTTCACCCGTATCACCGCCAATAATCCCTAAAGCGACTTGATGAATGTTCATTTTGGTGATTACGGAGGAAACGTGAGTTCCTTTTCCACCGTAATCATATGTGTAATGACTAACACGATTATTTTTCTTCGCTTGTAAAGGCTCCGAGAAGTATAAGATTTTATCAACGGCTGCATTTAACGTGACTGTGTAAATCATCACTTCTCCCCCTTAAGCTGTTTTTTCTGTTTCATCTTGTTGCGCTTGTTTAGCATAACGAGCTTTCATACCTCTGTAGTAAACAACGAATAGACCTAACCAAGCTGCAGCTAACAGAAGACCCCAGTAATTGCCGTTCACAACATCCGCCGCTTGAGCGAACGCATAACGGAAATCAGGGAATTCCAATGTACTCCAAGATAACATTTGGCCTTCTGGAACAGCCACCACACCTGTATCTTTTGCCAATTGTGTAATTGTCGGCGCAAATAATGTAGCTCCGTATAAGAACACCGGTGTTGTGACAATACCTAAAATGATCATACGTAGTAAGTTACCACCCGTAACGATTAATGCCGGTACAGCTAGTGAAAGGTTAATAATACCTGCAAATGGTAACACTGCATTGCCTGGCAAGATGATGGCATACAGTAAAGTGATTGGAACCCAGATGATACATGCTACCCAAACTTCATTACATCCAGCCATGAATGGCCAGTCCAAACCGATAAAGAATTCACGCCCTTTGAATTTCGCTTTCATGAATTCAGAAGCGGCATCAGATAAAGGTGCAAGCGCTTGCATAAATAGTTTCGCTACCATCGGGAACAATGTTAAAGCCGCTGCTGCTTGCACACCAAGTACTAAAATGTCCGCCACAGAATATTGAGCGAAAATACCGATCAACACCCCAATAATGAAGCCCATTACATGGTTTTCTGCAAATACACCCAGTTTTTGTTTTAACCAGTTTGCATCGATATGTTTATCCAGACCAGGGATATAGTCCATTAATTTGTTTAAAGGATATAGAATAACACCGAATAATGTCATACTATGTGTAGTTGTTACACCAGGAATATTCGTCAAGTCCTGAATTTGCTTTTGGTTGACATCCGCCATTTTTAATTCAACGACCATTTGGATTGCCGCTACGACAAAGGCTAAAGGTACACTGCCTGAAACCCCTACTACTAATACTGCTGTAAAAATTTTACCCCACACATTCCATAAGTCCACGTTCAATGTGTCTGTCTGTTTCATCGCCAGCATGACAACATTGATACCAATTTGAAGAGGGAACATTAAGAAAGCATAAGGCCAAGCCCAAGAAAGTGTGGACATCGGTGTCCAACCACCGTCAATGGCATTTAGTTCAATTCCCGTATTATCAACGAATGCCTGGGCTGCCGGACTGATGGAATCTAACATGAAATTCACGACGATTCCCATTCCGACAAAGGCAAGACCTAACGTTAAGGCAGAAGAAAAGGCATCCTTAAATTTCATTCGTACGACTAAACCGATAATAATCATAATCATCGGAACAAAAACAGATGCCCCTAGACTTAAAATGTAATTGACTACACTTTGCAAAATATCCAAGGTATTTCCTCCTCTATAAGTAATAAAGTCAGTAATTATTGAACAGCTTGAATGATTTTATCCAGTTCTGCATCCATTCCGATACCTGTTAAGAATGCAATTCCATTACATACCGGAATGTCATATTCTTTATCTGGTTTCGTAATAGCGACATACACATCTGCATTTTTGATAACGGTATTAATGGATTTAATATCAACCGCTTCTACATTCGCTTGCACACCTTTATCGTCTAATAATTTCTTTACCTTTGAAGCTACTGTTTGTGATGTTGCTACTCCTGATCCACATGCTACGATTACTTTTTTCATAATTAATCTCTCCTTTTCATTTATTAAAGCGCTTTCATAAATTGGTTTGGTGTTTCTACTGTTTTCAGTTGCGTCATAAACCCTTCATTCATACAGCAATCTATTAGGTATTGGAGTAATTCCACTTGTCCTTCCCCTTTATTTAGACCTAGGAAAAATAATAGCTCCGCACCGACTTCTACATCATCTGTTCCCATTTGTGTAAACGGAATAGGCTGGGTGGGCCTCACAGCAGCCACAAATGGTTTATTGATATATTGCGGATCGGTATGAGGAATGGCTACTGCAAATGGAACCGTCGGCAATCCAGTTGGATAATTGCGTTCTCTTTCTAAAAGCGACTCCAAATACCCTTCTTTCACATAGCCTTTTTTCTGAAGCTCCTGTGTAATGAAAGTCATTACGTCTTCTCTTGATTTAATCGGCATATCTAGCCAAATAATATCTTCTGACATTAACTCCTGTAACAAATTATTGCTTGTCATCGTTTCCATGATCCTCACCTCCCCTTATTGCATAGCATATTCTTTTTGCCCATAGTCTGCGAAACGTTCCACCATATTGTTCATTTCTTCACTCGGTAAAATGACCGGTGCTCCGACTGCTCGTGCATGCCAATATAATTTCGCGCAAAATTCTAGTTGTTCCAATACATCGTATGTTTGCTCTAACGTGCGTCCTACTACATTGATTCCATGATTCGCCAACAGTACCGCTTGTTTATCGCCCATAGCTTCCAGTGCATTTTCAGCCAGCTCTTTTGTACCGAACGAAGCGTATTCTGCAATCGGTACCGACGCGCCACCACTAAATGCAACGAGATAATCCACTGCAGGCAACTCAACACGCAAGCACGAAATGGAGGTCGCATATAAGCTATGTGTATGAATCATCGCCTTCACATCCGGACGGTTACGATAGACGATGGAATGCATTTCATATTCACTCGAAGGCTTTCTGGTTCCCTCAATAACATTTCCATTCAAATCCATGATGACGATATCTTCTAATTTAATGTTGTAATAAGGGATACCACTCGGCGTAATAGCCATCATCGTGCGATCCTCAGAGACAACACTTAAGTTACCGCCCGTTCCAACTGTTAGTCCAGAATCAATTAGTTTTTTCCCAAACTGAATAATCTTTTCACATTCTGCCTTCATATGCATACAAGCTTTCTCCTTTCCAAAACTCGGTTATGTAGCATTTCCATAAAATCCTCCTCAGATGGGGAAGAGCTATGGTCATTCATCACTAATTCATCAAATAATGAATTGAGTGCTGTTAACGTTTCCAAATGTGCTGTTTGGTCTACAGCTGCCAGTAAGACAATGGTTTTCACTTTCATTCCAGCTAAATAATATGGTTCGTCCAAAAACAAAATACTCAACCCTGCTTTATTGACGTCCTTTCCTGGACCGGAATGTGGAATAAGCACTTGTGGAGCTAACCACATATACGGGTTATCTGATTGTTTGTCAAAATCACTCATTACCCGTTCCACGTAACTACTTTCTACAATTCCCTCTTCTAAAAGAGGTCTGGCTGACAGCTTGATTGCTTGCTGCCAAGTATCCAACTTCTGCAAACGCTGTGTTTGAATAAAAGGTAATCGCTCTACGGTCATGCCTTTTTTCGTGTTCAAATCAACGGAAAGTGCTGATAAGCGTTGCTTAAATATATCCTCATTGAAATCGCTGGAACAGGCTTTTGCCAGGGAGATGATTGTTTCAATCGACCAACCATCTATCTCTAACCCGAATTCTTGTTGATGTACTTTCATTTTCAATTTTTGCTTGTCCAAATCATTCAACATGGATGGAACAAGGTAAAGAGATTTAGTTGTCTTGAGTGGAACCGTACTGAATACCATATCAAACTCTAAATTTGTCCGTTCAAAATCACGGCAAGCTAAATGTTCAAGAAAAAGAATTTCCGGAAATAATCCACGTAAGGTTTGGAGAAGCAATGCCGAGATGGCAATTCCATTTTGGCATACAACAATCGCATGCTTTCTGCGATTCAGCTCTGTTCCTTCCCTTCTTAACTGACTTCCTATGATTAACGTAATATACGATTTTTCATGATCGGACATGTGGAATTTCCCCAGTAAACTATTTGCTTCAATGGCTTTACATGTTAAATAATGCAAATCGCTATATTGGGTTTCGACCACCTCCAGTAACGGATTATCATAGGTCAATTCATACCGGAATCGATAATAAGCTGGTTGTAAATGCTTGATCATCAGTTCCGTCAAATAATCCCTTTCACAAAAGGTAATGCAAGCCAGCATTTCAATCCGATCAATCAATTCTATAGTTGCAGCGTATACTTTTTGCTTAATAGGCTCAGGCACCCAATCCGATCGGTAGGTAACATTTGCGCCTAACACAATCAAGGTCATAAAGGCCGCCTCACGCTTACTCAACTCTTCAAACTGATTAGTAATCACATGATAGATGCGGTTATTCACAATGTATGGATCATTTTCAAAATCGATATTCATCCCTTTGTCTTCCTTAATGCGTTGAAAACAAACAGCGATAAAATAAGGAAGCTTCGTTAAGGGCAAATCCGCCATCTTTATGCCTACCTGCTTTTCGATTTCTTCCAATACCTTTCGGCAGTTATCAACCTCGGATTGACATTCTGTTATTTGCTCAATCCACTCTTTTCCATGATTCATATCAAGTAATTGGTTGATTACCCGATAAATCAACTTGCGCTTTTCAAACTCACTGAGCTGAATATAGTAACCATGTTGTCTACTATTTAATAAAGGAATCTTCTCTTCTACTCTAATTTGTTTAATAGTTTGAAGCATTGTATTGCGACTGATCGACAATTGTGCAGCTAACCAATCCAGGGGCATATACTCTTCGTCCGCTAAAATATAAAGCAATGCGACCGGAATTCTTTCTGCTTCATTCAACTGATAATAGCTCGTATTGCGATCGACTATTAAACTTCTCCAACAGCTGGATTCCTCTGGTAAAAATAGACCCTTCCCTCTAATAGACTCAATGGGTGCGAGATGATTATCCGTTAACCACTCGTTGGTCTTCATGATGGTATATTGTGTTTGTCTCTTTGTGAGTTGCATTTTATCTTGTAATTGATTTAACTTTATGCCTTGCTCTTGAGATAAAACTTCTAAAAGTCGTGTGACTCGCTGATCCATCATGATGACTCATCTCCTACACTTTTTATTATGCTGTTTGCATTCATTTTTTTCTACAGACGTTGAATCCGACTTTTGTGCGAAGTTGGCACAAAAAAAGAACTAATAAAAAAATTCTGATTTGATTAATTTCCATAACTATAGAAAGATCACAACGTCGCGTTCACTTCGTTACTGACAATTTTCCGAAAGTGAATGTTTATCCTCGACCGAAGTGACAAATCTGAGCTTGTTCTTCTTTCTCGTCTTGCCATTCCTGAAAGCATCGTACTAAGATTGGCGTTCTATTAAAGAAAGCGTTTATAAAAAAGAAAAAAAGCTGCAGAAAAGAGTCATTCTCATAAAGCTTACTAAAACAGCCTTTTAAAAAGATCAACCTACTGTTCTGAAAACCACCTGCAATGTAATGAAACGATAAGTTGCTGATTTCATTAGTAAATTGTTTATATAGCTACCAATCTACTCGTTCAATATAGTTGAATTTAATCACTAATTCACTAACTTAGCTGAAAATATGTTGCTACTTAGGCGATATATGTAGACCTTCTGGTTCTTTCCATTCAGCATAAAAAATAGTATGTATATCTTTATACCCGTGACCATTAAGTTCATTTTCTAGCCATTCTTTATCAAATCCACATTCAAATAAATTATCAAATAGTATTTTCCCATCAATAATCAATGTAACTGGTAGATGAACTTTCTTTTCTGGTAAATGAAAATCTTCAATAGTCGGTTTTTTATACTTAGATTTCAAAACGACACTAATTTGTCCGTTAGGTTCTAAAATGGCTATTTCTACTTCTCTTACTGAAAATACACTTTGTTGACGTAACAAACTCAAGATTTGATTTACATCTAACTTAAATTTTTTAGTCGCCTTTCGATCAATACGGCCATTTCTAATAATGATTGTGGGCTTTCCTTGCAATATATATCTGATTTTTGTATATTTCATCGTCAGAAATTCCAAACCCAACATGAGTAACGTCCATAGACCAATCACATAAAAATACTTCCATATACTCACATGATTTTCGTACACGATATGACCTAAAAAATCATCCAATAGCAAAACAAAGACAAAATGAAACGGCGTTAATTGAGAAATAGATGTTCTTCCAGTCAAAATAAGAATCAAATATAACGAAGTAAATCCAACAACTAATTTTACGGCTATTAAACCTAAGCCCATCTCATCCAAATTCTTTCCCTCCAAAAGCTACGTATCCCACCCAATTCTTTCCTCAGAATAGTATGAGTACAGTTGATTTTACGCTCTGCCTCATCTAGAAAAGAGACTCATACTCTACACTAAATACATTATGCTAATTTAGAATAGTAAATATACAAATTGTTTAGTTTCTGTTAAAAATCGGTTTAATTCAGTTTAAACGTCATATTAAATAAAAAATTGTTTTCCGTCCGAAA
>OGON01002036.1_pt1 | contig 12943 bp, 6 predicted proteins | sample 1552671 | NCBI WGS metagenome assembly OGON01 (sample SAMEA2580136, study PRJEB22360) | human gut metagenome | biome: human gut; feature: human-associated habitat; material: faeces | place: Denmark | collected 2008/2010 | reverse complement strand
ATTCCGGTTGGCCTTCCCCCCCCGGCGGGGCGGCCGGGAGCCAGTAATCTCCAGGGATTGTTCCGGCTACATAAGGGTCTCCGCCGCCTTTGGCTCCGACACCACGTTTGCAGACAGCCTTGGACTTGCCGGCAGCAACAGAATATCCTGTTCTCTCCACAGCATAATATTCAAGTTTGCCTTCTCCTGTACTTGCAGCCACATATTTGCCGTTGGTTCCAGGGAATACAGACTGATCCTCGGAATCGGCAAACGTCTTCTGAGTTTCGGAAAGCGACTCTTTGAAAGCCCAGTCAGCAAGAATGCCGACGTACTTCTTCTGGTCGATCGCGAAAGTATATGTCTGGTCGCCCTTGATAGCGACATTGACATTGATCTTCCTGCCGCTGATGGTGCTGTTTTCAGGCAGGGTAACTGTCACATTGGTCACTCCCTTTCCTGACGCAGGAGAAATGACGACTCCCTTGTCCTCGCACTCGGCGGTCCACTCTCTTTCGTCCAGCACTGTGAACGTAGTGTTGTTCTCCGTGAACGGCAGCTCCACGAAATTAGGAGTGATGCCCTTAGGAGCCACAGCCTTCTGGTTCAATGTCAATTTGAGCGGAGTGACACCATCTCCGATAAAGCGTACAGTGCCTGTCCTGACAACTGACTTTTCATTCGCGTCATACTTGATATGAAATGTAGTGGCATCGCCATCCACTTCAGTATCAGTAATTCGTGCCCAATAATTGCCTGCATCGTCGGTGCAGTCATTATTGACTCTGTAATACACGTTGGTGAACAGTTTCACGGTTGCAGTACCGCCATCTACCTCCAACGAAAGCGATTTTGTCTCGAGCGTCATATACGGATCAGACGCAGTCTGACAAGAAGCAAGCGCCACAATGGCAGTACTTGCCCACAACAGCTTGTTAAGATTCATAATTAGGGTTATTAGTAATTTATGTTCTTTGTTTGTTCCAGTGATTTCTCCACAGCATCACAATGTGCCAGATAATGCTGCAGGACGTCGTTCCATTTATAGTAATTGCCTTGTACCGGCGTGAGAGGAAGCGGCAAATCCTTCTCATTCAGCATCATGCGCACGAGAATTTCAGGATTTTCGGCACTTCTGTAGAAGACCAGCTGAAGGTTTGTGCCCATCGGGATGTTCCAGTTCTGCCAATAGCGGATGGCCTCTTCAGGACGCGAAGTGGATTCTCCCCAAGTCCCGGAATCGAGATTCGCCATCATTCCGAGCAAGGTACCGTCGTGTCCGAAGCTCAGGTCAATGCCGGTGCGGCCAAGGTCAATGTCGTTCTTCGCTTGTGTCAATAAGTGTTTCAATGTCCTTGCGGCCAGTCCCGAACCTCTTCCCTGCGTCACCGGTTCCGGACCTTTCTGCGCATAGTACTTATAGTTCTCGATCTGCGCCATCGAAAGGATTTCCTCTTCCGTGAAGACATCCCACAGAGGGACCTGTCTATCAAGGCATTGCATCGTGCCGGCCATCAGATAGAAGCGGAATTCCAGATCGTGCGGGTCATATTCTGCGGCTATTTTTTCCGGAGAGATGAACAGACGGGACATGAACGCATCCACATCTACGAGAGAGTCTCTGAAATGTTCATATTTCTTACGCCAGAATCCTTTTCCGCTGATGATGTCGGCGTCGATTTTCAGACGTCCCGGACATACTGTGCCATAAGGATTGAGCTGCTGCAGGAAGGCTCTGGAGTTATCCACTTCATTCCATTTCAGGTCCGGCCTGCGGGAAGTGATACCCTGCACCAGCCCCATCATCGTGGCTGTAGTGCGCAGGACATTGGTCGAGCGTGTCCTCATATACGGCTGTCCTTCAAACACTTCCGGATAATTGTCCACCATCCTCTCTCCAAGCGTCACGGACTGTCTCCATCCCAGCTGGGTGAGGTCCGCTTCCCGGTATTCGATATTTTTGCGGAACGGCTTCAGGCGCTCATACACTGCCTTTCCGAGTCCGGTAAGATTGGACTGCGATTCGGCCAATGCCAATGAGCCGTAAACTGACGCATAGGTGATATTGTCATCCACCTGACGTGCTCCATGACGGAAGAAGCCATTGATATAGAACGGCTTGTATCCTTCCGGGGCTGCCGGGGCCTTCCTGTCCGAGAAGTCTTCTACGTAGTACACGCCTCCGGCCTTCTCTGGGCATTGACGCAGTTCTTCAACATATGTCTGAGGCTGCGGTTTCGGCTTCGGCAGCGACACCTTGTATATGCAAGGCTTGCGGTTTGTCTGCTTCGGATGGGTGTTTGTGTTCACGTACATCCAACCGTCCACGATGGCGATATCCTCCATTTCCACAGGAATCTGCTTCTGGAGCTCGTACCTTGCGGACATCGTCCTGGTATCGGTATCATAGACACGGATGCGGGAAGGGCGTGAGGCATCCCTTTCTCCCAGACCGAAGCAGTAATATATCTTGCCGTCTTTTACGCATCCCGCCTGGGTGAACCATGTATCGAACGGGAACACCACCTGGTCCTCTATGTCATTGAGAGCGAGAGTGACGACCTTTCCTTCGGCCAATGCAGGGACTCTGAATTTCGTGGCAACGTATTGATTTTCGTAGGCATTGCGCGTCACCTTATGAATGGTCCTCTTACGTGCGGAGAATACCCAGAGGGAACTTCTGTCCCTGTCCACCATCCACGACGGCGCTCCGAAAATGCCTGCATATCCGGCTCCTCTCCAGCCTACCGTGTCGAGTTTAACGGTCTGCACGATTTCGGAGGAGAACTTGCGGCCACGTCTTTTTATGCTTTCCACGAAGCAGGACATTTCTATCTCGCTGCCGACCTTGCCATTGGTCACATAGAGCAGCGGGAAGGAGCCGCCCGGAGCTGTCTCGATGCCGAAGCTGGCATTGTTCGCGTGGTTGTCAGGTCTGGCTGAGGCCAGATCGAATTTCGCAACCGGCTCCCCCGATGCGGTACGGAAATCGAAAACTCTCACGTGCCCGCCGTCTTCCAGGGCAAACACATATCTGTCCCAGATTTCCAGCCCCTGCTGCGCGTTCTCGCCACGTTCTTTTTCAATGAATACGGAACAATCCACGTTCTGTTCTGGTTCCACGTAAAGCTGGGCGGAAGATACTGCGGGGAAGGCCACGAGGGCAGCTATGTAAAGTACTGTCCTTTTCATCTTCATTTGCTTTCTACTGGTTTCTGTTTTCTGCTGTCAATGAGCCTGTAAACTACATAGACTGCTATGAGGGCGAATATCGAGAGCACGAATGACAATACGATATTCTTGACTGCCAATGTCTTAGGGTCGCCTGCCGCCAAAAGTCCCACCAGCAGCAGGGCTATCACGCCGAGTGTTATACAGAAGCAGGAGATGGCCATGAATGAATAAGCCTTGACGCTTTTCTTAGCGTGCTCGTCCGGTTCCTTGTCGGCATCCGGGTCGGTGTATTCGCATATCGCGTCATATCCACGGTCTTCGAGTCCTTTGTACTTGGACCATACTTCCATGCAGGCCAATATGAGTACTGGAAGGACGCAGCCGGAAATGGATTCTATCATGCTCTGGCTCAATATGGAAGCCGGCACGGTTAGCTTGGCTGTTATGCCGACTGCCCAAGTCAGAAGCATTGACCATATAAGCTGGCGGCCTGTGAGTCTCTTGGAGAAGAGTCCCCAGATGGACGGGATGTACAGTGGGCACATTATCATTGTCAGAAGTGTCACGACCACTTTTTCCGCGCCTCCGGCCAATGGAATCAGCATTGATACTCCTATGATAACCAGTCCGAACACGATGGTGAAGATTCGGCCTACTTTTATGAGCTGCTTTTCGTCTGCGTTCCTGTTTTTCTCGCTATGTTTCCAGATGTCGTATGTATAGACATTGGCATAGACGTTCAGGATGCCGGAAACGTTGCTGAGGGTAGCTGAAAGCATGGCTGCGAGCATCATGCCTAACATTCCGCTCATGAGCACCATCTTGCTCATATTGACATAGGCGTGCTCTCCGTTGTATGTCATCGTGACTGCGTCTGCATCAAGCGCGAGGCCAGGCTCCATGACACGGTAGATCATTGTCGGAAGGTACCAGATGAGCGGTGTGAGGAAATAGAGCAGGCCAATGAGATATGTGCTTTTCTTGGCGTCCTTGCGTGTAGGGACGCTGATGTACCGCTGCACGAACGGCCAGTCGCCTCCGATCATCGCCACGTTCAGGAAGAGCCAGAGCAGGAGCCAGGCCCATGTGTAAGTTTCCGATGTGCCGGAGAAGAAGCCCGGTATCTGAGCCGCGCTGTCAATGAAATTGCCAACTCCGCCTACTGCATTGAATGAAAGCGGTATCATGAACACGACTACTGCCAAGAGCACTCCGAACTGGATGACGTCGGTCATAAGTACGGCGAGGAAGCCGCCTACTACTGTGTAAATCAACGCGATGGCTCCGAGGATGAGCAATGCCCACCAGATGCTGAGGTAGCCGGCTGCCGTATCTCCTGCCATTCCTGTAGATGCGAAGATGCTTCCGTCAGGGACTTTGATGAGGGCGCACATCACCACAGCTACTGCATAAAGCGCTACGGCTGTATGTACGGCTCTCGCCACGATTCCGGAGATGGTGTAGAAGCTTACGGAACTGTGGCCGAAGCGGATTGTGAGGAATTCGCCCGGTGACTTGATCCTGAGGCTTCTCCATTTGCCTGATATCCAGCGTCCTACTATCAATGACGCGAAACCGAGGCAGATGGCGACGACTACAGCGACGAGTCCGGATTTGTATGCGACTCCTCCCCATACGACGAATGTGCTGGCGGAGAATATGGTCATGTAGGAAGATATTCCGGAAAGCCACCAGGAAGAGTTTCTTCCCGCGATGAACATGTCTTCGGAACTCTTTATCTTTCTGGACATTACGATGCTCACGGCTATCAGTCCGAGGAAATAAAACAGTATAACTATATAGTCAAGTGTTCCCATTGTCGGTTATTGGTTTTCGTTTGTTATTTTATTTTTTAAGCTTCTTACGACTTTGTAATTTTTCCAGTGCGATGGTTGTTGCCTTGTTGCTTGGTTACTTGCCGCTTTTAGTTTCCTTTCGGATGTTTCGTTCGGTATAGGGCTGTCCTTATACACCCGGTTCATTGACCTAAAGCTGGGCGCCCATTGCCACGAGTCTGGCTACGAGAGCCTCTACATTGACCTCATCCACCGGCATTCCGGTCCTGGCGCACTGCGCGGCAGCGACTCCGGCGGCCTGTCCCATCTCCATACAGCTGGACTGGACCCGTATGGATGCGAAGGCGGTCTTGTCCGCGCTGATGCATCGTCCTGCGACTATGAGGTTCGGGTAATCAGGTGCGATCAATGAGCGGAACGGTATGTAGGCCGGTGTCTTGAGGAACGTGATGTTCTGCTTTTCGCCTTTGGATACGTGTATGTCTATCGGATGCGCGCCTCTCGAGATGCTGTCCTCGAAATGCACGGCATTCAGGTATTCTTCTCCTGTGAGGGTATGTACGCCCTTGATTCTGCGTGTCTCTCTTACGCCTGCCTGAACTGAAACGGCTGTCAGATAACTGTTTTTGAATTCCTCGACATTGTCCTTGAGTATGGCGGCCATGCGGAAGGCGTCTTCTCTGAGGCGGCATTCTGCAGCAGTGAAGTCGCGGTTGTCACAGGCATCGCCCGCTGTCCTGGTGATGTTCACCGTCACTGTGCCAGGCTGCATTGTGGAGCAGAACCACGGTCCGCCGAATTCTGGCATGTGGAGTTCTTCCATCTTGCTGATCAGCAGTTCTCTTACCGGGAGGCAGTGGCAGTTCACGCCCTGTTTGTTATGATGTATGGCATCCTGCATCATCGGGGTGCTGAGGTCAACGCCTGACAATATGAAGTAGGATGACATCGGCTGAAGTGGTCTGCCCTCTGATTCCTGCATCGGTACTCCACTGATGTGAGCGAGGTCGGCATCGCCGGTACAGTCAATGAAAATACGGGCCGCAAGTGCCTCTGTGCCGTTTTTGTTGTTTATCAGTACGTGGGTAATCCTGTTCCCTTCCCTGATGCATCCGGTCAGATAGGAATGCATGTACATATCCACGCCGGCCTCGAGGACCATGCGCTGCGCCTCAAGTTTGTAGTGTTCCGGCTCGAAGGCGACATTGGCCAACGGGCTTTCTATTTCGCATCCGTCGATCTTGGCCAATCTGTTCACGAATTCCCAAGGGATGCCGCCGTTGACAAGTTTTCCGTTATATGAAAATACGCTTATCGGGTTCACGAAGCCGGCCGTCGCCATGCCTCCGAAAAAGCCATACTGCTCTACTACAGCGACTTTCGCGCCTTCCCGTGCAGCTGCTATCGCCGCAATGAAGCCTGCAGGTCCGCCTCCGCAGACGACCACGTCATAGGTCCCCGCTACAGGCGCCGTTCCTGAAAACTGAATATTTTTATTGTTGTTCATAAGACTGATTTGGTACCGTTTCAGTATTTGAATCGTTTCAAAGTTTCTGCAAAGATAAATACTTTTTGAATCGGTTCAAAGTTTTTTTTGATTTTTTTGCAAGTCGTGTACTTCGGCATAGACAGATAATTGCGGCATCAGGCAGATGTATCTGATTCCATTGCTCTCAGCGATTCATCTGATTCTAGTCCCCGGGCCAACTCTCCCCACTGCGACTTCTCTCTGACATTTCCTCAGACATCCCCTCAAGCATTCCCTCAAACATTTCCGCAGACATTCCCGCAACCAACCAAAACACCAGCAACTCGATTTTGTCCGGAGAAAGGGGGTGTTTTACGGACAAGTTGTCAGAATGACAATTCATCCGTAAAAAGGCAGGGTTTCACGGACAAACGCGGGGTAGGGTCTCCCGGACAGACGCGGACTGTGGTCTTACGGACAAACGTGGCTTGAGGTTTACTGACCGACGCAGTTTGGATTTTCCAGACACATGCCACTTGGATTTCCGAGGCACCCGCCACCTGAATTTTCAAGATGCCAGCTACCTCACAAAGCAACCAAAATCAGGAATTACAAACTCCGCCCAGAAAACTTCTGCCGCAGAAAAATGGAGTAATTTACAGACAAGTTGGCGGTTAGTTGTCAAAAAATGCTAGGACGAAAGTGGGAACAGGGCATCCACATCATATTGAGACAGAGCCAGTACACGGCGGATTTGACCATTGGAAGAACGGAAATCATAGTGCAATTTCTTTGCAAGGTCAAGTTTCTGTGGACGTGTCAAGTCATGTAGAGCAGTCACGCCATAACTCTGCTTCAGACACTTCGTTATCTGCGTAAACAGTTCTGCATCCGTAAGAAACTCGCCATCATCCAGTTCAGCAGCAAACTCAGAGTATGACTCTATCCCCTTGCTGAGCATCGCAAAATAGTGATGCGCATCTCGGAACATAGCCATGCCAAACTTGACTGCACAATACGAAAATGGAGAAACATAGTCATTGACAATCACCCAGTCATTCGGCAATCCGGGAAAACGGCTTCGAAGGATTCGTCTTCTATCATCAAACTTCATTTCAGAGAACTTGACTCCACTTGGAGCATCAAGAAAATAGCATCTTCCCGTTCCCCAAGGGTAACTGAACGGCGTATAAGAAGGATCAGCAACATATCCGTTCCGATTTGTGTAAATGATACAGTTGCGCAATGACGAGAGGACTTCTATCTGCCTCAGTGACAAGTCAATGCCTTTTGCAGATGGAAAGAACCGCCCTATTCGCCTGCGGCAATAGTTCCAGAATTCCAATATTTCCGATTCTTCTGCGGACAACACGAAATGAAAATGATTGTTCAATATTTCAAAGGCGAGGATTGTTACACCTTTGAACTCGTTTGATGCTTGGGCCACGACATTCATGGCAAATGCAAAGTCTTGAGTACAAGAGAATAGCAACGGCGTTTCTTTTCCAGAAGTATATGCGTGCCAATATGGGCCAGCTGATAGAAAACTCGCATTGCAGCGTCTCTCTTTTTCTGAATATGTCTTAACATTCATAGGAACAGTTTATTTAACGCTCTACACACTCCACAAATAATGCCAATTTGTAGAATACAAAGTAATTTGTCCGTAAAAAGGCGGGATTCCACGGACAAGTCACTCAAAATCAACGACTTGTCCGGAAAAAGGCGGGGTTTTACGGACGAATCGCGCAACCGATGGTCATCTTACCCTTTCCGCAATAAATCTTTTCAAGAGGAATGTCAAGAAGTATGGGAATGTATAGAACGTACCATTAAAACCAATGTTCTTATAACATAGTTTAATGCCATATTTCACATCGGGATATTTATCATCTTTCAACAGATTATTCAATGATATTGTCGCGTTATCCTTAGCCTTGACCTCCACAGGGATAAGAGAATTTGCATCTCTTACAAAGAAGTCCATCTCAATGGCTGGTCTGTCGCTGCTGTAATAGTAGAGGTCGTACCCTTGCTTTACCAGCATATCTCCGACAATGTTTTCATATATGGCACCCTTATATGTGCCAAGGTTTTTATTGGCCCTCAAATCTTCCTGCGATTCCTCATCGAGTGATGCTATCAAAAGTCCAGTGTCCCTATAATAAATCTTGTATAGTTTAGGATCATAATTCCCTTTAAGAGGAAGCTCCGGACGATTTAGACAATAACAGACATTTATAACACCAGCATCAGCAAGCCATTCCACGCAACCTATATAATCCCTATTTCTTGCATTCTTTGCAATTTTGGTAATTTGAAAACGTTTGTTTTCCTTGGACAGAAATGTGGAGATATGATTATAGACAGCCTTAACCTTTGCCTTGTCCAGTCCCGCCGCATATTTGGTAATATCCTCTTCATAATCCTTCAGTAACTGCTTTTGAATAGCATATGTCCCGCTGAAGTTCTTGTTCTGTACATATGTATTTACGACTTCAGGCATACCTCCGATAGTAGCATAGTCCCGGAAGAGTTCAAAAAGGACATCCATCTGCAATTCAGGGAGTGGCTTACACTCAAGCATGTGTCGATAGAGTTCCTCAACAAAATCGTCCGTATAGCCCTTAGCCCAAAGGAACTCTTCGAAATCCATAGAATGCATTTCATAGTCTTCTTTGTAGCCTACGCTGTTGGACTCTATTTCCCGGTAATTGATTCCCACTAGCGAGCCGGAGCAGATAACGTCAAAGCGTCCATCTAATTTAAAGAATTTCAATGAAGTAGCACAATTAGGGCAGGCTTGGAGTTCATCAAAGAAGAAAAGCGTATCACCTGGAATAAACTCAAGTTCAGGATTCAGAAACGATATGTTCTTAAGGATGGTATCAACTTCAAATCCATCCTCAAAGATATTCTTGAATTTAGGTTGTTCAACAAAATTGATTTGGATGACATTCTTATAGTTATGATACGCAAACCATTCGATAGATCGCGTCTTTCCAATCTGACGAGCACCCTTGACAATCAGAGGTTTCCTATCAGGATTGTTTTTCCAAGTCTTCAAATAGTCATCGACCTTCCTCTTAAGCAGATTATCCATATCTAAAATCTTTATTTACAGGCACAAAGATAATTATTTTCACATAATACGCACTAAAAGTCCTCATAAATTTCACATTTTCCGTGATGATTTACGGGTAATTTTCACACTTTCCGGTTTTACGCGTTGAAGGTCTTATTACTGATATTGGTTGACCCGGAATCTACAGTTTGTCCGTAAAAAGGCAGGGTTTCACGGACAAACTGCTCAAAATCAACAACTTATCCGGAAGAAGGCGGGGTTTTACGGACGAATCGCGCTACCGAGATTTTCACACTTTATGGTTTTATGCGTTGAAGGTGACGTCTCTGAAGGCGAGGGTCGGGACCTGACGGCTCATTCCAGGGACCGGGTCGGAGCCGGCGGCGAGGAGGTTGCTCCAGAGGTCTGTCATGTTGCCGGTTATGAGCATGCTGTCGATCGGCGAGGTTATCTTGCCGTTCTCGAAAAGGAAGCCGGAAACGCCATAGGAGAAGTCGCCGGTGGCGCTGTTGCAGTTGCCGCCGTTGAAGTCCGTGACCAGGATGCCGCTTCCGCAGAGTTCCAGGATATCCTTCTGGGCAATCTCATTTACAAACAGGTCCGCCTTCAGTCCACGCTCTGCGCCAAGTCCACCAACGAGTTCTGTTCCACGCCCACCACCATTCACAACGCCACGCTCAACTCCACGTTCACCACCATTCACTGCACCGAGCTCAACTCCACGTCCGTCACCACTCACAGAACCAAGCCCGGGGCCACCTAGCTCGGAATCACTCACGCCATAATGTCCACCACAACGCTCCCCAGCGAGCTCAGCTCCACACTCACCACCATTTACAGCTCCAATACCAGAGTTACTCACTTCACCACGCTCAGCACCACTCGCAGCACCAAGCCCGAGGTCACCGAGCTCGGAATCACTCACGCCACAATATCCACCACAACGCTCCCCAGCGAACTCAGCTCCACGCTCACCACCATTCACAACGCCAAGTTCAACTCCACTCCCGTCACCACTCGCAGCACCAAGCTCAACTCCACACCCACCACCACTCACAGCACCGAGCTCAACTCCACGTCCAGCACCACTCACTTCACCACAATCACCACCAAGACCGAAGCCGTCGAGCCCATCACCACGAACTCCACAATGTCCACCACTACGCTCAACGCCAAGCTCACCTCCACGCTCCCCACGAAGCAGTTCTTCGGAGACAAACGGCAGGAGGACAGGGCGGTTAGGGCAGCTGGAAGTCGGCGGAATGCCAAGCTTCCTGGACATGTATATGCTCGTGAAATTCTCCTTCACCACGCCGTCAATGATAATCTCCCTGTTCCTGCAGGCACGCCCGTCGGTCTCGAACAGGATTGCCCCGCTCTTGCCCTTTTCCAGAGGCATATCCATCACATTCAAGCCTTTGCTGAAGACCTGCTTGCCCAGCGCATCCACCAGGAATGAAGACTTCTGATAGACGGACAGACTGCTCAATGCATTAAGCACAGGCTGGAGAAGACGGCCTGAGACCAGACGAGAAACCACCATCGTGTATTTTCCCTTGTCCGCATTGACAGGAGCGATCTGCATCACGGCCATTTCAACAGCCTTGCGGCCACATTCGGAAGACAGCACCTTCTCCGGACTCACATCGTAATCCCACCACAGGCCGGTGTATTTGTTCCCGTCATTGTCCTCGACAGTAACCTGGCTGCTCACCTCGAATGATGTCTCCGTCTGGCGGCATCGGCATCCGTCAGAACTCGTCAAGTATGTGTCTGACAATGTGTTGTTGTATTCTACCTCCTCGGATACCACACGCCAGTTCCTGTCAGAAGAAGGCGCAGAGAATTCCCCAAACACGGAAACACGTCTTGCCATCTCCAATTTTTCATCGCGGGAAACCGAATCATAACCATACCAGCACAGCCCCATCTCATCACCATTGACAGCATCCGTGGCAAGGTCCTTCTTGTCCGGCAATCCACGGAACGGATCAGCCACCAGCATCCTCACTGTCTCGACGGCCTTGCAGAGGAAATCGCGGAGACTCTCATCCTCGAACCTGTTCGTGGAAAAAGTGCCGTATTTTCCGTCAGCATATATATTGAAGGTCAATGACCTGTCACCAGTCTGCCTGATATTGTCAATCTCCCCGTCCAGCAAGGCATAAATCTCGGTTTTCGCCTTGTCCAATGACACCATTACTGCCGAAGCACCCGCATCCAGGGCCATCTGCACGCTTTTGTCCGCTATTTCTCTCTCCGCACCACTTATCGCGAAGTCCAAACTTTCTTTCATTTTGAATTCCTTATTCATCTGCCACTCCTCCCACTATCAGATTGTTCACGAGCACCGTCGGCATACCGCACGAAACAGGCACAGACTGGCCTTTTCCGCAAGTCCAGGCGGCATCCTTCAGCTTGCAGTCATTGCCTACAGCGACAATGTCCTTCAACGCCTGGGGCCCGTTGCCGATGACATTGACATCATTGACAGGTCTGGTAAGCCTTCCGTTTTCTATCAGGAAGCCGCTCTGCACGAAGAACGTGAAATCACCTTCGCCGATTTTCACCTGTCCGTTGCTGAACTCATTGACATAGATACCTTTGGAAACCGAAGCAATGATGCTTTCCGGGTCGGCATTGCCATTTTCCATATAGGTCGCGCGCATTCTCGGAATCGGACTTGAACGGAAATTTTCACGTCGTCCGTTGCCTGTCGGGGCCACGCCGTAGTACTTCGCGCTGATCCGGTCATGCAGATACGAAGTCAGCACTCCGTTTTCGACCATCATTGTCCTCTGTCCAGGCACGCCCTCATCGTCGAAATTCAGAGAGCCGCGGTTACCTCGGATGGTCGCGTCATCCACGATATTGATTCCTTCCGGACAAATCCGCTTTCCCATCTTGTCAGAGAAGATGGACTGGCCTTTTCTGTTGAAATCAGCCTCGAAAGCGTGTCCCATGGCCTCGTGAAGCAGAATGCCAGAAGCACCAGCACCCATCACCACCTGCATCTGCCCACCCTCAGGCCTGCTTGCCTCGAAGGCACTGTCAATGCCGTCCGTCAGACTGGCCGCAAGTTCTTCCATCACTTCATCGGTAAGCATCTCCGCGCCCTTGCGAAGACTTACAGAGTCATTTCTCTTTATACGCCGCTTTCCGTTGTCAGCCACAATCATGGCGGAAACGGTGGTCAGCGGACGGGTCTCGTATTTGAGCTCGCCGAAAGAATTGTACATCATATAATCGCTTGTCTGACTGCTCAGAAAGCACATTATGCTTACTATCCTGCTGTCCTTCGCCTTGATGGCCTTTTCCAGACGGTCGAGATATCCCACGACCACGGACGGACTCTCTTCCCTCCAGTCTTTCAGTATCGGATAACGGTCCGCCGCCGGATTCGGATGTCCGGGATAAAGTCTCCTGACGAGGCGGCCGCCA
>OGON01002034.1_pt1 | contig 12945 bp, 9 predicted proteins | sample 1552671 | NCBI WGS metagenome assembly OGON01 (sample SAMEA2580136, study PRJEB22360) | human gut metagenome | biome: human gut; feature: human-associated habitat; material: faeces | place: Denmark | collected 2008/2010 | reverse complement strand
GTCCGCATGGAGGAGGTGACCGACCGGATCGCCGCGGGCGAGACGGCCGCGCAGATCGTCGAAAAAGCCAAGGCCGAAGGCACGGGCTACAAAGCCTCGGTCGAACAGATGTACTACGGCAACCAGCAGTTCCTGTTCGTCTACGAGCAGTTCGACGACGTGCGCCTGGTGGCCGCGCCGCCCTCGTCGATCGGCAAGTTCGGCGGCGACACCGACAACTGGATATCGGCCCGCGGTTCGGCGGCCCCCCCACCACCTGGCTCTGCCCCCGCCACACGGGCGATTTCTCGATGTTCCGCGTCTACGCTTCGAAGGACAACCGTCCGGCGGCCTACTCGCCCCAGAACGTCCCCTACCGTCCGAAAAAACACTTCAGCATATCCACGAAAGGGGTTAAAGAGGGCGATTTCACGATGATCTACGGTTTCCCGGGCAACACGCAGGAGTACATCCTCTCCGACGCCGTGGCCTACATCGCCGAGCGTTCCGACCCGGCCAAGATCGCCATCCGCACGGGCCGTCTCGACATCATCACCAAAGCGCAGGAGTCCGACCCCGCGCTGCGCATCCACTACGCCGCCAAGCACGCCTCGATCGCCAACGCCTGGAAAAAATGGCAGGGCGAAGCGCTGGGCATCGACCGCCGCGGAACCGTCGCAGCGAAATTCGATTACGAGACGCAGTTCGGACTGTGGTCCGTGGGACGTCCCGAATACGCCGGCGTAGTGATGGGCCTGCGCGCCGAGTACGACCGGATCATGGACGCCTATTTCGCTTACGAAATCACGCGCGAAACGCTCTCGACGCTGCCGGCAGCCTACACCCCCGAAGAACGGGCCGAAGAGTGCTTCGCCCGGCGCAAGTTCGCCGAGCAGGCGCTCTGGCGCCATGCGTTCCGCGAATACGGCCGTTGCCCGAAGGTTTACCGCACGCCCTCCTACGCCGAAGGCATGGCCCGTTACAAATCGCCGGAAGCCTACGCCGACGCCCTTTTCGAGGCCGTATGGGAAGGCTCCGACAGCGTGGCCATGCAACCCGCAGTCAGACTGCGCGAAGAGACCAAACGTATGCTCGACCACATCTCGTGGATGCTGGGAACCAAGTCGCTGCGCAACCTCAACAGCAAAATCCTCAACGAACTTTATACTACTTATATAAAAGGGCTGCGCGAATGGGACCGCGAGCGGGCCTTCTATCCCGACGCCAACCTGACGCTCCGCGTGGCCTACGGCTCCGTGGCCGGATACGAGTACGCCGACGGCGAATACCACAAACCGCAGACGACGCTCGACGGCATCATCGCCAAGGACAATCCCGAAATTTACGACTACGACATTCCGCAGTCGCTGCGCGACCTCTACGCATCGAAGAACTACGGCCGCTGGGGCACGGTGATCGACGGCCGCAGGACCGTGCCGGTCTGCTTCCTGGCGACGAACCACACCACGGGCGGCAATTCGGGATCGCCGGTGCTGAACGCCGGGGGCGAACTCATCGGCATCAATTTCGACCGCACGTGGCGTTCGACGATGAGCGACATCGCCTTCGACCCTGCGATCTGCCGCAACATCGCCGTGGACATCCGCTACGTGCTGTTCGTTGTGGACCGTGTCGGCGGAGCGGGCTACCTGCTCAAGGAGATGACGCTCAAATAAAGCATTCCGGGACCGCCGCAGAACGACCCGGGCGGTCCCCATGCAAATTTTGTCGTTTTTTCCGCAAAAATTTTGCGAATCGCAAAATAGTGCCTATATTTGCACTCCCGAAAGTTGATTCGGGAGAGCAATGCCCAGGTGGTGAAATTGGTAGACACGCTACTTTGAGGGGGTAGTGAACAATTACGTTCGTGCAAGTTCGAGTCTTGTCCTGGGCACAACTAAAAGAAAAAGACAATTGATGATCAATCAGTTGTCTTTTTTTTGTTTGCTGTCTTGCACGAGAGTAATAAAAAGCCAGCGAGATCATTTCAATCTCATTAACACGAACTTGCCTGAATTTTATTGATTTTTTCCTCGCACACTTCTTCTTATAATGTTTTATAATCTCCCTTGATGCCTTACTCATTCATGTGCTTTTTTTATGTTTCACTTTCGGACTCGACGCGTCTGACCGAAAGTGTCCATAACGATATGATTTGACCTCCTCCTTTTCTCCGGTTCGTTCCGCATGAAAGAATAAGCCCGGTATTTCACATCGCCCAATATCAACAGACATTCTATAAATTTTTGAATTTTGATAAAAAAGTTTACCTTTGAATCAATCTACACGTATGTCAGAACTGGATAAACATATCACGCTCGAAGATTTCGAACGATTATACTCCGAGTATAAGCCTCGTTTTATCATTATCGCCCGGTCATACATCCGCAACAATATGGCCGCGGAGGACATCGTTACCGACAGCTTCCTTTATTTTTGGGAAAACAAGGACAAGCTGAATATTACTACGACTATCCAGGCATATATTTTAGGATCCGTGAAACATGGCTGTCTTGAATGGCTGCGCAACCAGAAAAACAGACTCAAAATCCAGCAACAAATACATACGACGGCTTACCGCAGCATCAAAGCCAAAATCACCGTTTTGGAAAGTACCAACCCCGAAGCATCCTTTACGGCGGAAATAAAATCCATCATCGAAAGCCAGATCAACAAAATGCCCGAACCCATGCGGCAAATCTTCCTTTACAACCGCTTCGAGGGCAAGACTTACCAAGAAATCGCCGAAATTACAGGAATCAATGTGCGCAACGTCACAGCCAATATCCAACGGGCTTTGGCCATCATGCGAATCGCACTGAACGACTATCTCATCATTTTAATTATCGTCCTGTATTCCAGCGTTATACGATAATTAAAAAAATTACCATTTTATTAAGAAAATTTATTTAACGAAAAACGCACTTTTTCGATGTAAATGTCGTGCGCCCACGCACCATATAATCGTAAACAGACAAAGCATAATTTCGTTATCGGGAAAAATTACCAAGGGAAAAATTATGGATTCGCTGCGGGCTGCCCAAATTCATAATGCACTCGCCACACTATGTAAAAAAATGGACAAAGAATTATTATATAAGTACATAAACGGCCAAACTTCCGAGCAGGAAGAAAAAACGATTGTAGACTGGCTCGATGCCAACCCCAACAACCAGAAAGAACTAAATGCATTATGGTCTATGCAGGACGCACTTATCGCAAATGTCCCTTATCCGCACCACCCCCATCTGCACCTGCCGACCAGACGCCTGAAATGGTATCGCCAGCGCTTTATTCGTATCTGTACCCAGGCTGCCGCAGTATTACTATTGGTCGCTGGCAGTTGGTACGCTTCCAGAACCGTCATTATCGAAGATACCGCAAAACAATATCTGTCCGTTGCCGCACCGGCAGGACAACGTATAGACATTACACTCCAGGACGGAACCAGCGTTTGCCTGAACAGCGGGGCAAAACTGGAATATCCGATACGGTTCAATAGGAATCGCCGTGTGAAACTCTCCGGCGAGGCCATGTTCAACGTAGAGCATGATGCCGCCCGTCCCTTCATCGTGGAAACTTTCGCCTGCGACGTGGAAGTGCTGGGTACGAAATTCAACGTAACGGCAGACGAACTGACACACGACTTCACGACTGCATTATTGAGGGGAAAAGTCAAAGTAACCAACAAACTGGCAAGCGGCGACCAGATTATATTAGACCCGAACGAAAAGGTATGCCTAAACGGGAATCGTCTGGTATTGACCAGGATTGAGAATACGGACGACTATTTATGGACGGAGGGTATTCTGAATCTCGTTGGACACCCGTTTGCCGACATCATCGCCAAAATGGAGAAAACATACGGTGTGAAAATCCAGATCCAAACGGCCGAACTTCCGCAGATCGACGTTATCCGCGGAAAAATCCCCGTCAATATGGGGCTGGACTATGCGCTAAGGGCCTTGCAGAAAATAACCCCGTTCCAATATGAGAAAGACGAAAACAATGTAATCCACATAAAATAACTATGACGAGATTATCTAACAAAAACCTACAATGCCTATGAGATAAGACTATGAATTTTCAAAGTCGCAAAAAAAGCCCGCAGGTGTAGCAACCACCCGCAGGCATAGCGGCTAATAGAATTTGAACCAATCTAACAACCACTAATCTACAAATCTATGAATAATAAATTTATTCAGCAAATTAAATGCTGGTTTACTTTTCTATTCATGATTTGCTCCACGTTCTCCGCATGGGGAGCGTATGCCCAGACCGCGAAAGTAACATTGCAGATGGACAATGTTCGCATGGAGCAGGTTATGAATGAAATAGAAAAACAGACCAGCTATTTCTTCATCGTAAATAAAGGCGTAGACATTAACAGAACCATCAGTATCAATGTCGCCGATAAACCGCTCGATACCGCTTTGCAGGCAATGGTCGCCGGAACGGATACCGAGTACAAAATCTACCAGCAGAACATTTATCTTTCCGCAGCCCCGGACAAGAAAACCGCAAACAACGGTTCCACAAAGGTCAGCGGTGTCGTGCGCGACACCAAAGGGACACCCGTTGTCGGGGCATCGGTGGTCGTAAAGGGAACGACCATCGGCGAAAGTTCCGGACTTGACGGCGCTTTCTCGCTCCAAGTCCCCGCACCTGTGGAAACCGCCGAATTGTATATCAATTTCATCGGCTACGACCCCGTAACAGTAAAAATCGGCACACAAACCTTTTTTACCATAACACTCAACGAAGCAGCCGAGCAGATTGAAGACGTGGTGATCACGGCCCTGGGTATCAAACGCTCGGAAAAGGCGCTGGCCTACACCGTGCAGCAAGTGAAGTCCGAAGCCGTGACGACCGTGAAATCCGCAAACTTCGTAAACAGCCTCGCAGGTAAAGTCGCCGGAGCCGTTATCAACACCAGTTCGTCCGGTGTGGGCGGTTCGGCCAAAGTCATTATGCGCGGTATGAAGTCGATTATGCAGACCTCGAACGTACTTTATGTAATCGACGGTATACCTATGTATAACTTCGGAGGTGGTGGCAGCACAGAATTTGGTTCAAAAGGAGAGACGGAAAGTATTGCCGACCTCAATCCGGATGACATCGAAAGTCTGTCCGTTCTTACGGGAGCAGCCGCAGCCGCCCTTTATGGTAGCAATGCTGCAAATGGAGCTATTATTGTCACTACAAAAAAAGGGAAAATAGGGAAATTACAGGCCAGTGTTTCTACCGGCATCGACTGGTTGAAACCATTCGTAATGCCTAAGTTTCAAAACCGTTACGGGACAGGAAGTAACGGTAAATCTGACGGTTCCACCGTATGGAGCTGGGGACCGAAGATGGGAAACAGTCCTGGCTACGACCCCAACGACTTTCTAAAAACAGGAGCTGTTTACAACAATTCAGTCACTTTATCCACCGGTACGGAAAAGAACCAGACTTTCTTCTCTGCCGCTGCGCTGAACTCCGACGGAATGATTCCCAACAATAGGTATAACAGATATAATTTTACTTTCCGCAACACTACAAGTTTCCTCAATGACAAGATGAAACTAGACGTAGGAGCCAGCTACATCCTGCAAAACGACCGTAATATGACTAATCAGGGACAGTATTCCAATCCTTTAGTTCCTGCTTACCTTTATCCGCGTGGTGATAATTTCTCTACAGTCAAGGTCTTTGAACGCTACAACGAAGCTCGCAAAATCAACGAACAGTTCTGGCCATCGGGCGAAGGTGACCTCCGCATGCAGAATCCTTATTGGATAGCCTATCGTAATCTACGTGAAAACAGTAAAAAACGTTATATGCTCTCTGCAGGATTAACTTACGACGTACTCGACTGGCTAAGTTTATCAGGACGCATCCGCATAGATAATTCAAACAACACGTATGAGCAAAAATACTATGCAAGTACCATCACTACACTTACCGAAGGTAGCGAACAAGGATACTACGGCATAGAAAAGAGTGGAAACAGCCAGACGTACGCTGACTTTCTTGTAAATATTAACAAGAGAGTGGGCGACTTCACTATCGTAGCCAATATTGGTACATCATTAAGCGACAACAGCTATGATATGCTAGGCTACAACGGTCCGATACAGGAAAAAGGAATACCTAATGTATTCAACGTATTCGACCTTGATAACACAAAGAAACGCGCCACACAAGAAGGATGGGAAGAAATGACCCAATCCATATTTGCAAGTGCGGAAGTGGGATGGAAGAGTATGCTCTATCTTACTTTAACAGGACGTAACGACTGGGCTTCACAATTACTGGGTTCGTCACAAACCTCTTTCTTCTATCCCTCCGTCGGACTTTCCGGCGTGATCAGCGAAATGGTCAAGCTCCCCGAATGGATTGATTATTTGAAAGTACGCGGATCATTCAGTTCCGTAGGTATGCCCTACCCTCGATTCCTGACTATCCCAACTTATAAATATGATACCACGATATTAGGATGGCTACCCAAAACACATTATCCTATCGGTAAGCTTTATCCGGAACGTACGGATTCATGGGAAGCCGGCTTAGACGCCACTTTCTTCAAAGACCTTCGCCTAAGTGCTTCATTCTACTATGCCAATACTTATAACCAAACCTTCGACCCCAAAATATCCGCTTCCTTCGGATACTCCAAATTCTACGTTCAAACAGGTTACGTTCGCAATATGGGTATGGAAGGAATGTTGAGCTACGGACACCGCTGGAATGAATTTGGCTGGAATAGCAATTTTACTTTCTCATGGAATAAAAACAAGATTATTGAATTAGTAAAAGACTTCCATCACCCCGAGACAGGCAAGATACTCAATATACCCGAACTTGAAATGAATGGCTTGGGCTATTCACGTTTCATCTTGAAAGAAGGCGGAACTTTGGGCGACCTCTACTCTAAAGCCGACCTTGTACGTAATGACAAAGGTTATATTGAGATGGACGCCAATGGTGCTTTGGCCAAAGATGCCAACGTAGAACCGATCAAATTGGGAAGCGTGTTACCTAAAGCCAACTTTGCTTTCAGTAACGAGTTCACATACAAAGGTGTTTCTGCCGGCTTCCTGCTTTCCTGCCGGTTGGGAGGTATCGTTTATTCTGCCACGCAAGCAGCTCTCGACCAATACGGAGTATCTGAAGCCAGTGCAAAAGCCCGCGACGCAGGTGGTGTAGTTATCAACGGACGCACTATGATCAATGCCCAGCAATGGTACGAGACAATTGGTAGTTCCAGCGGACTCCCGCAATACTATACTTACAGCGCGACTAATATTCGCCTGCAAGAAGCACATATCGGATATACTATTCCCCGCCGTTGGTTGAAAAACATATGTGATATCAACGTGTCTTTGGTAGGACGTAATCTCTGGATGATTTATTGCAAAGCACCTTTCGATCCCGAATCAGTCGCTACTACCAGCAACTATTATCAAGGGATAGATTACTTCATGATGCCGAGCACCCGCAACATCGGGTTTAATGTTAAGTTTAACTTCTAAAACCATGAAATTTATGAAAAACCTGCGATATATGCTGATAGCAGCATGTTCAGCCTGCCTGCTTCTACCTTTGGGAAGTTGCATGGATACGGACATGAACCGTAATAAATACGAAGTGGACAGCGAAGAAATCGGCCGTGAAAACTACGACCTCGGCTCCACTATCAGAGGCCTGCAAGGCTTAGTAATACCTGCACAAGAGCATCTTTACCAATTCATGGAAGCCATGTGTGGTGGTTCTTATGCAGGATATTTCGGTGAAACACGTACCGGATGGCTGGAGAAATACTCTACCTATAATCCTAAAACCGACTGGTTGAAGGCACCATTTACAGATGTTATATCAGAAACATATCCTAAATATTATGCAGTTTTACAACATGAAGATGCCCCTGTAGCCCTTGCATTAGCCAAACTGCTACGAGTAACTATCATGCAACGCGTGACGGACATTTACGGCCCTATCCCCTATAGCAAAGTGTTAGTATCCGGAGAAGGTTCTGAAAGCGATGGACTGAATGCGGCTTACGATTCACAGAAAGATGTCTACATGCGTATGTTTCAAGAACTTGAAGAAGCCGATCAGGCACTTGAAGACAACATGACAGAAGGCAATAGCGGATTTGAAAAGCTGGATGATGTCTACTACGGAAAACTACAACAATGGCGCCTTTTTCTCCATTCACTACAACTACGCATGGCTATGCGCCTATGCTACACCGATATGGCTGCCGAAGCCCAAAGCATTGCCGAGAAAGCCGTAACGGCAGGAGTGATCGAAAAGAACGACGACAATGCCTTATTCCATGTAGCAGAAAATCGCTCAGCACTCTGCTTCAACGATTGGAAAGACTATCGTGTAGGAGCCGATATCATCTGTTACATGAATGGTTATGCAGACCCACGTCGGGATAAATATTTTACCAAGGTGAAGAATAACGACCAGGAAGGTTATTACGGCATGCGTATCGGCATAAATTCACCATTTTCTGATGACGACATGATAACATCGTACTCCAATCGTTTGATGACCGCCAGCGATCCTTATGTATGGATGACTGCCTCCGAAGTAGCATTCCTGCGAGCCGAAGGAGCATTACGCAAATGGAATATGGGCGGTGAAGCCAAAGATTTCTACGAAACAGGGGTTAAGCTTTCTTTTGAAGAACATGGAGCCAGCGGAGCGGAAGACTACCTGAATTCAATAGCCTCTCCAAGTGGCTATACTGACCCGCTAGGTTCGTATAGCACAGGTAGCCCCGCCAACATTACAGTAAAATGGAATGAAATGGGAGAACAGGCATTCGAAGAGAATTTGGAACGTATCATTACCCAAAAGTGGATTGCACTTTTCCCCAACGGCATTGAATCATGGAGTGAACACAGGCGTACCGGATATCCCAAATTATTGCCTGTTGTCGTGAACAAAGGCCGCAATGTTAGTACCGAAGCCGGCATGCGCCGACTCATGTATCCCAACGAAGAATACACCCAGAATTCTTTCCACCTTAACAATGCCATTAATGTATTGATAAAGGAAAGTAGTAATAATCAGGGGGGAGATACCGGTGGTACCCATGTATGGTGGGATCGTAAAGCAAACAAGTAAGAATCTTTAAAAACTAAGATAATATGAAAAATAAAAACCTTATATTCAGTTTCCTAACTGTCGTTACTCTCACGATTGGTGCAGGCTGTCTGTGGACATCGTGTGACGATTGGACCGAAACGGAACAGGTGGATTACGGAGTAACTACCCCCGATGGTCAGAACCCTGAACTATATGCCCGCTACACACAAGCTGTTCGCAACTATAAAAGTCGCAAACACTATGCCGTATGTGTACGCTTCGACAATGGACATAGCGGAGACGGAGAAAAAGACTTTCTTCGTTCGATGCCGGATAGCATTGATGCCGTCATTCTGGAAAATGCGGCAACACTTAATTCAGCCGATCTGGAAGACATTCCTGTATTGCAGACTAATTTTGCAACAAAGGTTCTTTTTAGTTTCAATCTGACCAGTATCAAAGAGAACGCAGAAAGTTCGGGACAAGAAATCAAAACACTTCTGGCTCCCGCTTTAGAGCAAATGGTATCCGCCATTACCGACAATGGGCTTGACGGAGCTTCAATCTCCTACACCGGTGACATCGGACTTGGTAATAACGCAGCAGTCAATGCAAGTATAACTGAGATGCGTCAGTTACTGCTTGACAAGATTACACCGTTAGCAAAAAATGGGAAAATCTTTTTTCTGGAAAGTAATCCACTTTTTATTCCCGAAGCGAACCGGGATGTATTCACCCGCTACGTACTCAATACTACGTCCTCTAAAAATGCCAGCCAGTTACGTCTTCTGATTAATGAAGCTATCTATTATGCAGGTATTCCCTCAGACAAGCTGCTCATTACCGGCGATCCGGAGCTAATGACTACGGACAATAATGACGGGCTTGTCTCACAAGTGCCTTTCTTCGCCATACAGGTAATAGATTGCGGGCCTATCGGCGGCTTAATGATACAGAATGTCGCTGCAGACTATTCGCACGCTAACATCACTTATAAGGAGACACGTGGTGCCATACAGACTTTAAACCCTTCACCTTTAAAATAAACACAGGAGGAATCTAAGATGAAAAAGCAAAAAATACGATTCGCAATTTTCATGTTGTTACTTGCTGTCACTGCTTGCGACAATGCCGATTATAGTAAAAGTGCTCCTTTCGACAACGGTGTCTATTTAAGTGTAGCCGAAAGCAAAACATCGGAGACTATGACATTCAACAAAACGATTATTCAGCGCGAAAAGAGCTTCACAGCCCGGCTGGCATATCCTGCTGGTACTGATGTTACGGTCAACGTAACAGTTGACCCTTCACAAGTAGAAGCCTACAACTCACGCAATAATACCAGCTATGATATATTGCCGGCCAAACATTACCGATTGGAGAGCAACGAAATGACAATACGCGCAGGCAAAATCAATTCAGCTCCGTTACATATTTATTTTGAAAACCTGACAGAATTGGAGATTGATAAAGCATATCTCTGCCCAGTGTCTCTTAATTCCGCACAAGGTGTAGGCCTATTGGATGGCTCAACCACCTACTGGTATATAGTGAAACGCTCCAGCGCCATCACTACCGCTGTTGACTTACGCTATTGCTACGTCGAAGTTCCCGGATTCTATGTACCCAAATGGGGAACAGAGCCTGCCGGCAATGCTGCTCATCTGAACAATTTGAAGGCTGTCACCTTTGAAATAATCACCCGTATATCCAATTTCGACGAAGCCAATACAGACATTTCCAGTCTGATGGGCATCGAGCAATATTTCTGTTTCCGGGCAGGCGATGCAGGCTTCCCACGTCAACAGTTGCAGATACAGACTCCGGCAGGAAAGTTCCCCGAAGCCAACAAAGCCAAATTACTGAAAGAAAATGAATGGTACCATCTCGCACTAACGTACGACATTGCCACCAAAACAATTATTTTCTACGTCAATGGAAAAGAACAAAGCCGAAGCACTAACTATGGCAACAGCGAATTCTCCGAAATAAAACTTGCCAACCGCAAACAGGAAAGTTTTCCCGGTGCAAGCGATGGTGACTGGCTTTTCTACATAGGACGTTCTTATAATGACCGCTGGCTTATCGACCGTCAACTTAACGGTAATGTCTGTGAGGCACGTATCTGGGATGTAGCACGTACACAACAGGAAATCTGGAAAAACATGTACGACATTGAAGATCCGGAAAATGAAGCACACCTCGCTGCTTACTGGAAATTCAATGAAGGAAGCAGCAATGATATCAAGGATTACTCCAAATATCATAACGATGCACACATTGTTCGTTATTGGAAAGATTTCAATAGCAAAGAAGAATATGACGTAAAAAATGAGGAACTATGGCCAAGCGGCATAGAAGTTCCGCAAGTGAATAGGGAAGATTAGAAATGAGAAACTTATAAAAATCAAAATATGAAACAAATATTGAAACATATACTGATTCTGGCATTTGCGGCAGGTTTTATTGGGACTGCCTGCGAAAATAACGATCTTAATATCGATGCCGGTACATTCCCCGAAACCGGAGGTATAGGTCTTTCTATGGGTATATTACAAAGCGATAATTATGCGATGGAAAACCCACAGATAAACATGGACCATGCCAGTTTGAGCGATCAATTTCACATCAGCTTAACAGAACCGGCTTCACAAACAGGAAATTATACCGTAAAAGTAGACGAATCCAAAGTACTGGACTTCAATTCGAAGCACGGAACGAGTTACCCTCTGTATCCTACAGAATACATAGATTTAGGTAACAGTGGAAAAATGACAATAGAGAAAGGAGAACAGCAGTCAAACTCTGTCTCTATTGCCTTCAAATATGATGAAGCCATAGAAGATTCTGTTATTTATGTACTCCCTCTGACAGTGGAAGAGAACAATAGTTCCCCGGCCATGTCTAGTGAACGCAAAACATTATATTATATAATTAATGTATGGGGAATGGCTCCTGCCGAATATAACGCTATAAAGAAAAACTTCATTCAGATAGCAGGGGTAGATCCCGAATTCACCAATCCTCTACTGCTCAACAAACTCTATTTTGAGTCTATGTCTCTTTCATCACCAGAAGTAGATTACTACAATCCATTCGACATAATCAACCTACAGTTCGCTACCGTCAAGGCAGACGATAATCTGTTGCCATCTTTATATCTAAAAGATGATCTGGCATACGTACTAAAGAAACGTGAAAAGTACATCGTTCCATTGCAACAGTTAGACCACAAAGTTTGCCTTGCCATTAAGGGAGCGGGAGAAGGAATTGGTTTTTCCAATCTGGGAGAAAAAGAAATGATGATATTTGTAGAAAGAATAAAACAAATGATTGATATATATCATTTAGATGGAGTCAATCTATATGATGCTAATTTTTCCTATGAAGAAAGTAATGAAAACATTAATTACTCAAACAATCTATGCAAATTCGTAGCATCTTTACGAGATAAGCTAGGAAACAAGATCATAACCTATACACAAACTTCTGAATCTCCGGAAGGGATCACTAATGACGCTAATTTGAAATTAGGAGAACTTTTAGATTATGCTTGGTGTGATCAATTGAACACAATTATTGATCCTTGGAGTACTCCTGAAAAATGGACACGTCCTATTGCAGGATTAAACAAAGAAAAATGGGGAGCTTTAAATACTGATATACATATGTCAAGTGAGCAAGCAAATATTTTAGATCAAGTGATAGAAATGTTTACTCAACCCTCACTAATGATAACCGCTGGAATAAATCATGTATTTGTAGTAAATAGAGTAGACTATGTTAGTGCAGGAACGGAATCTTATGCACCGACTTATATGGCTTATGGTGCTATCTGTAACTTATGTGATATGGAAAAAGAATATTTTGTAACAGGTA